>Ga0099364_10010849_pt1 | contig 12497 bp, 5 predicted proteins | sample TergutTh196P3_FD_73070 | JGI IMG/M metagenome (GOLD analysis project Ga0099364, IMG submission 73070) | Microcerotermes parvus P3 segment gut microbial communities from Pointe-Noire, Republic of the Congo - Th196 P3 | ecosystem: Host-associated > Arthropoda: Insects > Digestive system > Gut ... | reverse complement strand
GCACCTACAGCTCTATCATAAAAAACAGTTGCTGGCGAAACTGAAGGAATATCTTTAAGAGCAGCTTCTAATGCCATTCCAGCTTGTTCTATACTTTCTAAATTTGGTCCGGACACTTTTAACCCCATGGGAGCACGTAGTCCGGTAGCCAGCATAACCAATCTTGCTTCAATTGGTTGAAGTTTTGGAGCAGAAGTTAAACCGGGCAAATGTGTTACGTCTACAATTTCTTGCCAGATGTCGTCCGGGTTTTTAATGTGGGGTCTCCATTGACGAAAGAAACTTCCGCGATGCTTATCAACTATTAAACTATCGGCTGGAATCAATCTAAATCCATTTATTTTAGGGTTATGTGTAGAGCCGTCAGTTAATACAAAAGCTCCTTTTTGAGTTTTAAATCGCTTTCTTCTCCCATTTTCATCTAATATGTATTCCGGCAAATAATTAATAGTATTTTCAAACATTTGTGCAGGAGCAGGGTCGAGAGCAGATTCTACGCGTCCCCATTTACCAACACTAGTTTCAATTTCAGGAATTGCGGTGGTACGCCTGTTTAAAATTTGCATTAAACGAATGTTTTGTTCAATGCCCGTGTGCGGCATTGTGGTTGGCATAAGTAAAAACGACCCTTCGTCGAGAGAAGGCATGAACTCATTACCCATGTTTCTGAAAATACTAAAACCGAAAATAATTGTAATTGCCGGTAGCAGTAAAAAAATTATCTTATTAGCTAATGCCCAACGTAAAATCTTTTCGTAATATACTACCATAGAGTATAGAATTAAAAGGATTATTCCAATAGCAAAAATAACAAATGCAAAATTTAGAGGGAACCAGGCTTCGGTTCCCATAGGTAACCAGTCAAAGGCAAGATACCAAAGGGCAGCTATTAGCGCGATTGCAATATGAATCGTAGCGGCGATCTCCGATCGCCCCCGTACCGACGGCGTCCCGCCGTTGGTGGTGGTGATCGGAGATCACCGATACGGTCAACGGCGGGACGCCGTTTGTACATTGCACCATCTCCGTAGGGAACGCATTTATTCGTTCCGTATAAGGTGACGATCGGAGATCGTCGGTACGGTATCGGAACGAATAAATGCGTTCCCTACGAACTATCTTCCTTCAACAGTGTAGTCGGTATAGATATCAAAACCATCTATATGCGGTAGAATATCAGTACCATCACTATACTTAACAATCGCACCATGATTACTATGTAAAACAGTGCGATTCATATTACTTTGATTTGCCAAGTGTTCTGGAACTCCCGATTCTACGCTGCCGTAAATTATGCCACCAGACATAATTAGAGTGCTTCCATTAGATACTACTACACCAGCTGTCATTGATGCAGAATTTCTGTAAATAACTCCACCTGAAATTGTAGCTTCAGAGTTTTGAAGCCGTATAGCAGTGTCTGTGTTATCGTATATTTCTCCGCCTGTCATGATCAATACTCCATCTTTTATAGTTAGTGCATTACTAGAATTAAATATTTTTCCACCGTTCATAAAAACATTAGCTCTTTCGAATGCGTAAACAGTTGAAGAAGGTTCAAAATTACTTGAAATTGAACCTCCATTCAAGTAGAAGCTGCTGCCAAATCTTATATATACAGCAGTACCATAATAAAGAGCTTTATTATTAAACATACTGCCATCTTCTAGGTAGAAATTACCGCTTAATAGATACACCCCTCCGCCACACTCAATTGCTTTATTATGACTAATTTCTCCTCCATACATAAAGAAGTTTCCGGCCAATATTGCTACACCACCGCCCTCGCCCATAAAGTAGCTATGATTTCTCGCTACATTGTAAGATATGGAGCCGCCATACAAATTAAATGTTCAACGACCTACCTTAACGCCAGCACCTAACTCGGCTATATTATTTATGATACTACCACTATACATGTTAAAAATGCCGTCGATAACAAAAACTGCAGATTCAGGGTTATCTCTTAGTGTTGCATTTCCTCTCATATTAAACACAGCATTGGTTCCTTCAACTCTAATTATTTCCTCAGGCATATTAAGTACGCTTCCTTCAAAAACGCAATCATTTATAGTTACTTCTTGATAAGAACCGATAACTAAGCAATGGCTACCCAACATCTTGATAATATGGTTACCGTTAATAGTTACAGAGATGTTTTCAACATCACCAAAAGTAGGCACGTTTGAACCTGCGTAAGTAGTTATATCATTTATCAAATTAATGATGTAGGTTTTATTATCGCCGTTGTTTTTGATAAAATCTATAGCATTTAACCATTGTTCTCTATTTGAAACAGAAAAAGTTATAGGGTCGATGATTTCGATAGAACATTCTGTAGTAAAATGTCCGTCTAAACTAGTAGCTGATATCGTAACGTTGCCTTCAGATAATGCCACAACTAAACCTTCTTCAGATACCGATGCAACGTTTTCATCACTGCTTGTCCAAACGATAGTTTTATCTGTAGCATTTTCTGGTTCTATTGTGACTATAAGAGTTTCGGTTTCGCTTACTTCAAGAGTTAGCAACGTAATATTTAATGAAATGCCAGTAACAGGGATATGTGCTTTGGTAACTATAACATTACAAGTATCGGAGATGAGATTGTCTTCTGTAGAAACAGTTATAATTACTTTTCCATCGTTGATTGCTGTTACTAAACCATCTTGAGACACGAGAGCGACTTCTTCATCGCTTGATTGCCAAATAATGGTTTTGTTAGTTGCGTTTTTGGGGGTTATTTCAACTTCTAACTTGATCTCTTGATCAACAAAAAAATTGAGTTGGGTTTCGTTTAGTGTTAAGTTTTCAATAGGAATTATTCTTGCTGCTTTGCTGCAAGATAGGATGATGGTAGTGATTAGTATAATTGTGATAAAGATTTTTAAAGTTTTCATCTGGGTTCTCCTTTTATTTGTAGGGAACGCATTAATGCGTTCCGCCTATCGTAGGGAACTGATTTATCTGTTCCGCATATAATCTGCGAAGCTCCATTCAATAATGTGCTACGTAGAATTTTATACGGAACAGATAAATCAGTTCCCTACGATACGGTTATTTTAACATAACCATGCGTTGAATGGATGTATATCCACTCGTTTTCATTTGATAAAAATACACACCGCTAGCAACATTTCGTCTGTTGTCGTCTATGCCGTCCCAAATAACCTTATATGATCCGGCACTATAAAAATCATTAACTAATGATTTTACTTTCTGTCCGCGGATGTTATATATATCTATAACAACATCACCATCGGATGACATATCAAAAGAAATTGTAGTAGAAGGATTAAACGGGTTCGGATAATTACCGAATATTGATTAACGCTCCTAATTGATTTCTCTTCCATAAAATTAAGAGACCCTATTAATTTGTCATTAAGCATTACAACTCCATAATTGCCAAACACCATTGGTTAGTTGTAGCGTCGCGTATGATGGCGTATCCGTTTTCATCATGAACCCAATTGTGAAATTCATCACCGGATTCAAAAGCAGAGATTACGGCACCGTCAGGTTGGGTTAAAACTAAGGGCTCGTTTATGATAGGTGCAGTGTGTAGAAAAGTTGTTAGTAAGAGCGTAAGGAGGATAGATATCATCGCTCTTTTTGTGGTTTGATGAATGTTTTTCATATTTTCTCTTTTTAAGGTTATGACACTACTATGTTGCATGTAGCATCAATTATTATCTTATGTGTGACAAAAAAAAATAAATTCCGAATTTTTGTCAAGAAAAAAAATATTTTATTATTTTTCTCTTGATAGAAATTAGCGTATAAATATATTGGATTCGTAATAACGGTTAGTTGGAAATGCATTAGTGCGTTCTGTACATATGAAGAGAACGCATTTATCCGTTCCGCTCGTAGCGGCGATCTCCGATCGCCACCAACCGCAGAAAACGTATTTATCCGTTCCGTAAATCATCTGCGAAGCCCATTGATAGAGGTATTTTTAATTATGATTGAAAAAGGATTTTTAGGTATTAAACCGATTAAATTTAACGAAATAGAGTTTATTGGTGATTTTTATCAAACCAGAATGTCATCTGCTTATTATTTATCTAAGCAATTTATTCAAAATATACTTTATGCAGCCTATCATAAAGCAATAACAATTAAAGATATTGCAAACTTATTAGCAGTAGATACAAACTTAGTAAAAGATGAAGTATACCATTTAGAAGATAACGGTTTCATGGACAAGGTTTCCGAAGATAAGTATATAACCAACATATTGATACACGACTTACCCATAGATATTTGCGAAAAAAGAAATAAATTATTTTCAGAATATGCGAATATTGTTTGTAAAAAATATATGCCAACTCTTTTTAACGAATTCGTAGGGAACGCATTTATCCGTTCCGCTCGTAGCGGCGATCTCCGATCGCCACCATCCGTAGGGAACGCATTTATCCGTTCCGAATTAGATATAGAACATTTATCAAAGCAAGGTATTTATGTACCTGAGAATGATATAAATTTTTTAATGTATAGTATTGTAACCTTAGCTTGTTGTAAAAATAATTTTTCGCATGATATTTTAAAACACTATATAAAAAGAAATGATGGTAGCGAATATATAGCTGTGGCTTCTCTTCAGAAAAGTTTTTTACAAGACAACAGCATTGATAAATATAACACTTCTGGTGAAATTATTATTACACATCATCTACAAGAAGTATACCCTTTTGTTACTTGGCATTACAATACGTTTTATGATAGTAGAAGAATTGATCTTAGATATATTTCAAATCATTTATTTGAATGTTTATACGACTTTATAATTGGAAGACTTAAATGTAATAGTGATTTACTAAATCAATCTTCTTTACACAAAACAACTTCAATTGATATTTTTAATAATTTATTAAAACATGGGTTTATTACTGAATCTTTTAATAAAAACACTAACTATAATGTAAATATGATAACTTCTAAAATGTCTATGATTGATTTGTTATCTATGATTCCTGAGCCTCCTGATGATTTTAAAGAAATAAATTATAATCTTTATGAAAATATTTTTAACTTATGTAAGGATTTTTACCCTGAACATAGGTTAGATTTATTTAATGACTTTTGTAAAAATATTCACATATCTGGTGAAGTTGTTAGTAGGGTTCTTGAAATTTTATTAGAAAAAAATATGTTAAAACAGCTTACTGATTCTCAAAAAAAAACTGTTAATATGATTTTATTTTTAAATACAAAGTAAAAAAAAAAATTACCAAACAAAGTAAAAAAAATACCAACGTTTTCTATTTTTTTAAACTAATATTTATAAGCAGACACCCCGTAGCGGCGATCTCCGATCGCCACCGTACCGACGGCGTCCCGCCGTTTGTACATTGCCCCATCTCCGTAGGGAACGCATTTATTCGTTCCGTATAAGGTGACGATCGGAGATCGTCGGTACGGGATCGGAACGAATAAATGCGTTCCCTACGGGTTGGGTGCATCTGAACACAAAAAAATAAAAAAAACAAGGAGACATAAATGAAAAAACTTTCATTAATTTTATTATTGCTAATTTGCTTTATAGCAATATTATCAGCCGATGTAACGTTTTGGGAACCACAATTTGTAGTAGGTTCAAACGCTACAGCTCTCATTGAAGATGGCGGTTATTGGTCATCTGTATTCTTTCAAGATGCAGCTGCTACCCCAGAGATTATCAATCAAACAGTTTCAGGTGTTGTTTATACGCATCTATTCTTTCAAGTTATGGGAAATAACGGTGCACAAGGGCAACCTTTAAACTCTTGGGTTGTATCACCTGTTTTGGGTCCTTCAACAGGTGAAACCAATATCAGCTTAAGATTTGGTGTAAGTGTAAATGCACCCATTGGTAACAACACTATGCAAGCAGGTGAATCCGTGCAGGTTGCATGGGCACCTATTTCAGCCCCAACAAATTTCACTACTATTTACACCGCAAATAACACCACTCATACCGGTACTGTTAGTCTGGAAACTGGAATTATTGATTTCACAACTACGCTGATTCCCCAAGGCACTGAATTTTACATCAGATTTCTTTATCAACAATCTACACCCAATCCGCGTAGATATCGGCTTGCATTACCTGTGGTTACAGGTATCAACACGGCTACTGAATACCCAGAAATTTCTGTATCACCATCTGACCCATGGGATTTTGGCACTTACGCAGCTTCAAATCCTACACCTTCAAGAAACTATATTATCACAAATACAGGAAATTTAAACTTAATAATAGAAAACATAGCTTTCGCAGGCACAAATGCGGCGGATTTTATAGTTTACAACAACCCTACATATCCTAACACTATAACCCCAGAAGGCAATCTACCAATTACAATACAATTTATTCCTGAAAGCACAACTAATTATGGAGATATTTCAGCAAACTTAGTTATAACCCATAATGCCTTAGGAAGCCCTACAACGCTTTCACTTTTGGGTACTTATTTAGACGAAGGAGAAATAGACCCTTCAATTTTTTGGGAAGTAGATTTCGATGTAACGAAAGACGCCTATGCTTTACTAAACAATGGTGGTTATTGGCATGCGGCTTCAATACCGCCGGGTAGAGCAGAAATTCAACTTATCAATCTTGGCGATAGTTTTGGTGCTGTTGTGAACTGGACAGTTAGTTTATTAACAAATACATCAGCTTGGGTAGTTTCTCCACTTTGCGGGCTTTCTACAGGAGAAACAGAAATTAAATTTGTTTTTTCTTTAGAATTGTCCTTTGCTGTCTTCCCATTGAACTCTTTTGCAGACGGTGAAGGCATTGATATAAGCTGGTCTTCCGCTACAACCCCGAATGAATTTACACCAATAGAAAGCATTACGCACAGAACAACACCAACATTTCAAGAAGTTGTAATAAATACAGAAAGTATTCCGGCAGGTACAGCTTTTCATATACGCTTTCAATTTAGAGCCGGTGATACCCGCGATGTTAGATACCGTTTTGCATACCCTAAAATTTCTGCTGTGAACTCAAACCCTGGCGACCAACCTTTGCTAACAATAGAACCTTTTACATGGAACTTTGGTACACATATTTTAGGCAGTGCGGCACCGACAAATATTTTTTCTATCACAAACACTGGAGCAGGCAGTTTATCAGTTACTAATATGTCATTTTCTGGTGCAAATGCTTCAGATTTTAGCATAGTTTCAATGCCTTCTTTTCCGCTTAATATTCCTGTAACGGGTTATAATTTTAACATTAATTTTGTTCCTAGTAACCCTGATGATTTTGGCACAAAATCGGCAGTTTTAAACATAACCAGCAATGCTATCAATAACGATGTTAACGTTTTACTTTCAGGCATATATGTGCCAAGTGCAGGTGGCGACCTTGCTGCAATATCAATTCAGGGTCCAAAATATGGTGCAGCCGGTACCGTTTTGCCTTTTATTATTGGCATAGAAAACGTAGGAACCAGCGTAGCTGAAAACTATTCTGTAAGATTAATGAACGAGCACATTGAGCTTATTTCTGTGCCAGGAACAACTCTTTTGCCCGGTAACACAACCGAAATTACTCTAAACTGGATTCCTGGAATTACAGGTAATATCCAAGTTTTTGGTGAGATAGTTTGGGGTGCCGATACAAATTATAGTAACAACCAAACTAATTTATATGATGTTAGTGTTCTTGTAGAAGGCACAGATAGTTTTTATCTTGGTGATGTAAATTCTGAAACTATGATAACACAAGCACCATTTTGGTTTCAACAACCATCACACCTTGCACAGGCTATTTATTTGCAAGATGATATAACTTTAACTGGTGAAATTTCTCATCTACAATATACTATGAACTTTGTTAATGTTAGTTCAGGTAAACCTATTAAAATTTGGATTGCTTCTGTTCCGACAACTTTTTCATCTTTCGCAAGTGGAAATGCCTGGGTTGAATACAACCAATTTCAACTTGTTTATGATGGCATTTTCCCGGTACCACACACTGAAGGAATACACGATATCTTTATCCCTCTTCAAAACACTTTCCCATATAATGGCGGAAATCTTATTATTATGACGCAAAGATTGATGCACCTTCCCAATGCAGCTGCAACTAATACATTTCTCGCAACACCAAATATGACCAATAGAGTCTTGTATACTCAATCATCGACAGTTGAGTTTAATCCGGAAAATTTAGCAACAGGAATTCGCATTAATAACCTTCCCAATGTGCGATTATTTTTTAACTCTAATGGTATGGGTGCTTTATCGGGAAATATAACTTCAGATGGAACACCCCTGTCAGATGTAAATATATCACTTATTGGCACTAATAGAACAACAACCAGTAATGCTCAAGGCAATTATAGTTTAACTCATATAATGCCGGGTAGTTATAGTGTTTTAGCCTTTAAACCGGGTTATTTTGAGGTTACTCAAACTGCTAATATATCATCCGGAATTACAACACCTTTAAATTTTAGCCTTAGCGTAGTTCCGGGAATATCAGTTTCAGGAACTGTTATAGCATCAGACACAAACCAACCTATTGCAAATGTAACAGTTACTATTTCTGGATATGCTGATTTTCCACCAGTTACAACAAACGCTCAAGGCAATTTCACTGTTAGTGGTGTTTTCGTGAACCAATCATATATTTTAACAATGTCTGCACCAAATTATATTAACACCACACACAATTTTGAAACTTTAGAAGCTAATCTTCAACTAGGCAATGTAATGATATATGAAATTCCTTATACACCTTCAAATTTCAGTGCTGATATTGTAGCAGAGGCAGTTAATTTAACATGGCAAGCACCAAACCCAAGCCGTGCTCTCGATGGCTACAACATCTATAGAACGCTTCATTCAAATCTGGGAAACCCTGCTTTGTGGACTCTTGTTACAGACACTATTCCAAACACTGCTGTTTCTTATATGGACTATACATGGAGTCCTTTAACAAATTACCAAGCATATACTTACATTATACGTTCAAGGTATTCTAACAACAATTTATCAGACCCTATAATGAGCGACTATATATATAAAATGCCTCCAAATACAATATATCTTGGCGATCCGCTTTCAACAGCATGGAACGGCACGCGTCCACAGAGCATGAACTGGAGAAATACTTTATGTCAATCAATTTATTATGAAGATGAAATTTCGCTACCTGCTGGAACTATGATAACAGGAATAGTTTATGCTTTTAGACCAAGCAATACAGATTCACCTAAAGAATTCCAATTCTGGTTTGCCAACACAAATAAAACAGAATATACTTCAGCTGGTGATTGGATTGCATTAGAAGAGTTCATACAATGTTTTAATGGTTATATAGCAGTTCAAGCCGGTCCAGAAAGACTAATCCACGTTACTCTTGATAAACCTTATGAGTATGATGGCAGAAACCTTGCGGTTATGGTTACAAGAACCTATACACCGAGTGAAGAAAAATGGGCTTTTAGTTCTTGGCATAATACTGAATATCTTGGAAATATACGTTCTATGTATGTTAATAGCGATAACCAACAACTTGATTTAAATAATTTACCTGCAAGTCCTGCACCTACACGTGCTGCTGCTATTCCGAACATAATGTTAGTTTCAGAACCAGCAGGTATGGGTTCACTTTCGGGTGTAGTTACTATTACTGGTACACAAACAGCACTAGCCGGCGTTGAAATTATTGTTAATGGAACTGAAATTAGTACAACAACAAATGCATTGGGAATATATACGTTACTTAGTATTCCAACCGGTAACATATCTATAACTGCTACACGCCCCGGTTACCTAATGTATAATAGTCCACAGCTTACTATAGAAGAATTTGGAACAACTGAACACAGTTTTAGTATGGCAGTTAATGAAGGCGAAAACGTGAGTATTACAGGACGTGTTCTTGCTGCAGATACTAACCAACCTATAGTTTCCGCAACTGTTGAAGTTCAAAATGTTAGTGCAATAAACCATGTGTTTACTGATAGTGATGGCTATTTTACATTAACAGACGTTTTTCCTAACTCTAACTATACGATAAATATTTCAGCAGTTCGCTATGTGTCTTCATCTGTTTTTATCAATGTAGCAGAGCAAGATTTTGATATGGGAAATATTGTTTTACAAGAACTTTTATACCCACCAAGAAATGTTGTTTTAGAAATTATTAATAATCAGGCAAGAGTTTCATGGAGACCACCTTTAATACCAACACCGGGTGATTCATGGTTTTCTCATTGCAGTGATGACGATACATATGTAAATGCCTCTGTTAATGCAACAAATCCTACAACACTTGAAATTGCACATAGATTTACACCGGAACAGCTATTTCATCTTGGTGTTGCCGGTGCAACTTTGAACACTATTTCGTTTGTTGTAGCAAATTGGCCTAACAACTATCCAAACAACCTTTCTACAGTTTCTGTTCGCGTTTATACTGGCGGTTCTGGTGCTCCTTTAAACCCTGGTACTATGATATACGAGCAAATGGTACCGATTGATAGCCTTCAATATAGTATAGTTACACAAACATTTTCACCAGCCCCAATTTGGAACGATATAACGCTTAATGAACCGGTTACTATTCCTACTACGCAAGAACTATGGATTGTTGTTTATTACGGAGAATTTACAGGTGCTCCTGCTGCTCTAACTCCGGCAGAGAACGTAGTACATAATTTCGGAAATATTATGTCGGCAAATGGTGGTGCATGGACTACTTCCGATTATATAACACCAAGAAGAAATTGGTTTTTAAGAGCTAATGCTACTATAACCCAAACGAACGCATTAACGCGTTCAGAAACCATCGGGCACACATTTACACGTTCTGTTGCACAACATGTTGATACAGAACTAACAGCACCGTTCATTTCGCTAGATAATCTATTCCCAGTATATGCTCCTGTACCGGATATCGTTGTTTCACGTAATAGTCGCGTTTTTCTTAATTATAATATTTACAGAACAACTGAAGCCAATCTTGAAAATCCTAACAATTGGGAAATTATACAATCAAACTTTGTACCTGCTAACCCACAAAACCCAAGTTACACAGACAATAGTTGGACAACCACAACTAATCATGAAACCTACAGATACATAATTTCAGCAGTTTATTCTAACGATAATTTTTCTGAAGGAGAAATTTCAAATAGAGCCTATAAAGCACCCACTGGTACTGTTTTCATAGGTGACCAACTTGCAACAACCCACATTGTTCAAGTACCTTCTGGAGTTCATTTACACACTTTGTCGCAAACAGTATACCCTGCTTCTCAAATTCAAAAAAACGGTGTTATAACTGATATTGTTTACAATTATAGGAACAGTGGTGTCGGAAATCCTATGGAATTTCAGTTCTGGATGGCTACTGTCCCTACAAATGTTAACACTATTCCAGCGTGGATTCCAGCAGAACAATTTACACAAGTTTTTAATGGAGTGTTACCTGTTCAACCCGGTGAAAGATTTATAAGAGTAAATCTTGATACTCCTTTTGTTTACGATGGCGGAAACCTAGTTATTATGGCAACAAGAACTTTTATTCCCGGTATCTCTTACGTTGCCGGTGCTGCCTGGCAAATTACTAATCAAGTTACGGGAAGGTCTAGATATTCATCTAGCTCAAATTCACAATTGGCACCCGGTACAAACTGGGGAGATGATGGAACACCGACTCCATGGGTACCGAACTTGCATATAGTATTCGACGATAGTGTTACAGGTAACTTAACTGGAGTTGTAAGGTCAGCTACAACAGCAACTCCTATTGCAGGTGCGCAGGTTAGTATAAATGGCACTAATCGGGTCGCCATCACCAATGCTCAAGGACAGTATCAATTTTCCTATGTTCCTGTGGGAAATATAAGCATTACGGCTTCTATGTTTGGATATTTAGATACAGAAATTGCAGATATAGAAATAGTTGAAAACCAGACAACGACAAGAGATATATCGCTAAATCCGAGACCAGTAGTGACAGTTTCAGGTAAAGTTATAAGCTCTATTAACAATGAGGTTATGCCTTCGGTATATGTTAGTATGCAAGGTTACGAAAATTACAATACCACTACTTCAGCACAAGGCATTTTTAGTTTTACTGGCGTGTTCGGAAATAACACTTACACTCTTAGAATTACTAACCCTGGTTATAAAATTCACCTTGATAATAACCTTGTTATAGAAACAACTGATGTAAATTTAGGTGATATTATGCTTTTTGAGAATACTCCTACACCTGCTGATATTGTTGCCGAAAACTTAGGCGATATTGCCAAAATAACATGGTTAGAACAGTCTAATGAAACAGATGTATGGTTTACACAATCATTCGGAGATACTGCTGCTGGTGGCTTCGGTGCAGGTGGAGGCGCTGCTGTTGAACTTATTGCTGTTAATAGATTCACACAAGATCAATTACAAGATTTGGGTGTGGCAGGTGCTACTTTATTAAAAATATCTTTCTGGCCTCGTTCTATTATTTATCTGCCAAGTATTGCCGATTT
>Ga0099364_10010848_pt1 | contig 12498 bp, 10 predicted proteins | sample TergutTh196P3_FD_73070 | JGI IMG/M metagenome (GOLD analysis project Ga0099364, IMG submission 73070) | Microcerotermes parvus P3 segment gut microbial communities from Pointe-Noire, Republic of the Congo - Th196 P3 | ecosystem: Host-associated > Arthropoda: Insects > Digestive system > Gut ... | reverse complement strand
GAATGTTGTTCTATGAACTCCTTAAGTATATCATGATCACAGCAAAAAATAACAGCATTTTTAATAGCATCTTGCAGACTGCTACCATCTTTCTGGTATTCCCGTACTTTGGCAACAAAGGCACAATATTGGGCAAGAAGACTACAGTGTTGAACTATATCTTCATTTTTACCTTCATTGATATTCAGTACCATCACTTCAAGTTCAAGAACGGGTTTACTTTGTTCAATGCCCAATGGTTCTAGAGTTTTAAATAAATCAGATAGCTTTAGAATAGCTTTATCGGGGTATGGAGTAGTGCCATTGTACAGTACAAAGAACTCAGGCTGCGGAATGGAAAGCTTCTTGGTCGAATAGATGTTTTTACCAGCAATGCTCTTTTCGTATACTCTGGCTATATACATGAGAAGACGTAATGCCATATTAGGATTGATTGTTGACTGATGCTCAATAAGAATAATCAGTCTTCCGCCAATTTCAAAAGAAATGTCATTTATCCTGTTCATAAAAAGAACATCTTCCAGAGTATTGATAACGACAGGAACATCACTCGGAAGGCTTACTCCTTTTAGGGCACAGTATAATTCTCTGAGTATGTCTGGGTCGCTGAAAAGAAGCGAGAAAACACTGTTTTTGTATTTGAGATTTACATTCATCTTTTTCCTCCTGCTTTTACTATGGCGAAGAATGGTGTTTTGCTTGTATTGCAACCCCTATTTTACCGGGCTGAGTGTGCCATAATATAATCCGAGAGTATGCTGGAAAAGGGGTGCGCCAGGGGGCAGGCATGCCCCTTTTCTGGATTATTTTCGGGATATTTTTATTGCACACTCAGCCCAACAAAGTAGGTCTCAAACGAACCGCTTCGGCAGGCTTTTGGTTTAAAACTTTTAACAATGCTAAACTGTTTTTTTAAACGTTTAAGTAATTCTTCGGTACCCTGTCCCTGGAATACCTTAACCAACAGATTAGCGCCGGGAATTAATGCTTTTTCGGCATACAATAAAACTTCTTCTGCCAAAGCTGCAGAACGCAGAGTATCTATAGTACGATTTCCAGTGGTTGCCGGTGCTGCATCGCTGATTATTACATGATACGGTCCCCTAGAAAATACTTCTTCGCGTACTGCACTGCTGGTAAAATCACCCTGAATAAAAGAAAAATTTGTATATTGTTCAAAGCCTGCAGAAAGGGACAAAAGATCAACTGCTGTTACAATCGGGGGTATTTTTCTGGCAGATGCACCGGTTTTGTTTGCATTTCCATACTTACGAAGAATATACAGGCTCCAACTGCCCGGTGCTGCACCCAAATCAAGTACCCGCAAACCTTCCTGTTTCTGCCTGCCTGTTTGTAATATAGCAGATTTAAAAAAATTAAACTTTTCATCGATTTCTTTAAGCTTATACACAGAGCGGGCAGGAAATTCTTCTTTTTGTGCTTTTAGCGTCCAGAAATCTGGCTTTTCATATGATTCCATGATATTATCAAATTATGGAAAACGAGTATAACATTACAATCGAAAAGATTAAAGAGTATCTTAAGGAATTTTTGCCTGCAACTCCCAATAATGAATGGTACAACCGGATATTTCCGGGCCTGGATTTAGCCCCGGAAATGGTAGAAACTTTGGTAAATCCCCTTTTGGAACCAGGCAGGGAACTATTTAACCGCGGGGGTAAGCATTGGAGGCCGCTATTATCGCATTTAGTGTGCCAGGCCCTTGGCGGAGGTGATGAAGTCCTGCCCCTGCTTCCTCTGATAGAATATACCCATAATGCAAGCCTCATTCATGATGATTTGGAAGATAATTCAGAGCAGCGCAGGGGTAAACCGGCTATTCACCTGATATTTGGCAGCGATACGGCAATAAATTCGGGATCTTTTTTGTATCTTTTGCCGCTTGTTGTACTGGAAAACTGGAAGGGCGAAGCAGAAGACTGCCTTCTTATTTGGCGGCTTTGGTCAAAGTACCTACGATTTCTGCATTTAGGTCAATCCATAGACATTTCCTGGCACCGAAACCCTTCAATTATTCCGTCAATGGATGATTATATGTTTATGTGCAGCCTAAAAACCGGTTGTCTGGCACGTTTTGCCGCTCTTTTAGGGGCCGAAACAGCATTTATTACCCATAAAAAGGCATCCGATGCTTCAAAACAGGCTATATGCAGGGAACATGCCATTCCCCTGGGAGATGCAGCGCAAAAATTTGGAGTTGGGTATCAGATTCTGGATGATGTCAAAAACCTTAGCACAGGCGTAAAAGGAAAAAAACGGGGAGATGATGTAGTAGAAGGTAAAAAAAGCCTTCCTGTTTTGCTTTTTTTACAGGATCAATCGTCCAATTCAGGAAATTATTTAAATTCTTCGATGAATTTGACAGAAAGAACAGCATTTATCCAAAAATGTTTTGCTGCTGCACGGGAAGGAGGAATAAGTGTTCCGGAAGTCGAAGAATTTATCGAAACACTTACCAAAAGCGGCGCTTTGGCAGAAGCAGAAAAACAGGGAAAAGCCCTAATCGCAGAAGCGCGGGAAACTTTTTCTACATTGCCGGCCATTGACCATGAAGCAGTACGTTTATTAACAGGTTTAACGGAATTATTGCAGTAATGCTGGAAGCAGAAATCTGGGGTATTGCCGAGACTGGTGAAGGTTATATGATCTTCATTAAACCTCTAAACATGGACTGTACTGTTCCCATTTTTATTGGTCAACTGGAAGCACAAGCGATCCTTATTGGTTTTGGCGGAATTACTATATCCCGTCCCCTGACTGCCGATATCTTAAAGAACCTTATTAGTGCATTGGATATAACGCTTACCAGGATAGAAATAAACGAACTAAAGGATAATACTTTTTTTGGAAGACTTGTATTAAAAAAGTCTTCTGGTGAAGAATTAATCCTGGATTCCCGGCCCTCCGATGCACTGGCTTTGGCTGTCCGCTGTAAAAGTGCCATATTTATTGCAGAAGAAGTAGTACAGGAATCCGGTATTCTTACAGACGATCTAACAAATTCAGCGGAAATGTCATATTCAACAGAAGCTGCTGCACAGGATCATCTATTTCAGACAGAAGAAACCAAAAAAAGTATTCTAAAAGCAGAATTGGACGAAGCGGTTGAGACAGAAAACTATGAACGTGCCGCAGAAATTCGTGATATGCTGAAATTATTGGAAAAATAAGATATTATTGCATGTTTTTCCATATAATGCTTTACAAATTAATGATAAGCCTGTATACTAGAGGGGGTAATGTGCCGAAAATATAAAGGCACTATTTCATTTAGGTGGGTTTAATGCTGGTTGTGTTCAGGAAATTTGCCGTAACAAGTGCAAATTTAAAAGTAATTGCGGCGTTTCTGGTGCTTTTATTGACATTTTTTCTTCTTACTCGGCAAGAAAAAGAAATTGCTTATGAGCCATTTCCCGAAGAAAGCATGGGAGGCCGGGAAAATGCCGTTACCGTAGAGCTGGCTTCTCTGGAAACAGAAGGCTTGTCGGAACCGGAGGAGTTGTCCCATACCCGCTCCGGAATTCTCCTTTTTTCTTCCTATACGGTTCAACAGGGCGATATAGTAGGCGAAATAGCCAATAGGTTCGGCCTTTCAATAAGTACCATTGTTTCTGTAAACGATATTAGAAATACAAGAGCTCTTCCGGTAGGCAGAACTCTAAGAATTCCCAATCAGGATGGGGTATTTTATGTCGTCAGAAGAGGCGATACCTTGGGCGGTATTGCCGAAAAACACCGGGCAGATATTACAGAAATTAAAGCGGCAAACGAGCTGTTTTCCGATAGAGTTAACCCAAATACAAGTCTTTTTATACCTGGAGCTACAGCCCCCTGGGAAGAACGGGTTGTTGTAGCCGTAGCCGCGCCCCGGCCGGCTGTTATTGTTTCTCAACGAATTTTTGATTGGCCTATCACAGGCAGAATTACTTCGGGATACGGAAACCGCCGAAGCCCCTTTACCAGAGGCTGGTCTTTCCATGATGGCTTGGATATAGCCGCCCCATACGGCTCGCCCATTAGAGCTGCCATGGCCGGACGGGTAGAATCTGTAGGTTACGACAATGTATACGGCAACTTTGTAATTGTCCGCCATTCAAACGGCTATAAAACCCTTTATGGTCACATGTCTTCTCATAATACCAGAGGCGGGGCCTATGTAGATTTGGATACTGTCATTGGTTTTGTAGGAAATACAGGCCAAAGTACCGGTCCCCACCTTCACTTTACAGTATACCTTGATGGTTCTTCGATAAACCCACGGACTGTTTTAAAATAGGTCTATAAAAAGAAAAACATACGCATGAAAAGACTATGCAAAGTGTTTTTTTGTCTGTTAATGCTGCAAACTCAGTATGCTGTTTCTCAGGACAGGGCATGGGATCAGGGAGAGTCCAGGGAATTTAAAGAAGCAATAGTACCTGCAATTATTGCCGGTACAGAAATCCTTATACTCAATACGGCCTTTACCCTTGTAAACTGGATAAGCGGGTGGCCCTGGGCGCTTCCTACAAATGAATCGATCCGGAACAATCTAACTACAGCATGGCAGTGGGAATATGATAATTTTTTGGTAAACCAGATGGGGCATCCGCTTCACGGCGGCTTAAAATTCACTGCCGGACGTTTAAATGGATTTGGATTTTATAGTTCAGCTTTTTTTACCGCTTTTGGCAGCGCTGCCTGGGAAATAATGGGAGAAGATAACCAGGCAGCTATTAATGATTTTATCACCACAATTCCTTCTTCCATGATTATCGGCGAAATAATATACCGGATGTCTTTAGAGGCCCATGCAGCAGGTTTTCCGCTGCCAGTTGCCCTAATGTTTAATCCTGTCAGCGGTATCCATATATTAATAAGCAACTGGAAGCCGCCGGATACCGGCAGAAACCTCCATGAATTACGGTTATATGCGGGAGGAGCTTATGCATTCACCAATTATTCCGTTTCCGGCAGTCAAAAGGATTTATTTTCTTTCGAAGGGCCATATGCAGATATAGGTATAAGTGCCATATACGGAAACCCATTTGAACAGGATACCAGGATCCCTTTTAGGCATTTTGAATTTTCCCTGTCTACCGGCATGAATCCCTTATACTATAACGATGTTCGTTTTCATTCCGACGGCTATCTAATCTCGTTTTCCCCTGTTTATTCTGATACACAATCAATGAGTACCGGCCTTTCGGCACACATGGATTTTAAGTATCAGGGAGATATTCACCTGCATGACTCTACAATTAACCAGTACAGCAATGCTCTAAACTGGACAGTTAAATATCAGCAATTATTTTCAGAAACTACGTATATGCAATTAAAATATCATGCAGGAATTACATTTTGGGGAGCATCCAAATATTATTCTCCAGAAGGAGAAATAGATGTCCTAAATACTTTTGGTTATGGAGTGAATTCAAAACTGTTTTTTAATCTTGGACATACTAAACTGGGCAGGCTTGAAACCTACCTGTTTTACTATGTTCTGTGGAACTATCCGGAAACAAGCGGCCTTTCACAGGGAATTGTTCACTCCCTGTTTGCCGATATAACATACTCATATATTTTTTCCGAACGTTTTTCGATAGGTATTTCACATTCTATATCAAGAGAATGGGGATATTTTTCGGGGCTTCCGGATACCAGAAAAAGAAATAATACCATTCGAACTTTTGCAATGTGGAGTTTTTATTAAGATCAAATACAAGGAAAAAATATGAAAAAATCACATTTATTGTCCTGTATAGTTATGGTATTTTGCCTGGCTGGACAAGTGCTGGAAGCAGAAGAAAGACGGGAGTTAAGCCTTCAATTTTCATTAGGGCCGGAAGCCAAACTTCTTTTTACCCAGCGTTTTATTTTTCCCTTTCTGGAAGGAAATAACCCCTTAACCGAAGATAATACTATTGGCTTCTCATTGACGGCAGAAGTTTCTCCTGTATCCATTAACGGTCTTGCAGAAGCAATATGGACTCCCATTGCCTTTTTCCAGTTTGCAGCCGGAGGCAGAATAGGCTCGGGCTGGAAAATAAAGCTCTTTGGCGAAGATATTTACGGCATTGGGATAAACCGTGCAGGGGATGACGGCACATCTGAATATTCCGGATCTGCCTTTGACGGCCTCCTTTGGAAGACACACATTGGAGCAATACTGCAGTTTAATCTGGCTGCAATTTTCCCGGGAGACTGGAATCATGTGGTAGCCAGAACCTACCACGAAATAAATTATGCCGGCTATACCGCCGCTTCCTCCGGCGAATCCTGGTACTTTGAAAACGATGAGGGCGAAAATATCAACGGTTTTAATTACTACGGAAATTTGTTTGTCGGCTACCAAATGCCGCTTATTCTGGATACCATAGGGCTGCTTGCAGAAGCAAAGTTTAAGCTTTACGATACACCTGGCCGCAGCCAATGGGGAGAAGATAACATACTGTGGATTTTCTCCATTCTGGGGAATTTTACATTTACCAATACATTCAGTACTGCTGTTTTAATCCAGTTTCACACAGAAAGAAATTATATCGAATCAAATTGGGAAGACCTCTATTACCGGAACCGGACTATAGATAGCTCAAATCCTCAACGTCTTGTATTTTACCGGGTTGCGCTTGCTGCCACGTATAGGTTTTAACAACCCAATTGCTCCCGGTATGCTTTGATATATGGTTCTAAAAGCTTTTGTTTTTCTCCGCTATGTTTTTCGTGGTAGGTTCCCCCTGCAATAAAACAGGCAAAACCACCGGCAGCAATGGCCGGGATGCATATTTCCCGTAAATCAATACTGCTTTGCCTGCTGGAACTTAGGGCTTGTGCAAGCTCTGCAATTATTTGACCGGCAAGATTGTCTCCGCAACCGGTTGTATCTCCCCTTCGTTGAGGATCTTGGGATATTTCCCTGTCTACCGCCTCGCAGATGGGCAGACATACCACACCTGTTTGTGAAAAAAGACCGGATGAACCGGCACATAATAATAAAGGATCCTTCCCGCAGCTTATAACTACAGCCCCGCAGCCTTTGTCCAAAAACCACTGTGCAGCTTCTTCTGTAGTTATTTTCCCCGATGTTTTTAAGGCTTCTTCCAGGTCTGCCAGCAGAAGATCGATATAGGGATACGCATCGTCATTTTTGCCCAATTTCCATTTTTTACCGGGATTTTCTTTTTCACTGCGAAAATCGTAAACTAAATTTACTTCGGTAACTGCTCCATTGTTCCGGGATCGTTGTAACAGTTCTGTAAGATTATCGTGAATATGGGGAGTAAGGGCTGTTCCGCCGAATGTTATTATATTCGCATTAAAAAAATCTTCCTGTAAATCTTCGGGAAAAAATTCCTCCTGTGCGCCTTTGCGGTATACAAAGGTCCTCTCTCCGCTCCCGCCGTGATACCGGGGATCGGAAAGTACATCTACACGGGAATTGGGACTGTTTTTATGGATTAAACGAACTTCGGTAAAGGGCAAAGAAGTAATTTTTTCTTCCAGTACATCACCGGCAGAATCGCTGCCTCTTACGCCGTAAAACCGCACAATAAAGGGTTTTCCTCCGGCAGTTTTACCATTTAACATTTGGGCAGCATGCACTAAAGATACTGCCGAAGGGCCGCCCAGGTTCCAGGTTTCGGGATTTTTACCGCCAGTTAATGTGTAAAGAACATCGTCATAGGAGCTGCCTGCAAACTTTTCCAAAGCATCCGAAAAAACAAGCTGTCCTGGGCTTAATCCGCCGTCACCGCTTTGTTTTGACATAAACTTTTGATAGGCGCCGCTGGAAAAATCCTCGTTTACATAAATACAATCCAATAGCCCGCAGCCGGTTCCATGTATAATCATGTTAAAACCCCAGTTCTTGTCCGATGAGTATTACCTTAATTCTGCCCGGTGGTTTACACAACCTGGTTATGACAATCTGGGCACAGATTGAATCGGTACTTTTACAGTCTGCACAGGCTCCGTTTGTATTACAGGGAGTTTTTTTATCGGGAAAACGCTGTACATTCAGGGGAGCGGCAATGGTTTGTGCACGGGCAAGGGCAACATCAGCGTTTTTTCTTACCTTGTTCATGCCGGCAACAATAATTACCTGCCTGGGACCGTGGCAAAGCGCTGCTACCCGGTTTGCAACTCCGTCAATATTAACCAGTTGTCCGTCTTCCGATATTGCATTGGCACTCATAATATAGGTATCGCAGAGCAGGGCCTTGCGGGCCAGTTCATTTTTTTCTTCCGGAGTTTTTCCAGTATCCCTGTCGATTACCGAATATCCCCGCTTGGCTATTTCATCGTACAGTCCCAGAGCTTTGGCTGTCATGGAACCTCCCCAGGAAATAATATGTTCTTTGGGAATAAAGCTAAAAACCTTTTCTACAGCAGGAGGAATATCGTCAAAGTATTCTGCCTCAAAGTGCCGGGCCTTAAGCGCCTTAACCACTGCCGGGCCAAGCTTGGAATTCCGTAATTGATAAAATGGTTGAGTTACCGTATCCATTTCTTACTCCTTGTCTTATTGTATTAAATTACTATACCATAAGATATGCCCGAAATACATCATAACCCGGCAGGAGGACGGCGTAAATCTGCTGTTCTGGCAAACATGACCTGCGTCCTTTTTTGGGGCTTTTCCTTTATTTCAATCAAGATAGCAGTTGAATACCTGCCCCCCATGACATTGGGAGCTGCCCGTTTTGCCATTGCCATAGTATTGCTCTTTTTTTTGTATCGTTTTATACCTGTAAAACAGGGACAAAAAAATCCCATAACACCACTTAAGGAAGATCTGCCCCTTCTTCTTTGTTCCGGCTTAACAGGAGTAACCTTTTATTTTTTTGCAGAAAATAACGGCGTGCTTTTGGTTACCGCATCAGAAGCTTCCATTATTGTTGCATCCATTCCCATATTTGCCATGATTGCCGATTGGATTCTGGCAAAAGTAAGTACTGTATCAATAGGCCTTGGCTTACGGCACTGGTTTGGGGCATTTATTTCTGTGGCAGGAGTGGCGCTGGTAGCAGGAGTTTCTTTTTCCCTTTCAGGGAGCATTACCGGATATATATATATGGGGGTCGCCGCACTAAGCTGGGTTGCATACGGCCTTCTAACCAGGCCTCTTTTTGAACGGGGACGTGCCCGTACTTACATTGTATTCTGGCAGAATCTTTTTGGCTTTTTGGGTTTTCTTCCCTTTGCCATCCTGGAACGTTCCTCCTGGATAATGCCGCCTGTGACGGTTATCTTTCATGTGGTATTCCTTGGGGTATGCTGTTCAGCAATGGGATATTGGCTCTATGCACATTCCCTTGAAGTATTGGGAGTTTCAGTTTCTGCTGTTTTTCTTAATCTTGTTCCCGTAGTAACAGTAATTGCAGGATTTTTTCTTTTGGGAGATCGCTTGGCTGCCTTACAGTGGGTCGGAGGAGCGCTGGTCCTTATCGGAGTATATTTGACCGTATTGCCAAAAACAGGTTTGCCGAAATCACTTGATTTTGATGCCCAATAAACCTAAAATAACCTTATGGCTGGTACTATATGAAAAAAACAATGAGTTTGCAAACCCGAATCCTGTTATTTTTTACCATTTTTATCCTGGCACTCAGCGCGGTTAATACCATACGTTCCTCGCAAATAAGCCTCAATCTTGCTGTAAGCATTTTTGTAAGGGAAGGAATAGCCCATGCTCAAAGCGCTGTAGCCCAGATCGATGGTGATCGCTTTGAGGCATTAACCAGGTCATTGAACGAGGATGACCCTTTTTACGAAGAAATGAGGCTGCACCTATATAATATTTGGAACGAAACCGACCTTCTGTACCTATATACTACAGCGCCGGGGGGGGATACGGGCTACCGTTATATTATTGACGGCTCGGGGGAAATTGGTTCGGATACCTTTTCGTATATGGGCGAGGAGGTTGATCCCGAAGATATGGATGCCGGTTTTATCAATACCTGGGAAGCCGGAAGCGGCCACCCCAGTCCCCTGCATGTAAGTGAGTGGGGTTATCTAATTTCTGTTTATGAACCGATACTTAATTCCAGGGGAGAGATAGTAGGAGTAGTGGGCTGCGATTTTGATGCAGAATTTCTATATTACTCGCTTAGATCACAGATTATAGAAAAAATTATTTTGGGAATGCTTTTTGCCGCTGCCGGTGTATTAATTATGTTTTTCCTTATACGTCCAGTATTTGTCCGTATAAACCGGATTAGTGGAATCCTGGAACTTCTTTCCAAAGGCGGGGGAAACCTTTCTGAACGGATATCAATAAAACACAATGACGAAATAGGCAGAATGGTCAATTTTTTTAACGAAACACTGGACAGGATCTGCGAAATGGTGATCCAGGTAAAAGATCAAAGCATTAACCTTTCCAATGTGGGAAATGAACTTTCCGAAAACATGAACCAAACCTCCTTAGCTGTTTCCGAAATAAGCGGCAGCATTTCAAAAATCAAGGATCAAGTAACAAACCAGTCCTCTTCGGTAAGCGAAACCAATGCTACCATGGAACAGGTAATGGAAAATATCCGCCGCCTTAACAGCCAGGTAGAAGCCCAAACGGAAAGCGTTACCCAGTCTTCTTCTGCCATTGAAGAAATGCTTGCCAATATTCAAAGCGTTACCGCTACTCTGGTTAAGAATTCAGAAAATGTAGAGCAGCTTATATCGGCATCGGAAACCGGAAGAAACAGCCTGGAAGAAGTTTCCCAGGATATTGTTGGAATTGCAAGAGAATCCGAAGGGCTTTTGGAGATCAATGCTGTTATGGAAAATATTGCCAGTCAGACAAACCTCTTATCCATGAACGCAGCCATCGAAGCAGCTCATGCAGGAGAAGCGGGAAAGGGGTTTGCAGTAGTAGCCGCAGAGATCCGAAAGCTTGCCGAATCTTCCACCAATCAATCAAAAACCATTTCTACAGTGCTTAATACGATAAAACATTCTATTGACAAGATAAGCAAATCTACCGGTGTAGTGATGGCTAAATTCCAGGATATAGATACAGAGGTAAAGACTGTTTCGGAGCAGGAATCTATTATTCGCAGCGCTATGGAAGAGCAGAGTGTAGGAAGCAAGCAAATTCTGGAAGCCATAGGCCGTCTTCAGGAAGTTACCCGCCAGGTATTGGAAGGTTCCACTAAAATGCTCGAAGGCAGCCAACAGGTAATAAAGGAAGGAACTAACCTTGTCACGGCTACACAGGAAATAAGTGACGGTGTTAAGGAAATTGCTTCCGGTGCGGATTATATTAACGCTGCTGTAGAGCGTGTCCGCGGCATCAGCGATAACAACAAGGAGCATATAAGCTCACTTTCCAAAGAGGTTGAAAAATTTAAGGTTGCAAGCCCTGCCGAATATGTCTGGAATAAAACCTTTGCAGTAGGACACGATCTAATAGATTCCCAGCACCAGGAATTTTTTAAGGCTATTAACAATCTTATTAAGGCTTGTGATACAGCCAATAGAAGCGATTTAAACAGCAGCATAAATTTTTTAAAGAACTATGTGAACAAGCATTTTAGCGAGGAAGAAGAGCTGCAAAGAACCCAGGAATATCCGGATTATCCCAACCATAAAAAGATTCATGATGCTTACAAGGAACATATAGAACAACTGGCAGAAGAGTGGTATAAATTAGGTCCATCGGAAAGGGTAATGATAGAAGTACGGGCCAAGGTCGGGGACTGGCTTATTAACCATATCAAGGGCCAGGATGTAAAGCTTGGAGCTTTTATCCGCAGCAAAAAAAAATAAAATAGGCTATTTTCGATAGCCAGGAACCCCGGCTTGCAAATTCCGCTGTAGTACTATATACTGGATGCATATGGATAATATGTTTCAAGGGGAGATGGACCCGGAGATAGCTGCCCTTTTGGGAGCAAGTCCTTCTTCCTCTGCTGCTGCTACTGCCCCCGCACCGGACTTTGCCACTCTACTTGGCAACCCCTTCGATACAGAAGAAAAAAAGTCCGGCGAAGAAATTGATATTACTGTACAAAGTTTTCCCGAAATAACCAAGTTTCTGGAAGACACTGCAAATGCAGCTTTTGATGACCCCAATTACTATAAAGCTGCCCTTTCCGGAGAAGGCGACAGGGCTCAGAGGGTTCATACGATTTTACAAAAATACTTAACTACCAAAGATCCCAAAGACCGCGGCGTTTACCGCCAGCAGGTAACAACGGCGTTTTGGGATTTTATGGGTCATGTAGCCCGCAAAGCGCCGGGATTTCTTCCTGATAATAAAAAATACCTATTGCGGTTTTTTATGCTTCATCCTACCTTTTTAAGCCCCGAACAGAAAGACCTGTTTGCAAAAATAATTGTAGATAATGATTTAAACCAGCCGGTATACTATTTGGATGAATGGCTTAAAGCAATAGGAACCGGAAAAATAAGGAATTCCACCACCGACGAAGTAAAAATTTCCAAAGGCAATGCATCTGCCAAGCTTCAGTCCCTTTATGACAAGGCTACTGTCTA
>Ga0099364_10010847_pt1 | contig 12499 bp, 8 predicted proteins | sample TergutTh196P3_FD_73070 | JGI IMG/M metagenome (GOLD analysis project Ga0099364, IMG submission 73070) | Microcerotermes parvus P3 segment gut microbial communities from Pointe-Noire, Republic of the Congo - Th196 P3 | ecosystem: Host-associated > Arthropoda: Insects > Digestive system > Gut ... | reverse complement strand
ATATTTTCCGAACTCCGTAGGAGTTCAATGTATAATGGTTTTGCACAGGCAGTAGAGACGCGGCATGCCACGTCTCTACTCATTCCGTCCAAGTCCATGATATTAAGGGTGATTCAAAAAATAATGGCTTATTTCAACCATTGATTCGCATGAATAAGGGAATAAGGGACAGTGGATTAAAAAAAGATTAAAAAAAGATTAAAATAAGATTAATAAAAAATATTTCATTTTTTTTCCTATTTTAATCTTTTTTTAACCGTTTTTTTAACCCTCTTTCGTTTAATTTGCGCAATAAATTTTAATAAATAATTGTATAATTGTATGAAGTTAGATTACGCATTAGTAAAAAATAAATTTGGAGAAGGTTTTACGGCAATAACCTATCCCGGAAAGAGCATCAATCAAAACGAGTTGATTGACAGAATAACGGATAGAGGCACCACGATTACCAAAACAGACCTTCTGGCGGCGTTGAACATTGCGTTTGACGAACTCTCGAAGGCGGTAGCACGGGGCGAAACTATCAACATGCCGCTCTTCAACTCGTCGTTTTCTATTTCGGGAGTATTTGAAAGCCCGTTAGACAGTTTCGACGGTAACCGTCATAAACTGAACCTGAACCTGACAAAGGGCGTCTTGTTGAGAGAGGCTGAAAAGAAGGTATGTCTCGAAAAAACAAACACTGTTGCGCCGCTACCGCATATATTAGAAGTGATGGACTTCAAGAGCGGAACAATTAACGACCGTCTTACTCCCGATGGAGTGGTGGAAGCAAGAGGATTCAATTTGAAAATTGACGGCGACGACCAAACGTGCGGATTGTGGTTCGTAAGTGAAAACGGACAGCAAAATATTAAATCCGAAATTTTTATCGAAAACAAACCTGCGAAAATTACCGCATTTATTCCCATTTTAAGCGTGGGAAACTGGCAGGTGAAAGTGGTAACGCAATTTTCAGGCGGAGGAGTATTCCTAAAAACTCCAAAAACATTTGTGTATCCTGTGAATCTGAAAGTAATTTAGAGTTAAGAATGAAGTATGATGCAGTAATTTCGCAATGCCTCCAGACAGTATGGAGGCTTCCCTCCAGACAGTATGGAGGCTTCCATCCATTCGGCATGGAGGCTTCCCTCCGGTCGGCATGGAGGCTTCCCTCCAGTTGGCATGGAGGCTTCCCTTCGGATACAATGAGAGGAGAATTTATTATTTTATGTTTTACCCTAATACCAAAATTGCCTATGGAGAAATAAAAAGAAGTAAATGTAAACTTACTTACATTAAATGTAATGTAAATAGATATAAATCGGTTTTATATCAAAAATTAATCTTAAACAATAATATTAAATAAAAAAAAATTTTATGAAGTCAAAAATAGTTTTAATCGGGAAGTTACTTTCCCAAATTTATAAAAGATGTGGTTACATTCTTGTAATCACGATGGTGTTGGCAGCGCCGGCAAAAATACTGGCAGCCGACAATCTCTCAGCGGCGACCTCTGTGTTGCAACAGATAACTGTTACCGGTGTTGTTACCGATGAACAGGGCGAACCGCTACCAGGAGCCACTGTTATGGTCAAAGGGACGACAATAGCCGCTATTAGCAATCTTGAAGGTAGGTTCAACATTTCCGTACCTGACGAGGAAGCTGTGCTTGTCGTATCATTTGTGGGTTATCTAACCCAGGAAATCGAAGTTGGCAGTCAGCGCGTAATTAACGTAACGTTGTTAGAAGACGCAAGCCAAATAGGAGAAGTGGTTGTAGTAGGTTACGGTACGCAAAGGAAAGAAACCTTGACGGGTTCGGTGGCTTCGATTCAGAGCGCAGAATTAGTCGCTACCAAAAGTTCCAACGTGCAGAACATGTTGACAGGTAAGTTGCCGGGGGTGCGTAACATACAACAGACCTCCGAGCCGGGAACTTTCGACAATCACTTCGACATTAGAGGTATGGGGCAGCCATTGATAGTTATTGACGGCGTTCCTCGCGGCGACCTACCGCGTATGGACCCCAATGATATCGAGAGCATCTCTGTATTGAAGGACGCATCAGCAGCCGTCTATGGGATGCAGGCAGCAAACGGAGTGATACTGATAACCACCAAGAGCGGCGAACGTGGAAAGGCTAAAATTGAGTACTCGGGATATTACGGAATACAGGTCCCGGCGGAAATATTAAAGCCCATCAACGCCCGCGAACGAGCGATTATCTTCAACGAGATTTCCATGCGCAACAGGAATAATCCAACAATAGTGTATGACGAGGAGTATTTCAGGTTGTTAGAAAGTGGAGAAATGCCTGATAATGACTGGTACGGAGCAATCATGCGAAACACGGCGCCTCAGCAGCAACATAATGTTTCTGTGAGCGGAGGGGCGGATAAAATCGATTATTTTGTCAACCTTGGTTATACCGATCAGGGCGGTTTCTGGGTAACCAACTCCAGCAATTATAATCGCTATAATTTGCGTACCAACGTCAATGCTCAGATAAACGACCGCTTGAAAGCCAGTGTCAGGCTGAACATGATAATGGACGAAACAAACCGTCAGCGCGAAGACGCATGGGTGATTTTCTCACAGTTGTGGCGAACGCCGCCTACCACCCCGCTGTATGCAAACGACACGGAACCATATTATTATATGCCGGACCAGGTACGTAATTCTTTGGCTTTAATTAACCCCGACTTGACAGGATTTTTGAAGAACAAAAGGAACATTTTCCAGTCAAATCTCAGTTTGGAATATGACGTCCCGTATATTGCAGGGCTAAAAGCCACGTTTATGTTCAGTTACGACAGAACGTTCAACGACAATACCAATTTCAGAAAAGAATACGCGGAATACCGTTTTAATGACGCCAGTCAAATGTTTGAACCGCTTATACGCAACAGTCCGACCGAATTGACCAGAGCGTATGATAGCGGACATACTTCAATGTGGAACTTCAGGCTGAATTACAACAATACGTTTGCCGCAGTGCATAATTTGGGGCTGCTGTTATTGTATGAAGAAAGGTACAGTCAAAGTTACGGCTTTTCAGCCCGTCGCCAATTTGAAATTCCTATTCCTTGGCTTTTTGCAGGCATTAGCGACACTGCCGAAGCCAATGGAGGCGGTCTTAACGAAAGCGCAAACAGGGCGGTGGTAGGAAGGCTCAATTATGATTATGCAGGGAAATACATCAGTGAATTTTCATTCCGCTACGACGGTTCATCCCGATTCCCAAAAGGACATCAATGGGGTTTCTTTCCAAGCGTACAATTGGGATACCGGATTTCAGAAGAGTCATTTATAAAGGATAATTTCGACTTCGTTCATAATCTGAAAATAAGAGGTACGTGGGGGATACTTGGCGACGACGGAGCCGCCGCATTTCAGTTTATAGAAGGATTCAATTATCCCGCAACCGGCGGCGACAGATTCGGCAGACCCAACGGCTATATTTTCGGAAATACTTTTGTCAATGGATTAGGCTTCCGCGATGCGCCAAATCCGGAACTAACATGGTATACCGCAACGATGAAAAATATAGGTATTGACGCCGATTTTCTCAGAGGAATGGTCGGTTTTTCGGTTGACCTTTTCCAACGCGACAGAGACGGCTTGTTAGCCACTCCGGCAGCGGTAATACCTGGAACATTTGGTTCGGGAATTTCGCAGGCAAATCTTAATGCCGACCGAACTAAGGGGCTCGAGGTCGAAATAAGGCATAATTACAAAGTAGGCGATTTAAGATACAATGTTTCGGGGTTTGTGCAGATTACGAGAAACATGTGGACTAAAAGATTGCAGCCTGACCGTCAAAATTCTTATGATTATTGGCGCAACAACCTTGTCGACCGATATAACGACATCTGGTTCGGCAAAGCATCCGACGGAGTATATCAATCGTGGGAAGAAATTATCAACTGTCCGTTTGCCAATGCCAACACACTTCCGGGCGACCCCAGATATTTAGACTGGAACGGCGACGGTACGATTGACGATAACGATAACCATCCGATTGCCACCGTCAGCAGCAACGATGCAAATCGTCTTCCTACTGATAACACATGGGACGGACGCAATTATCCGCTGATGAACTTCGGATTTACGCTTAGCGGTCAATGGAAAGCGTTTGATTTCAATCTTCTATTTCAGGGAGCTGCAATGTCGTGGGTAGGCTATGGAGAAGCATTGCTAAGTCCGCTGTTGTGGGACGGAAATGCGTTAGACAGGCATTTAGACAGATGGCGTCCGGCAGACCCGAACGCACACCCGTGGGACCCTAATAACGAATGGGTTTCGGGATATTATCCCTACGGAAGAACACGGGCAGAGGCACACTCGGCTTTCAATATGCAGAAAGGAAACTATCTGCGTCTGAAGAGCGCCGAAATAGGTTTTACTGTGCCGCAAAACAATGTTTTCGATAGATTAAAGATACAAAGAATGAGAATATACGTAAATGCGTATAATCTGTTGACCATTACAGGTGTAAAAGGCGTAGACCCTGAAAAACCGATGGAATTTAACGGATACAAGTATCCGCTCAACCGTACCTTTAATTTTGGAGGCTCATTATCATTTTAATAATCATCATAAAATAATAGAGACACAATGAAAAAAATAAGAATATATTTAATAGCGATATTTTCGCTGATATACGCGACCTCGTGCGTTGACCTGGACATTACCCCTACCACTATTATTACCGGCGAAGCCGTGTATAATGAAGCCGGTATAAAGGCGTATATGGCGGGAATGTATAACAACCTGCCGATGGAGGATTTCAAATATGACGCAGGCGGGGGAAACAATGGCTATTTCAATCACCTTAATATTGGAACATTATGGGCGTCCACAGGTGAAATGGTCAACCATAATAACGCCGGGTTCACACGTCATGGCAAAGGGTATTGGGGCGCCGGATTTAGAATCATCCGGCAGGCAAATACACTAATTCAGGATTTGCCTAATTATCCAAATTTGGCTACATGGTCGTCCGAATGGATAGCCGAAGCCAAATTTATCAGGGCATTTGTCTATTTCAATATGGCAAGGCGCTACGGAGGTTTGCCCAAAATATTGGAACCTCAGTATCTTGACCCCAACGATGACACTAAATTGCAGGTAGCCCGCGTTAGTCATGCAGACACCTACGATTTCATTTTGCAGGATTTGGATGAGGCAATTGCCGACTTGCCGGCAAGAAGCGATGTAGGACGCGCCAACCTGTATGTGGCAGCCGCTTTTAAGAGTCGGGTAGCGCTACACGCTGCAACAACCGCCAAATACGGTTCGGTGAAGTTTGCTGATTGGGAAGTAGACGGGGTGTTGCTGCAAGGTATACCCGCAAGCCGCGCCAACGACTATTTCAAGCAGGCTTGGGACGCTGCAAGGATACTCGAAGGAGAGTACTCGCTTTACAGAGGGAATGCCGACAAAATGGAAAATTATGTTGAAATATGGGAAAGACCCGAAGCCAACAATGAAAATATATTGTTGCGAAAATACAATTTCACAGATTGGGTACATTCTTACGACGCAGTATTTGCTCCGCGTCGCATGACAACCAATTATGGCTCCCGTTTCTCTCCCACTCTCGACTGGGTAGAACTGTTCGACGGGCTGCCCCTTGACGAAAACGGGCATTTCAGCGCTTTCGACAATGACGGAAATTATATCGTATATGACGACGTGCAGCAACTGTGGAATGGCGTAGAGCCAAGGCTTAGGGCGAATTTGCTCTTACCGGGCAACACTTACAGAGGCGTAAAGTTGGATTTGCGCGGAGGACTTATCCGCAAAGATATTGACCCGGAAACGGCACAAATAAAAAAATTCAGTTTTGACGATGGCGAAAACGGCAATGGTTATCGCGATTCGTGGCAACTCAGCGGGAATTATACAGAAACCCCCTTTGGAGACGCCGAAAACGCTTTTATCAGATGGACAAGCACAGAAGCGCAAATTCAGGGACCAGCCAATCTAGTAAATGTAGGAGACGAAAACAACCCTGTAATGGTGTACCTGAATGGACGCGATGGTCCCAGAATGTCATGGGCAGGCGGCAGCAACACCGCTACCGGATTCTACGGACGCAAGCATCTGAACCTTGTCATGGCGCCTCCGGATATACACATGTCTACACAGCCGTGGATTGAAATGCGATATGCCGAAGTGCTGCTCAACCGAGCCGAGGCTGCAATAGAACTGGCGCAAGGCGGCGAAGCGACATACGGCGGAGTAAACATGCTGCAAGACGCTTTTGAGTGTATCAACGACATACGCGACCGCGCCGGAGCAACTTTGCTTGCTAACGTGGCTGAACTGTCGGATGACGAAGCGCGCATAAATTATTTCCCGACAAGACCAAATATTGGTCCTGCCACAGGACCGACGGGACAAGGCGGATTTGTGCGAGCGCCAAACCGCGCATTGCAGATTTTGCGTGTGGAAAGATACAAGGAATTAGCGTTCGAAAGTAGAATATACTGGGATTTGATGCGGTGGTTCTCGTTTGACGAGCAGATTTTCCAATATCGTAGAAGAGGGCTGTATTCATTTATGTTTATCGATGGCGCAATAGCCGACGCTGACGGTATTCCCGACGGAAAACTTATTTATGACGCTAAAGCAGCCGAAGATTTAAGCGGCAGGCTTAGTTTCGGTGGCATGAATGAATATTACGAAACAATACCGAGCGGCGAATTGCAAAATAACCCTTTGTTGCAAAGAAATAGAAATCAATAACCTTAAAAATTAATAATAGATATGAAAAGATTATTAAGTAGTATAACAATAGTTATTTGTTTGATGCTGGTTACATCCTGCGAGGTTGACAATTACGACGCGCCGGACGCCACAATTCAAGGAGCCTTCTTCGACCATAACGGACGCCCGTTGCAGGTAGAACAGGGCGTGGAATACATCAGAATGAGGGAAGTAAGTTGGGCAAAAGGCGATACAAGTATTTTCACCGGAAACAGACGTATCAAATTAATGCAGGACGGCACATACCTCCACACGAAACAGTTCGCGGGCGAATATCGCATGTTTCCCATAGATGGCAACTTTTTTCCGTATTGGGACGCCGACGACCTCGAACGGGATGGCGACGATGCCGGCGAATTGGTGAATATTTCGGGCGTGGTGTCCCAAAATTTCACCGTTACGCCCTATCTGACCGTCGAATGGATAGAAAGACCAATGGTTACGCCCGATAATCATATCGAATGTGCCGTTCGTTTCATACGTAACCAAAAGCCCGGCTACGAAATGCCCGATGTAAGGTTCATAAGGATGCAGGTATCGCGAACCAGTTACCCGTCCAGAGGTAACGACGGAGATATGTTTCCAAGCGCGATGAGACTGTCCAATGATCAGGAAGGAGACATTATCAGACTGCGAACGGCAATACCTGTCAAATTTACTGGAATAGATTATTGGGTCAGGGTTACGATGGATTGCGAAACGGCAGCCGGAAAACCCGAAACCAACTATCCAGGTATAGGGCAACCAAATTGTTCGACAATCGAAAGGATATTTGTTCCGTAATACATAATGTTAATTTTGTTAATTTCTAAATTTAATTTTTAATATAAAAAAACATGAAAAGAGTAATAAAATCGCTCAATCAAAGGATGATGATAACCGCCATGGCATTGGCGGCGTCAGTATGTGTGGCTGCGTTAGTGTTTGCCTGTAAGGACGACAATAACAATGGCAAAACCGAAGACAAGAATGCCGTTTTCGACATGTTCGAGATACATTCAGGACTCAATAAGATTAAACTCAAATGGAAAATCACTGACCCGAATGTAGCAAGTACCATAGTTTATTGGTCTAAGCGTAGCGAAACCAGAACTGTTCAGGTTACTCAGGCGGAATGGCAGGAACTCCTTTTGGAAGATATGGAGGAAGACGTTTATTATTTCGAGTTTGTGATGCAGGACAAGTCGGGCAATCTTTCCGACCCTATTGAAATACAAGGTGCTGCTTATGGCGACAAATATATTGAGAGTCTCCCTATCCGTGGCGCCAGCCTTGAAAAATTGGCAAACGGCTCGGTAGAGGTTACATGGGAGCCTATAGGTTCTGCAACGCTCAAACATTCGGTTATCGAATATTTGGACGGCTCCACGCCTGCAAACAAAGAGGTTCCGAACAGCGAGTCGCAAACCACTTTGCCGAGTACCAGTAGTACCATCGCAATTTATGCGGTGCATGAACCGTTAGGAGGGTTAGATCAATTCAATTCCAACAAGAGAAGAATTTTCATGCCCAAAAACCCAGCTTTACTTGACAAATCATTGTTTGAGCCGTTCTTCCTGCCGGGCGACAATACTACGCCGCAGCCGGGCAACAGAGACGATGCATGGAAGGACCCATTGCCCGTCGACATCGACCATCGAGATATACGAGCATTGTGGGACGGCAATATACGCAACAATCCTCTCCCGGGCGGAACCGCCAGAGGTATTTTTCATACCGAAAACCAGAGCGGTCAGTTGGAAAATGCACGCTTCAAATTTCCGCACTGTTTTACATTCAGTATCGGTACAATGGCATATATTACTGATATTAAAATGCATGCAAGGGGCGATAACAATCCGTTTACGGAACATGTTCCACGCTTTTGGGAAATTTGGGTAACCGACAATCCCAAATCGCGCGCTGATTTTGGCAACGACGATGAATTTGAACAGTATTATCGCGTCACATACGCCAATTTTAGAGCCCCTGACGAACAAATACGGACGCAGCCAGACGGCGGAGCCATTACCGGTTTGGAATTTATAGCCACGCCACCTGAAGGAATCTATAATTGGCAAGAAGACTGGGTGCGACTTGGCGATCTCGAAAACGCAAAACCGTCGGAACTGCCACACAATCAACACAACGACAGCGACCGCGCCGTATGGGGACATGGTAATGACGACCTGGATTTAACGACCTGCGGATTCTTGTTTGAACTGGAAGATATAGATACAAAAGTGAAATATATCCGGTTAGTAATAAAGTATCCCAACTGGCATCACACCAATTGCATCAACATTGGCGAGATAACCTTATGGGGTGAATATTAAGTTTGTTTTTCCTGCTGTGGAAAGTTGTTTTTCACAGCAGGATTTTCTCATCATTGAAAAAAATAATTTATAAAAAGAATCGTGAATAGTAAAGAATCAAAATTAGACAGGCGCACGTTCTTATCGAGCGCCGCCATAGTAGGAGCCTCCGGCGTTTTAGGCGCCGGAGGATTATTAACCGCCTGTTCGGGCGGCAGTAATGAAGTTAAATATACGCCTCTACGTCCTTCCAACGAACTGTACATCCCTGAACTCGGCGACAAGGCAATAGACGGCAAGCCTCTTAAAGCGGCGCTCATCGGTTGCGGTTCGCGCGGAACGGGCGCGGCTTTAAACTTTTTAGAAGCCGGCGACAACCTGTCTGTGGTAGCCTGCGCCGATGTTTTTCAAGACAGGATGGAACGTTGCCGAGCAAGGCTTAAAGAGCACAAAAACATCGAAATTGCCGATGATAAGTGTTTCCTGGGTTTCGACGCCTATAAAAAGGCTTGCGAAACAGACGTAGACGTTGTACTCATTGCTTCTCCTCAACTTTTTCATCCCGAGCATCTCAAATACGCCATTGAACATAACAGGCATGTCTTTTGCGAAAAGCCCGCCGCCGTAGACGCTGCCGGATACCGCGCCTTCATGATGGCGGTAAGACAGGCTCAAAACAAGGAACTGTGTATTGTTCCCGGAACGCATAAACATTATCATCGCGGGTATATTGAAGCATACAAATTGGTGCAGGAAGGTTATATCGGTCGCATCGTTTCGGCGAATGTATGGTTTTGTCAGGGCGACAATGGCTATACGCGTCGCCTTCCCGGATGGACGGACATGGAATTTATGCTTCGCGATTTCTTCAATTGGAGTTGGTTGAGCGGCGACCATGTGGTAGACCAGTTTGTTCACGCAATTGATATTTATAATTGGTTTTCAAATTCGCGCCCCGAACGCGTCCTTGCAATAGGTTCGCGTCAGCGTAGATTTTCAGGCAATATTTACGACAATTTCGGTATGGACTTCGAGTATCCTGATGGAATCGTAGTGCGCGGAATGGCGCGGCAAATAGATAATTGTGGCAACCGCGTGGCAGAAACCATTACAGGCACAAGAGGAACTTTTAACGCTGTGAATGAAGGACGGGGATTAAATATTCTTGACCTTGACGGAAACTTAGTCTGTAAGTACGATGAGGAAGCAGCCAAAGAGAAATTCAAGCAGCACAATCCGTATGTGTTAGAACACGTCGACTTGGTAAACAATATTCGTAGCGGAAAGGTGGTCAATCAAGCCGAATTTATGGCTAATTCAAGCATGGCGGGCATTATGGCGCGCGAATCGGCTTACACGGGCAAAATTTGTACATGGGATGAAATGCTACAGTCTGACATGAATTTTATGCCGGGCGAACTTTCGTTGCGTAACGTAGATAGAAGTCAATACATGATACCCGTTCCGGCAGGCTCGCCAAACATGAACGCTAATTGGCAAGTATAATCATAACAATTAACAATATATACTGAAATGAATTTTGTAGAACAAATCGCCACGTATTATCAAACGGAAGCGAATCATGGACTTGTAACAAGTCTAACAACAGGCGCGGTTATGATTATAGCCGCTTTGCTATTGTGGTTTATGTCTGCTCATTGGTCTATTCAAAAAGGGGTTGCCATTGTGTTAGTTTTGTGTGGACTTATATTTTTTGTCGGTGGCGCTTTAGCAGGAAAAATGGCGAAAAACAATTTGCCTCAAAAGGTTGAACTTTATCAAGCCGACCGGCAGGCTTTTTTAACAGAAGAAGTTGAAAAGGTTGAGAAAATACACAAGCAGTGGTTGCCGATTAAACTTTTCTGGGCTGTTCTCATTGTCGCGGGGATTGCTATTATTTTGGCGTCGGCAAAGCCTTTTTTGACAGGCGTCGCAATTGGACTGTTAATTGCAGGAACAATCGGATTAATCGAAGAAACAATCTCTTTTCAACACAACAAAAGATACAGGATGCAAGTGTTGGAAAATTCAAAGGCTCAGGATTGGGCGCAATGGCGCGGACCTCTTCGCGACGGCGTCGTGAAGGCGAACCGTATCAATTTAGACTGGTCGGATAAAAAACCGTCTCTATTGTGGGTATTCCGTCAGGCAGGCTCCGGATATTCCTCTCCCTCGATTGTCGGAACAACCCTCTATTGTCAAGGAGCTGCAGATGGCAGCGACTTCGCATTTGCATTGGATACAAGAACCGGCAATTTGAAATGGAAACAAAATCTTGGTGCGGAATATATTCAAGATGATGAACGCGGCAACGGTCCTCGCGGCTCAATCACGGTCGACGGCGACAAACTGTATCTTATCCGCGGCGGCGGTCAAATACACTGTCTTTCGGCAGACGATGGCACGATGCTTTGGCAAAAAGATTTCAGAACAGATTTTGGCGGCAGGCTTTACAGAAATTGGGGTTATAGCGAGTCGCCCATAGTAGACGGAAATCATGTTATCTGCACTCCCGGCGGCAGTCAGGGAACAATGATGGCGCTTGACAAAAATACCGGCGCCCTTGTATGGAGGTCAGAAGAATGGACAGACGATGCGGTATATTCTTCGCCTATTGTAGCTGAAGTTAATGGGATACGGCAGTATATCCAGACCGCGTCAAATGGTGTGGCGGGCGTATCGGCAAAAGACGGGAAATTGTTGTGGGAAGCCCCTATTTACAGAGGACAGCCGCCGGTGATTCCCACTCCGATATACCATAACAATATGGTTTATGTTACGGCAGGTACGAATCTCGGTTGCAATCTTATCAGGCTTACCCTTGCAGGCGACGCGTTTAATCCCGAAATTGTTTATTTCAACAAAAATATGGTCAACCATCATGGCGGCGTTGTGCTGCTTAACGGTCATATTTATGGTTTTACTGACGGCATGGGTTTTGTATGTCAAAATTTTGAGAACGGCGAAACAGTTTGGAGAGAACGGAACGTTGATATATTGAAAGGCTCCGTAATTGCTGTCAATGACAGACTGCTTTTGCTTAATGAACGCAATGGCTTAATCACAGTCATAGCCGCTTCACCCGAAGGCTGGAAGGAGTTTGGCAGAATGGAAATACCGGAACGAACAAAAATATCAACGTCTGAAAATATGGTATGGACACATCAGGTCATTGCAAATGGCAAACTTTATATTAGAGACCATGACTTGCTGTTTTGCTTTGAATTGTAATGCAGAATAAATATAATAAATAAATAATTTTAAAACCATGAATAAAATTTTTTTAGTAAGCATTTTGCTTTGTATTATGCAGGTTGTTTCATCACAAAACAACCCCTTTGTCCGCCACATCTACACAGCCGATCCTTCGGCGCGCGTTTGGGCTGACGGACGTTTGTATGTATATCCGTCGCAGGACATAGACCCGCCGCGCGGCTGCGACCTGATGG
>Ga0099364_10010846_pt1 | contig 12499 bp, 11 predicted proteins | sample TergutTh196P3_FD_73070 | JGI IMG/M metagenome (GOLD analysis project Ga0099364, IMG submission 73070) | Microcerotermes parvus P3 segment gut microbial communities from Pointe-Noire, Republic of the Congo - Th196 P3 | ecosystem: Host-associated > Arthropoda: Insects > Digestive system > Gut ... | reverse complement strand
ACAGAGAATAACCAAACGACTCTCGGTTCCAGTGCGGCCATATAATTTTCATGGCGCACGTTGCCGCCCGGCGGTCGGCAACCTACCCCCATTAAGCAAACTTGTCGACGGACTGGAGGATGGGGTAGGGCTAGTTCACAGTCTCTACGGGTGTCCAAGTACGGAAACGTTGCGGCGGACCGGGGAACAATTCAACTGAAAAATAATTAGTCATTTTGGAAACGGAACGGCGGACTTCCCTGTTGTGGGCATCAAATTCTCTGGTCGTTGATTCCAAGAGACCGCCCGGCACATCCCAGGAACAACGTGCGTCCGTAATTTTGGTGACGTTTCCAATCCTTTCAGTGGTTTGCAGTGTATATGTTCTGTTCCTGCGGTTGCTTCGGAGAGTTTTTAAGGCGGAGGTTTCCTGAACGAGCGTTACGGACTGGCGGATGACCTGTCCTCCCGGCACTTGTCCTACAGTATGCTCGCCTCCTTCGGGAGAACTTCGCAAAATTCTTTCAACCCGAAGTACGTAAGGATAAACGTGCGGTGTGTACCAGATGGTTGTGGTGAGACGACCGCCGGTGGTCTGTTGCTCGTAGATTCGCACTGCACACGGAACTACCTTTCTGTCAATCATCAGTTTGACAGGCTCCCCGTGGCGCACCTGCACATTTTCTTGAACGGGTTCTTGGAAAAAATCGTACTTCACGATTTGCGGTTTTTTTTCGACTGGTCTTCCGCCGAGATTGAGAGTTTCCGATTCTTGCAATGTAACACTATTTCCGTCGATGGACTGGAGTGTCGTTTTTACGGTTTGCATAGAGTGGACTGCTCGTCCGTCGATGTTAGAGATTATAACGGTTTGGACAATGCGCCACGAATTCGGCTGAAAACTTCCCCAGGGGTGTTCGTTTGCCGTCAGGAGTGTTGGCGCACCTCCATCGGCGGCTATCAACAAAACTACCCAGCAAAGCCCTGAAAATAAGTTACCCATTTTCTTTATTACAAAACAATACGGCAAATCTATGCGGATTCGTCGTATCTGCCGCTCTTGGTTCTATAACCCCCTCATCCGCCGGGTGTAGTATATCACAAAGTAAGAAGAAATACAAGTACGGTGTCCAGTAGGCGTGCAAGTTTGTTCAACACAGGTAGGTTGCCGACCGCCGGGCGGCAACGTGCGCCATGAAAATTACTTGTCCGCACTGGAACCGAGAGTCGTTTGGTTATTCTCTGTCGGCTATCGCCGACGCAACCGCCCGGCGGTCGGTTGCCTACCTCTGTCGCCAAAAGCAGATATTGCACGCCTACTGGGCGGGAATCTAGGCGAAACGCCCAAAAATCCTCTTCTAGGTTCTCGTTTTTACGGGATGACGAAATTGCGGAGCAAGTCTATTGTGCAAAACAAGAGAAATCCCAACCGAGCAAATCTGCAAATCTGCTCACCCGGTTTCATCAACGAAACTGAACGCGTTTTTGTGGTACAATGGGGATGATGTTTTCCGTCGATACTGGCTTTGTTTTTGCTCTGCGGCAGGAGTCCGTGGGGATTTTGGATCGCTTGAAACGTGCCCGAACAACACGCGGCAACGGTTTGACATTCCATACAGGAAAACTCGATGACATGGCAGTTACCATCGTACTGTCGGGAGTCGGGCAGAAAAACGCCGAAGAAGCAACCAACGTACTGCTCGACGTGTTTGCCCCCAAATTGATTTGCTCGGCAGGTTATGCGGGCGGACTTTCGTCGCGGCTCAAGCAATCGAATCTGTGCGTTCCTGAACAAGTCATTCGAGCATCTGATATGCACGCTCTTGATTTATCGAATTCGATTCCGTTAAAAACATTGCCGATGCCGGATAAGTTGACGCTGCTGACTGTCAATGACGTGGTGGAATCGCCGAAACAAAAACGAACCCTGCACGAACAAACCGGCGCAGAACTTGTCGATATGGAAACCTTCGCCGTTGCCGAAGTTTGTCGGGGACGCGAAGTCCCTTTTCTTTCGATACGGGTGATTCTCGATGCGGTGGAAGACCAAATTCCACGAGATATCGCGAATATACTGGAAAACATGGGCAAAGGTACTTTCCGGTTTTCCGGCAGCCTTTTTGGCAGTGTTTGGTCGCGTCCTTCAGTGGTGTTCGATTTGGTTTCGTTGAAGCGTCGGGCTTTTACTGCAACTGAACGTCTTGCCAAATTTACCGTTGCCGAACTGTCCCGAAAGGGGAAAAAAATTCTGTCCTACGAAGGCTAGGGCATCGTAATAGTCAGAAGTTGGGATATACTGTTTGGAGCATAAACTATTGTTCTTTGTACCCTTTGTGTTTTACGGTCAACGCCCTGTAACCGTTTGTGGGCGCAACGCCATCACTTGCAGGAGAATGTGTATTTGGACAGCGAGTTGATCCGGCGTTTGCCGTCCTACGAGTCGTCGAACTTCCGCGCCATTCGCATTGGAGAGTATAATCGTCGGAAAACTGGAAATGCCCAGTGACTCACACAGTGCCGACTCCTGCGAACCATCTACATGAATACAGACGAGCCACTCGGCAAGCCGTTTGATTTCATCATCGCGGAATGTGGTTTCCAGCATTCGTTGTGAGCCGACGCTATCGGGAACGGAAAAAAAAACGAGAGTCGGTTTTCTCTCCTGCCGGGCGACTTCCAAGCCGACGGCATGATCGTACAGAAAAGATATCGGCTGCTGTATTTCTTCTATCTGCGAGACGATAGACGCGGGTTTTCCCTCGCCGCATCCCGAAAAACAGGAGCAGAACATTACCGCAACCATCAAAAATAAAATATACTGATATTTTTTTTTCACAGAAAAATTTTGCCTATTTTAACATCAATAAACAAAAGCCCGACACCTCCCTAATCGAACAAAAAGAGAAGAAACTTGACAGAAAAACAAAAAATGGTCTTCTGCCTGGGGATTCAGGGGCTTTTCACCCTCCAAATCCATCCCAGCCGTCTCCGCAAAATCCGAATCCTCCAGTCGATAGTAATGCTCCTTCTTCACTCTTTCCGAGTGTCCTACCGGATCGCCGGTCAACTGTGAGTGTTGCCATTTATGTCTTCTCCATTCCTTCGGCAACCCACGCAATTTTCCCCGACGATAGTACCCTATTGTCGGCGGATACAAATCGAAAAACCAAAGCCGCTCGTTTTCCGAACCCTGTGACTCCGTCAATGCTCATGACTTTTCCTCGTTTTCAAAATCAATCTGTCGATGCTCTTCCTTTCGTTTGTGTTGTTTCGCCGATTTGACTACCGCTTCGGTTAACGGCAAATTCATTCTCGCACCGTCGAGCAACTCTTGTATTGTAACGATCTGCAACTTCGGCAGTTGACGCGGCATTTTCATACCGGCAGTATTGGGAATGTCGTCCATGTATCCCGATGCCGCCGCCTCTTGTACCATCGGCTTTGTTGGTTCTTCCAACGTCAACAACACCCCCGCCGCCGCTTCTTCACGCTCCAGTACGCCCCGCAAATCCCTAATATCTTTTACCGAAACATTGCCCGACTTCACCGAAAAAATCACTCTTCTATTACCGAAAACATAAGCAATGCCGTCGATTCCTTTGTCCGAACCCTTCTTTTCGTTGATCTTTGCCTGATTATCCGTGTAGGTAAGAATTGCCCATTTTTCAAACTCTTTCCGAAGTCGGTCATCTTTTTTATGCGCTAACGCCGTTGCCGATGCAACATCTTTCGGCACGCCGGAGAGTTGAATTTGCTGTTCAATATCGTTGCCGTACCGGTCTTTCAAACGTTTGAGTATCAGCGAGACGGCATTGTAGGTAATATCAATGCCGATCCACTTTCGGTTGAGCGAATGAGCGGCATCGAGCGTCGTACCGCAGCCGCAGAAAGCATCGAGTAGCACGTCCCCTTCGTTGGAAGAGGCTTTAATGATGCGTTCCAACAGGGCTAAGGGTTTTTGGGTATTGTAGCCAAGGCGTTCTTTGGCGTGTTGATTGATAATATCGATTAACCACCAATCTTCTTGGGCAACTCCTATCTTTTCGTCCAGATAGTCCCGCACAACGAGTTCTGGGTTGGTGATTTCCCATTTTTGTTCAACATCCTTTGCGGAGCGGATAGGACTGCCCGTGATACCGCGTCCTTGTAGGCGATAGCGTCTGCCGTTTTCGTCAACTAACCGGTATTTTTTCACAGTTTGTTCCGATAGTGGTCTAGCGATTACATTCCAATTAAATGTGTATCTATCGCTTTTTGTGTAGAATAAAATGACATCATGTTTTTTCCCGAAATACCGTTTTGATTGCGGACGAGATTTATAACACCAGACGATTTCATTCCGAAAGTCGCCCCCCTTATCGCAAAAAATTGCGTCGAGGATTATTTTGAGATAATGCGAAGCGGTCGGATCGCAATGGACGTAAAAACTTCCCGTCGGTTTGAGAACCCGCCATATTTCCACGAAGCGCGTTGCCATACTCACTAGATACGCAAGCATTGCTCCTTTGCCGAGGACCTTTTCGAGTCCCAGAATCGTGTCGACCAATCGCCGAGTGTATTGCGGTTCCTTGCGGAGCACATCGAGCTGCCATTCTGCCAGTTCTCCCCAGTTCCAAGTATCGACAAAAGCCTGCGACTGCGCAATATCGTCTTTACCGATGTTGTTGTAAATCTGATTATAGTTCCGATTGCTGTTGAACGGCGGATCGACGTAGCACAAATCGACGGACTCGTCTTTAATGTGCTGTTGTAAAACCTCTAAATTGTCGCCGTAGAAAAGTTGATTCATCGTTGTTGCATTGCGACTTTAATCCACAGACGATTTTATCCGATTTTCCGGTCAAGGCAAGAGTTGGAAGTCCATTGCAGAGGGCGAAATACTTACTTCGGATTTCAGTGTGCATAGCATACGAAAGAGATTGTTCGACGTTTGTTCCTTCGGTGATGACTTGGTTCGGTGCTTTGGCATCGAGAATAAAAGCGTTGTGCTGACCAATGGTAAGAGTGTAATCGGGAACTGCCATTTCTCTTTTTTTCGTACCGAATTGAGCGAAAAGCGGTTTGCTGCGGACGATGTTTTCTCGTTTGTATCCGAGGCGTTTGAGGATCGGCATGACAATTTCTTCCCGAACGGAGTCTTCTTTGAAGTTTGGATCGTTGGCGATGGTTGCAAAGTTGATTCCGCCGAAAATGTTGCGAGGCATAGTGTAAGACGTGAGAGAGGAACGCATGTTTCGTTAGATTTTTACATACTGTTCTGGCGGTAAAAAGTTATCAGAGCCCGTATCGGTAGATACGCCATGTAAATGGGAATGGCGGTGCTACCGCACCGGGCTCTGTTTGTTAGCGAAACTTGCGATCTGTAATTTTATTTGGGGTTATTTTATCTTTTGGCGTGGGAGAGTCAGCGGGGGCGGTGATCGTTGACCTGAAAACATGCAATGACCTCGATTCGTTTGAATACGATGCGAGGAAATTTCTCTACGGAATGACGGTAAAATCCGCCCAGAAAAATACGCTCCACGAAAAAAACCGTCGACAAGTTTGTGCATTTTTTTCTGAAATTTCCGAGATTATTCCCTACATTCCGACTTTCCCAGCGTAGTAAAGAATAGAAGGCGCTATTTTTTGCCCTTAACACGGAACTCACCAGCCCTTTAGCACCATTGTCTTCAAGGGCAGAAGGATCGTTTCTGTGAGGAGGACACGCATGCGGTGAAGCAGGATTGGGGAGAGGTTTGGACGGTCTTAACGAGTACGGCGTTGTCGATAGCAAGATTGATGAGGAAAGACGAAAAAACGCTCAAGGAAATCCGAGAACGAAGTGCCGCAAATCCAATGGAACCTGCACTGAAAATCGGATACAGAAAAAAACTTGTTAGGGGACTGATAGCTCCCCGAAAAACATCTCGCAAAAAGCACACTTTCCCGCCATTTTGTGTATAATCTCCGCAACGCACGCGCAAATGGCTCATGAGACGATTATCAATTTTCGCATTATACTGTTGCTTTTCCGCCGTTTCAACTCTCTATGCTCAACAGGCAGAACTCGATTTTAGCGGACTCGATGAGTCCATCCCGGCGGCAGCGCAGCCCGGTCAGCCGCCGCCAGTCGAGCAACACAAAGCGGAAGTGCAACCTGAACCGGTGAAAAAAAAGGTAACATTTTGGTCGCTCATTCAAGCGAGCGGAATGATCGGCTACACCATTATTCTACTGTCGCTGATTGCCGTTGCGTTGATGATAGAATATGCTCTTTCCATTCGGCGGACAGTTCTTATGCCGCCGGGCTTCGCCGATGATGTCTTGAAGTTACTCATGCAAGGTCAACCGAATGTCGCATTACAGAAATGCCAGAATGATCCGAGTGCATTGGCGCAGGTTCTGTATGCCGGCATGACACAGTACGAATTCGGCTGGGATGCCGTCGAGCGGTCGGCAGAGGAAGCAACGGCGGAGCAAGCGTCCCGGCTATACCGCAAAGTTGAGTATCTGAATATGATCGGCAACATTGCTCCGATGCTGGGGCTGCTCGGCACGGTTGTGGGGATGGTCATTGCGTTTCAACAGATTGCCGGAGCAGAGGCGGGTGGACAAGGTCGTGCGGCGGAATTTGCCGAAGGAATTTATTTGGCATTGGTAACGACCGTTCAAGGATTGCTCGTGGCAATTCCTTGTGTGGCGGCACATTCTCTTTTTAGCAATAGGATTGCGACGTTGATTTCGGAAACGACCTACGTTGCCGAACAGGTGTTGCACCCCATCAAGAAAAGCCTGTTGAGAAAACGCAACAGTTGATGGAACCGCAATTTTTTGGAATTCAGTCCGTTGACAGGTTTGCCTACCTTGGCTGCCCTAATCTCACTACCCAAACTCAAACGTGTCAACGGACTGGGCGGATGACTAACTCGCAACATTACTTGCTCATTTTGATGTATAATTTTCGATCATTACCCCTTAACTTTTCATAACAATAATGAGAACCGCATTTTCACGCCGCCGATTTCTCGGCGTTGCGGGGGCGGCAACAGCTGCACCTTTCATCGTCCCCCGCAATGTGTTGGCACAGAATGGTCAGCCCGGTGCTAATGATACCGTCAAGATCGGTCTGATCGGGATGGGCGGACGCTGCATGAGCATTTATCCAAACGAAATCAAACCTGTCGCAGGTCTCAAGGTCGTTGGTGTCTGCGACTTTTGGGCACCGCGAGTCAAATCCTTCACGGATAGGTATCCTGACGACCTCAAACCGGAGCAGGGCTACACCGACTTCCGAAAAATGATCGAAACGGAAAAGCCGGACGGAGTCATGGCAATGACCGCTACACACCAAAGGGCTTGGGGCTCTGGAATCGCAATGCAGATGGGGTGCCACTTGTATATCGAAAAGGCGATGTGTCTGACAGTCGAAGAAGGACGTTACCTCGTTAACAGTGCGAAAAAATACAAGCGTGTTACGCAGGTCGGTTCGCAGCAACGTTCCTTACCCCTCTGCAAGTGGGCTTGTAAGCAAATCGCCGACGGCGTTATCGGCAAAGTCAAAATCGTCGAAGCACCGAATTTCGTCGGTCCGAACCTCTGGACTGATCAGCCGCAGCGCCCCTATCCCGAAGGGATGGACGACGAAATCTGGGATATGTGGACGAACCAAGTTGTGTTCCGTCCGTACCATCCCGACCTTCACCACGGTTGGGCAAACTGGTGGGACTACGAAGGCGGCGGGCGGACATTCGGTGTCAGCGGTTGGGGAACCCATTCTTTCGATCAAGTCAACATGGCAATCGGTACTAGCGAAACGGGTCCGACGGAAATCTTGCTTGAAGAGCCTTGCACGATTCAAGATTCGGGTAGGTTTGACAATCGGCAACCGGACGAGGACGAAACGGGGGCAGCATACTACGGAATGGCGAGAACGACGAAGGGACCGCGAGCCAAGATGACGATGTGGTTTGCCAATGGCGTGGAACTTCGTTTGCATCTCGATGGCGACCGGGGACCCGGCTTGGGTTGTATCGTTACCGGCGAGTCGGGCAAGATTGAGATCAATCGGCATAAACTTGCGTCGAATCCGCGGGAAATCGTCGCCAATATGCCGGCAGAGTTCAGGAACACGAGACCGGAAACGATTTACCACGTCGAAAACTGGATCGACTGTATCAAGACGGGCGAGAAATGTACGGCGGACATTGAGTACGGTCAGCGTTCGACGACGATGTGCGAGTTGGTGAACATTGTCCGCGAGACGGCACCGGTCGGCGAAAAGATCGGCTGGGATCCCGAAAAGGAGCGGTTCACGAACAACGACAAAGGAAATGCGATGCTTTCCCGACCGCGCCGCAAAGGATACGAACTGCCCGAGTTGACGTAAGGAAGCCTCTAAAAACGTAATTTTTTGACGCGAAACAATGACGTGTCGAAACAGGACGAAAAAACCATCGATGCCGCAACTTCCGATTACGCTACCCGATCCACAAAACCGCCGCCGGACGCATCGGCACTCGAACGCGTATGATACGTCGTCTTCCCCTGCCCGCGTGTTTCCAACAATTCAAGAATCTGCGAAACGTGAATCAACGACTTCCGCGACATCGTCCAATTCGTATAGGCAAGCAGTTGAATCTGTTGCGTGCGGTGCTTCGCCTCATTGAGCAGTTTCTGCACCTCGATATTGCGAGGAAAGAAATGGTCGCACAGTTGTTCTATCGAATCTCCTTGGACGTTCTGCAATCGGGCTGCCGTTAAGAGTTCCTCACGACGCATGAGTATCTTCTGCATTTTGGCAAGCGTTTGTTCCTCTTCGGCGGAAATGGATGCGATGGCTTCCTTTTCCGGTCGGACGAGCAGCGTCTGCTTCTTGTGCAATACTGCAAGCGTTTGAGTCTGCGCTTCAATCAGTTGATTCAGGAAATCGAGAATGTCTGTTTTCATTGGAGGAATAGTAGTCAATAATGAAATGTACGGCAAGAGCAAAATTGCGAGAGCCGCATGAAAGTGTCCGAAACATTTAGCCGGTACTCCGGCGAACAAACATTACGGTACCGATACTCCGGCTGCCGGAGTACCGGCTAAATGCCGCTGCCGCCGGGCTTCATAAAACAGTATTCCGGCGGCGACGGAAACGTTCAAACTATCGGCAACGCCCAACATCGGCAATGTTATGCCCGTGATTCCTTCGCCCCTCCACACATCGGTGAGACCCTCCGCTTCGCACCCTAGTACGATTGCTGTCGGTCGGCAAAAGTCGATTGCCGTGTAAGGCACCGTGTTGCCGCTGCACCAAGCCGCCGCAATCTGAAACTGCTGATATCTAAGCCAACGGCATATATTTGCGGAAGGTTCGCTCACCATCGGCACATGAAAGACGGTTCCTAAACTGCTGCGGATCGAGTTGTAATGAAACGGATCAAGGTGCAGGTCGGCAATCATCACGCCGTCGAAACCGGCGGCATCGGCACTGCGAAAAACGGCTCCGAGATTGCCCGGCTTGCTGATATTCTCCACCACGGCAAGCAACGGATTGCTCTTTTGCATGATTTTCGACTCAAAAATATCGAACGTCAGTACCGGCTCTTCGGCAACGGCAACGATACCATCGTCTCGGTCGCCATAGACAATCTTCCGAAAAACAGGTTCCGTAACTTGTCGAATAACAGTGTTCGTGTAAGGTGCGGAAGGATGAATCGTAAAAATTTCGAGGATACGAATACCGGCTTGCACAGCGCGGTCGAGTTCGCGGATACCGTCGATGACAAACTTACCAGCACGCCGCCGGTATTTGCCTTCACGCAACTTCACTGCCTCCTTGATTTTAGGGTTCGATAAACTTGTGATAACAGTCAAGGGTATTTCGCTTCGGTTTCAAGGCAATCTTTAGATTGCGGCTCTGTGAACATCACGGGAACAGCGGCAGGAATATCAGCGTCATCAGAATCAGCAACGGCAACAGAATCAAACAACTGTATCCCATGTAGCCGAAGAAACTCGGCATCTTCACGCCGTCCTGCTCCGCAATCGCCTTGATCATAAAGTTCGGACCATTGCCAATATACGTCAACGCACCGCAAAAGACCGCCCCAAGAGAAACCGCTACGAGAAGAGCATGCTCAATAAAACCTTTGGAACCAGTACTGCCGCCCAATGGAACCAGTTTTCGCACGCCATCATTGCATCTCCATTGTCCCTTGTCATTCTTCTCCCATTTCCGCTCCCCTTTGCTGTCCAACACACTTTCCAGTTCCGCCTCGCTATTGGGAGTCAACGACCTTGCCGTATCGAAAAAGACGACATACGTCGGAGCATTGTCCAAGACCGAACTCAACAAACCGGTCGACCAGAAGAAGAGTTGTTCCTTGCTCAAGCCGGTCGTCTTTTCCGCCCTGTCAACAATGCCCTTTCCTTCGTGGTGCAGGATTTGCAACGGCACCTGCATACAGAGGAAGATCCCGAAAAAGAGTGCCGCCACTTCGCCAATCGCCAAAAAGTTAAAGGAATTCGCCTTGCGGATAAGGTAACTACTGAACAGGAGCGAAATCGCCGCAAGACTCAACTGCACCGCCTCCCGCAGATAAAACCAGGGATGCCAGTCCGTTCCCGGCACCGGTCGGCTAGGATCGAGACATGCCACTGCCGCTACCACGCCGAGCAGAAGCGGAACATTCAACATCCAACCGGTAATCGAAAGTTTCATCTTCGTTTTTTGGGCGCATTTGTCCCGGTATTCTTGCGACTCTTTCCGACGGAACAATGCGGTATCCCAAACGAAATAGATCGCAAGGAGCGACATATTCACGAACATCCATTCGCCCCAGAGGTAAAACGTCCATTCGAAAGGCACGCCGCGAAGATAGCCGAGGAAGAGCGGCGGATCGCCCAGCGGTGTCAAACAACCGCCGCAGTTGCAGACCATAAAGATAAAAATGACAAACGTGTGTACCTTGAATTTCCGCTCTCTGTTCGTGTCGAGCAGGAGCCGAATGAGCAGGATTGCCGCCCCAGTCGTACCGATGAAACTCGCCAAAAACGCTCCGATGAACAGAATGACGGAGTTGACCATCGGCGTGCCTTTCAGATTCCCGGCAATGCGGATACCGCCGGAAATCACGAAGAGCGAAAAGAGCAACACGATGAACGGAAGGAACTCGTAAAGGATGGCATTGAGAAAGACGGTCAAGGCGACGGCGAAATTGCCGTTTGTTGCCGGATCGACGATGCCATGAGTGGGCCAATGTTGTTCGACGGGAAAATCGCAAGCGAGAAAATAATAGAGCAGTGTTAGGAAGCCGAGAGTACCGGCGACCAGAAATCGGTTCATATTATTCTCCCACCAATGTGCCGTAGCGGGTATCAGCGGCAGAAAGGCGATGGAGAGCAGGAGTATGGCAAAGGGAGCGACCATAAACAGCGGCGGATGGGGTATCTTGATGTCCAGTTGGACGGCATTGGAAGTTTCCAATGCTTCGGCTTCGTCGGTATCGTCGTTGAGTTTAACAAGCCGGACGTAGAAAGTTCCTCGTTGTTCCGGCAACTCTAGATGTTCGAACAACTTCATGATGTCGACCGTCAATGTTTTAGCCGAGGTGGTCTCCGAGAAGCGATTCGAATTTGTATCGTCCGATGTGAATTCGTCGGTAAATTCCTCTTTTGCCCATTCCACGCGGAAATTTTGTTCGCCTTCCCCTCTTTTCCAAAGGATTTGATTGCCGTAGGAGGAGATTTTGAATTTGTCGGCATCTTCCGGCTTGGCTTTGCTGTGTTTTGTTTCTTCGTAGTACGCGTCGTGGTCGTTTGACCATTGTGTCCATTTTTGCGGCAGTCCTTGCGAAATTAGGAAGCCGTAGAAAATGAGTGCGAGAATGATCGCAAAGGCGACGGGCTTTATCAGTTTGCTCGTCTGGGGTATGTGTGTATGTTCGGAGCCTGTCTCGGATTCGGGCTTGTAGGCGCGGCGTAATCCGATGACGGAGATGTGGCTTTGATAGGAATCGTCTTCTTGGGTGGTATCGTTATCTTGGGGCGTGTCGGTCATTTTTTTGCATTTCGTAGTTTCTGTCTTTGAGTCTAACACCAATTGCCTTGCTTGGCAAGCCCCTGTCTCTTGCCGTGCCATATACTGGAAACGGCATGAAATAGGACTTTGCGTTCTTTGCGGTTACTGTCCTGGCGGATACTAAAAAAATTGCAGTCGGACTTAGTAGATGTGCAAGTTTGTTCAACGCAGGTAGGATGCCTACCCCCATTAGGCAAACATGTTAACGGACTGTACGGCGGACAAAATTTGAAAAAAGAGTGTTGACTTCAGACTCAACGTATGGTATAATAGACACATAGCGCAGTGGCTAATCTGTTTTCGATATCAACAAATCAACAAAATAGGAGGGCTGGATATGAACGTCTGTCGGAAAAAAATGTTAACTTGGGGGGGGGGGGCAATTAAGGCAATTTAGCCGAGACGCTTTTCACTGCCACCCCCGCGGGGCGCAATGCCTTCTTCGAAAAATTTACCCCGCTAAAAAAGGGTTTA
>Ga0099364_10010845_pt1 | contig 12501 bp, 5 predicted proteins | sample TergutTh196P3_FD_73070 | JGI IMG/M metagenome (GOLD analysis project Ga0099364, IMG submission 73070) | Microcerotermes parvus P3 segment gut microbial communities from Pointe-Noire, Republic of the Congo - Th196 P3 | ecosystem: Host-associated > Arthropoda: Insects > Digestive system > Gut ... | reverse complement strand
TCCGTTGACGCTTCCCGACCGATCCGGCGGCAGAAAGTCGGGACCGTTCGGACCGATCCACGCGAGTTCCGTCGCAAGGTTCGGATTCTGTCGGATGGCGTATTCCAATGCGGGCAGCGGCGAATTGAAGTCAATCGCCGGAATCAGCGTCAAGTTTTCGCGGTCGAACAATCGGCTGATAAGTTCGAGAACGTCCTTGGGAACGGGCCGTCCGTCGATGCCGATCAGCGAACCGCCGGACAGTGCAAGGCCGTACCGGGTTGCGGGATAGATCGTTTTGCCGTTTGTCGCAACGACGAGCATGGTGCCGTCGTATCCGCCGTGTTTCAGTCGGTCAACGAAGCGGGTTGTTCCTTCATAGAAGGTTTCCCAATCCGGCGGGCCGACGGACGATGCCAAGGATTCGAAAACCTCCGGACGGTGAATGTATCCGGCAAGGAGCCGCTGCGGTTCGCCGTCGAAAGGCTGGGCCAAACGGTTTGGGCTGTCGGCAAGTTGGAATGTGTTCACCTTGCCGAAAAGAGCGTCTCGTTGCGGTTGACGGTTCGTCAAAAGGAGCATCGGCGACTTCGTTTTCGGCCAAAACATCATCTGATGTCCAAGCAGTCGATTGGCTTTGGAATCGGAGACGATTTCTTCCGCAACATCGATAACCGACTCGGCGGAAACCGTTGGAATCGGCCCGGCATCCGAGGGAATCAGTTCGACGACCGCGATGCCGAGAGTCTGTGGAACGCCGGACGGATATTCCAATTCCAAAAGATGCGGCCTGCCGGGTTCCTTGATCGAAAGCGGAATCGCTTCCCAAGGAACCGTTTCGGCGGATTCCGACGTGGAAAGAGCCGAAAGCGGCGTCGCAATCGTTGGAACCGTCGTCTGATTACGCAGATGTCCGCTGCCGTAGGAGTAATCGCCGTGAGTCATCCACCGTTCGGCAAGTTCGGCAAGCGGCCCGGAGTGAAAGCGAACCGACAACCATTCATCATCCGGGGCGATGTTTATTGGATTTTGTGAAGTTCCCGTCAGGCGGCGACCGGGAATTTTGGGAAGAGATGTAATTTTTGGAAGAGTTGGAACCTTGGGAAACCGCTTCCACCAGGCCGGATTTGCCGTGTCGACGGTTTCCGGATGTTCCGTGTCGTCGGCAATCTGTAGTTTTCCGACGGGCCGCCGGAGCGGCGTTGGATCAACGACGACGCAGGAAACCACGCTCTGAACGATTGTTCTCGTTGGTCGACGCTGGAGGGGATTGCCCCGCAGCATTTGACTGGAATTCGCTTCTCCCCTTCGTTGGAACGAGATGCCGATTTCGTAGACGCCCTCCGTTACCGGCATAATGAGCGAGACGGGAATCCATTGCACGGCACGCGGTTCGTTCGGGAGGGGGATTTCGAGTTCCGTTGACGCCAATCGGGTTGAATCGTCGGGGAATTTCCTCGTCGGGAACCGGGTGGTTCCGACTGCTTCGTTTGTTCGGTGAAGCGTTACGGTAAGGATATTCAGTTTTTCAGAAAAAATCTTCAGCGACCGGGGGAGGATTTCCAACGCAATGACTTCGTGAGGCGAAAAAACGTCATTGCCCTTGGAGAAGCGGACCAAAATTTCATCCTCGGCGTTGGGACTCTCAGCGGCGACCGTCCGAACGGCGTTCGGCGGCAACACGAGGACAACCAACAGCGGGAAAAAAGCCCAAAAACGCGGCATTTTCAGGAAAAATCGAGGACCCGACGAAACTTCTCGCGGAGTATGCAGATTTTTCCATAAAAAATCCAGAGCAAAAAAGAGAGGAAAGCGAACGGTCGACTTTCGGAGGCAACTATCGGTTTCTTTCGGTCGACTTGCCTCAATTTTCCTTCGGTCGGATGCGTTCGAAATAATTTCGGATCATCTGCCGCTGACCGAGCGGAATCGGTTCGGATTCGAGCACCGCTTCGGCAATCTTTTGGAAATCGCCGTACACGTCTTGGTAGGCGCGTGCTGCCGTTGCTCCGAACGGTTCGTCGGCGTTGACCGTTTCGATCTCCGACGGACCGGTTCCGAGAATTCCGGTGAGTTGTTCACGGTGGAACGTTCCTGTGCCGTCGGTTGCCTTGTCGCCCAATGGTTTGCCGTCGGAGCCGGTTCCCCAATTGTTGCCGGATCGGTCGGACAGGTCCGTGCCTTCTCCGCCGTCTTTTCCTTGGGAAGCGGCGTACTGTGCTTTGTACAGTCCGAGTAGTCCGAGTTTATCGCTGAGTTCCTGGATGATTCCCTTGCGAAGTTCCTGCGTTCGCAAGAGTTCGGCAAGTTCTTCGGCGGCGGAGTGAGGATCGGCACCATCTGCGTTTTTAAGTTGTTCCGTGAGTTGGTCGGCCAATTTTTCGAGCAGTTGTTCCAAGTCGGCCTGTTGTCGCCGTTCGGCGGAAGCCGCGTTTTGACGGAGCATTGCGGCAACGGCGTTTTGTTCCGCTTCCGACAGTTCGGCAAAGTCGATTTGTTCGAGTTCGTCCGCCGCCTTGGCGTAGTTCTCGGACTTCAGCGCCAGCGCAGCGGAGCGTGTCGCTTCGGCAACGATCAACGACTCGGCGACCTCCCGCAACGAGGCGTCCACGGCGTCGAGATTGAACTCGTTGATCGCTCTGACAATGCCCGCTTCCATCCGGGAGAGCGTTGCAAGGACTTCTTTGGGATCGGAAGCGTTGCCTTCGAGTCGTTCGGTCAGCCGTGTAAGTTCATCGTGGAAGGGGGGAGGGTGCAGGGAACTGGGGGCAGGGAGCAAGAGAGAGGGCGAAACCTTTCCTGCTTCCTCCTTTCCTGCTCCCTGTTCCCTGTTCCCTTCCCCCTTTCCCGTTTCCTGCTCCCTGCTCCCTTGCAGGCCGACAACGACGGCAAGCAGAACGATTGCCAACGCCGGGATCAGTCGGCGAGGACGTCGAAATGGAACGACTTCACGGACATCAACTTGGGCGATGTGCTTTGCCGTGTCTTCCAATTGGAGGCGTTCCATCGGACGTTCCGACGGACGACCAAGGAGTTGCCAAGCGGTCAGGAATCGGTCTTTCAGTCGATAACGAGCGTCGACGCTCCTCGCGGATTCCTTGGCAGCGAGAGGCTGCAAAACTCCAAAGAGTCCGCCGAGCAGCATTCCGAAAACGGCGAAGACCGGGAGCGCTCCAATCGTCGTCGACTGGTAGACGAGCAATCCCGCCGCAATGAGGACCGCCCAGGACAGGCCCGAACAAAGACCGTCGAACACCGACTGAATCCGCCGACGGCGCGACACCGTCGTCAGTAATCGATCAATCATCGCCGTTCGAGGTTCACGGTTCATAGTTCGTCGTCCGTTGGCGGATAAGGTCGTCGACAACTTCGTCGGCTCCGCTTTCGAGGAGCGATTCGGCAAGTTGGATTCCGAGTGTCTCCGACGACTCCGTAAACGTTGCCGAAACGGTCCGTTCGAACATCTTTGAGCCGTCCGGGGCAAGGATTCGTCCGTGCAACGTCAACCGGTTGTTTTCAACGATTCCGAACGCCGCAATCGGAGCGATGCAGCCGCCTTGCAATCTTCGGAGCATTGCCCGCTCGGCCTGCACGGCGGCAAAGGTTGCGGGATCGTTCAGCGGAGCAATTGCCGTTGCCGTTTGGGAATCGCCGCACCGAATTTCGATACCGAGCGCTCCTTGCCCGATGGCGGGGAGAAAATCCGGCGGTTCCAACAACGAAGTGATCCGATCCGACAGGCCAAGCCGCGCCAGACCGGCTTCGGCAAGGATCAGGGCGTCGATTTGGCCTTCGCCCAATTTCCGCAACCGGGTTTCCACGTTACCGCGAACGTCCTCGATCCGGTAGCGGTCGCCGAACCGATACAGGATTTGGGCCTTGCGCCGCAGACTTCCCGTTCCGATGACGCTACCGTTCGGTAATTTGTCGATTGTCTTTGCCGTGTTGGAGACGAACACGTCCCGAAACGGCCCCCGTGAAGGGACCGCCGCCAATGAGAGACCGTCGACCGGTTCCGTCGGCAGGTCCTTCAGACTGTGAACGGCAATGTCGATCGTTTTATCGAGCAGGGCACGCTGAAGTTCCTTCGTGAAGACGCCGGGCGCTCCGATGTTCGCAATCGGTCCGTCCTGTCGGAGATCGCCGGTCGTCTTGACGACGACGATTTCGACATCGCAACCGAGTTTTCGGAGAATGTCGGCCGTCCAATCGGCCTGCTGCCGGGCTAGGGCACTTCCGCGCGTTCCGAGGCGTATCTTCTGCATGGAGCGGATTATACCGATAAACCAGTGGCGAAAACATCCCTTGCGAAACGTCGACCGGTTTCCTACAATCCGGTCTATGGACGCCGAGTCGCCGCAACCAACTCCGAAACTGTCGAGAGGCCGAAGGATGCTGAATTACTTCCTGCTCGGTTTTTTGCCTGTTCTTGTCTACATGATCGGTTGTCAAACCGATCGGATTGCCTGGTCGCTGCTTTTTCATCCGCCGAAGCACCCGAAAGGTTATTGGGAAAGCCAACCGGCGTCTTGCGAGGATGTTCGCTTCGTCAATGCCCGGAATGAAACACTTCACGGTTGGTACTTTCCCTTCGACGGCACGGCAAAGGCGGTGATCCTCTACTGCCATGGGAACGCCGAGAACGTGTCGTTCCTCGGCGGCGTTGCCGGAGAGTTGCGGCAGCGTCTCCAAAGCAGCATCTTGGTTTTCGACTACGCCGGTTATGGAAAGAGCGAAGGCTCGCCGAGCGCTTCCGGAATTCTCGAAGACGGCCGCGCCGCCAGGCGTTGGCTTGCCGAACGGAACGGAATTCCGGAATCGGAAATCGTCGTGTATGGTCAGTCGCTCGGTGGAGCCGTTGCCGTCGATCTTGCCGCCAAGGACGAGGCAAGAGCGATGATCGTCGAAAGTTCGTTCACCTCGCTCGGTGATATGGGACGGCTGATGTTTCCTCTCCTTCCGGTCAACGGGTTGCTCAAGGAAAATTTGGCGTCAATCAAGAAGATTGGGCACTTTTATGGCCCGGTGTTCATCAGTCACGGCAAAGCGGACAGCGTGGTCCCCTTTGGACAGGGCAAGCGGCTGTTCAAGGCCGCGAACGAACCGAAGACGTTTTACGTTCCCATATCTGGCGTCGATTATCATTCGGCGCCGCTGTCTTCGGAACATCTCGAAAAACTCCGCGAATTTATTGAAGAACTGGTTGATGGAACAACCGCTCAGTAGGACGGTAAAACAGTTGGTCCGATCCCAAAGATCGGAAAGCCCCTTCATCCGGAAGACCGTCTTCAAGTTTTTTCGGCAAGTTTTTTCAATGCGAAAAGAGCGAAAATGGTTTGTTTACTGCACTCTCGGCCTTTCAGGCCGAAAACTTGACGACGGACTGCTTCGTCCGGAAGATACGTCGTCCTTCCCACTTGGCACGGAAAGCACTTTCCGGTAGACTAGGGCAGTTTCCGTTGTGGTGTTTTCGCGTCTTGTCCCGGCGTGGTATGGAACAGTTCAACGCTGTTTGGCAGCATCCTTCCTGACATATTCCGTTTATGAGCACGGTTCCGACCAAAGCGGCTGTTTTTCTTGGCGTTCACCTCGCTACGGATCAGGTCAACGTCTCTGCCGTTACGGAAAGCGGCGACATCCTCTGTGAGACGGCTGTTCCGTTCGCCACTTCGAGAAGCCCCGCATTGGCCAAAGGACTTAGTGAGCAGAATCCGGAAATCTGGTGGGACGCAGTCCGCTTGGCGCTCGGTCATCTGGTCAACCAACTCCGTTCCAAGGTTGCCGGGCCGTCACAATTAAAGGCGATTTCCGTTTGTGGCGATGCCGGTGCGATCCTTGTTCTCGACAAGAACGGCCAACCCTTGATGCCCGCAATCCTCGGAGATGATGTTCGCGCTACCGATCAAGTTGCAAACCTGAATTATCACGGACAGGAACATTGCAAAAAACTGGGCCTCCAATTCAAGGCCGACTTTGCCATCGCGAAGATTGCCTGGATCAAAGACAATCTTCCGGAACTGTATGAGAACGCCTATTTTGCCCATACGGCCGATTATATTTTGGGGAAACTCAAAGGCAAAACCGACGCCACGGAGTATTCCCTCGCGGCAAAAACCGGTTGTGACTTGATCGACGAATGTTGGCCGGACTGGCTCGACTACGATATGCACCTCGGTGTCCGCGACCGCTTGCCGAGACTTGTTCCGCTGGGACGGCAGGTCGGTAACGTTTGTCAGGCAACCTCCTCGTCGACAGGTCTGCCGCTCGGACTACCGGTCGTCATGGGAACGACATCGGAAACGGCGTCGTTTCTCGCCTCGGGAGCGCGACGACAGGGAGACTTTTACACCGTCTTGCACTGCGGCATGTCGATCAGCGGTATTTCACCGAAATTAATGCGCTATGGTAGCGGGCAAATCCGAAGCTTCAAGTTGCCGAATCACGCTTGGTTTTTCACGACGGACAGTAACACCGGAGCCGGATGGATCCGGGTATGGTTCGACGAGCACGATTTCAAGGACCTTGAGGCCAAGGCACACAATCTTCTTCCGTCGGAATATTTGGCGTATCCCAATGCCCGCAAGGGAGAAATGTTTCCCTTCAATTCAGCCAGTGCCGAAGGGTTCATTTCCCCGGCAACGGACGATCACGTCGTTCAACTGGCCTCGTGTTTGCAGGGAACGGCGCTCTTTGAGCGACTTTGTTACCAAAAACTCGATAAGATCGCCGATCTGAAAGGTTCGTTGGGCGATATTTACTCCGGTGGTGAGTGGAGCGTCTCCGATTTCTGGATGCAGTGCCGTGCCGACATTACCGGTCGGGTTAATCGCCGAACCGTCGGGCGTGCCGGAGCCACCTTCGGAGCCGCCATGATGGCCGCAATGGGCGTTCACTTCACGTCGATGGAAGAGACTGCCGAGGCAATGATTCGTACCGAACGAATGTTTTTTCCCACCCCGGAACGAGTCAACGATTATACGGAACGATTCTACAATTTTGTAGCCCTGATGGAGGAACAGGGATACATCGCGGAGAAATAACGTGACAAGTCTGCGGGGGGCGGCTGCGGAAATCACCAGTCGGCGAGCAGCCGGGCAATCGTCTGCTTGAGTTCTTCCGGCAGGATCATCCCGAATCCGCGATACTCCATTTCGAGTAAAATACGCTTCGTGGTCGCTGCGTCGACTTTTGGCGGTTTTTTACCCGCAGCGTCCGGCGAGTAGAGTGAGAGCAGGGTTCGTAGAACCGTTTCCGTCTGCGGCGTTGCAGTTGTCCAACCGGGGAACCCGTAGTCCCAATGCAGTTCCCAAACGTTGACGGTTGCGTCGTCGCAACCGGTAATCAGGCGGCGACCGGAAATTTCGGTGGCCAACGCGAGAATCGGCGAAGAGTGTCCTTCAATCACCCGACCGAGCGAACGATCGTGGATCCCTTCGACGCGAAGTTTCATATCCTTGGACGCGGAAACGAATCCGCTCTCATCGCCGAACAGCGAGAGGCCCATAATGTCGCCGAAATGTCCTTGGATGTCGAGCGCTTTCTTGCCCTCGGCAAGATTCCAGAGAACGATTCGGCCTTCCCGGTCGGCGGAAAGGACTTGGTTTCCGTCAAGGGAAAGAGTTGCCCGGCTGACGGGGGCTTTGTGTTCGTTGAGCGTTCGAACCGGTTCTTCGCTGCCGAGTTTCCAAACCGATACGGCGTTGTCGTCGCCGGCAGTAACGAAAAACCGGCCGTCCCGCGAAAACCGGATCGAATTGACACTACCTTGGTGGGCGAGGAACCGACCGATCACCTCATTGGAAAGAACGTCCCAAAGGATCACGGAACCTTGTCCGTTGGCAATCGCTACGGTTCGCCCCTGCGGATTAAGGGCGATCTGCGTCAAAGACTTGACCTTTTCGTCGAACTGCCGTACGGTCTGACCAGTTGCCAGATTCCAAACGCGGACACTCATATCCCAACTTCCAGAGACGACGAATTTGGAGTCCGACGTCATTGCCAGGCTTCGGACCCAATCATAATGCCCTTCGAGGACACCGATACACCGTCGTTTGTCGATGTTCCAAATACGGATCGTCTGGTCCCGTCCCGTCGAGGCGGCAATGTTGCCGTCCACTGAAAGAACGACGCCGGACACCGTGTCGTGGTGTCCGAGAAAAGTATGAATATTTAAGGCCTCGATCAGTTTACCTCGAACGCAATGGCGCGAAAGCGTGTCCCAAACGCCATCGGCATCCAGCGATTTTCGGGTCGCTTCCCATCCGCTGAGTTCCTTGGCCCGATTAATGGACCGGATCGCCGTTGCGTAGTCGCCGACGCGGACCGCTTCCTTGATCTCCGTACATCGCTCGCTCATCTCGGCCTGCTGTTTCGTGACCTGCTCCGCGCTGGCAACGAGCGACAACAGGAGCGGCGCCCGGTAGGACGACTCGCCGAGGCAAAGAGAAGAAACATCCCAAAGCCGAAGCGAGCCGCCGGCGACGAGCGAAAGCGCAAAGAGACCACTTTGATCGAGATATACCGCGTCGACCGCTCCGCCGAGCGACGTGAAGGTCCGCAAACAGCGGCAGGACGGCAATTCCCAAAGCCGCATTGTTCGGTCAGTGCCGCCTGTCAGTGCCCATCGCCCGTCGTCACTCATTGTCGCCGCCGTAATCATTCCTTCGTGCCCGAACAGGTCGCCGACCTTCTCTTTTGTTCTCCTGTCAAAGATGTCGACGCGGTCGTCCTTGACCATACCGATCCATTTTCCGCCGTTGGAGCCGATCGGGTTTTTGGCGTCTCCCGGTTTTGCTGTGGAGCGCCCGAAAAAACGGGTCCAACCGACCCGACGAAACACCGCTTCGGCTGTTGCTGCGCCGACCCGACGGAGGATGATTGAAGTCTCGTCGGACGCCCAAACGAGCTCCCGGAGAATGTCGTCGCTCAACGCCAACCGCTGGGGATGTCGTCGGCTCGGGTCCTCTTTCGGTCGCTGGAATGACGTTCGGATTTTGCCGGTCGTCGTTTCCCGGACCGTCAGGGTTGACGCCTCCACGACAGTGAGGAACAGTGCGCCCTTTTCGTCAACGAAGACGTCGTCGTCGGTTCCGGGGGCGAGAGGAAAGCGATCTAGGCATCGGGCGCCTTTGTCCACAATGCGCTCGACGGCGAGATAGGCTGCATTGACGTCTCCCCGTGGTTCGATTTCCAGTGCTCGTTCAAGCGCTTCCAAGGCGGATTGCAGGTTGCCTCGCTCCCGCTGGACTAGGCCGAGGGTGTAAAGCGGCACGGCAGAGTTTGACCGGGTTTTCCCCAGCGTTTCGAGGCGTTCGACCGCTTCCAAATCGGTGATCCGACCATTTCGCCAAGCAAGCAACGTCTGATTATGGGTTACTTCGGGATGCCAAGGGTGCATCTCGGCGGCCTGTGTCAATAGTTGAACCGCTTCGGTCGGCTTTCCCAAGTCGAGCATGGAGGCGGCTCGGTTGTTGATGCTCTCCGGCGTCCATGTCGCGCTGATTGGTCGGACCCGTGGAAAGGGTACTCCGGAAACGTCGCGATAAATTTCGACCATGCGGTCGGCGACTTGTTCCATCGAGTCGGGGCGTTTGGTCGGCTCTTCTTCAAAACAGTGGAAGAGCAGTTCGACCATTGAAGCGGGCATCACGGGCTTTCCGTCGTCCGGAGGATTTTTAAGGAACACTTCGAAGACTTTCCGGGCAGTCTGTCCCCCTTTTTTGCAGGGCGGCCGTCCATGGAACATTGCCAACACGGTGACGGCCCAAGACCAGATGTCCGATTGGAACGTGATCGGAGGCACCTTGTCGAATTCCTGTCGCCGCACAAGATTGAAGGCATTATACTGCTCCGGGGAGCAATATCCGGGCGTCATTCCGCCGGTTGCCGGTTGAGACGCTACCGCACCGATGGTCTCGGTAAAGTTTTCCGCCATTCCCTGGGCAAGTCCGAAGTCGGTCACTTTTGCCGTTTGGTCGGACATCATCACGTTAGCCGGTTTGACGTCCAGATGCAGTAATTTCTGCCGATGGGCGTGTTCCAACCCCCACGCAAATTGCGTGGCAAAGTTGAGGATTCGGAGTCGTGATGCTTCTTCGCCGCCTTCGTAGAGGCGGCCATCACGGATCCAGTCGCGGAGACTGCCATCGGGAACGAACTCGGCGAAAAGCCGGGGGATGTCGCCGATCCGACGGACAAGATAGCAAGTCACGATGTTCGGATGAAGACCGAGCTCGATCCAGGTTTGTGCTTCCTTTTCGTAACCGAGTTTCCCACTTTCGGTTCGGAAGACTTGCGGCTTCGGACTCTTGACGGCCAGGTCGATGTTCCATTCGCGGTGGTAAACACGGTGAACGACGCCGACGCCGCCTTCCGCAAAGGGAACGCCGGGACCGAGTGGTTTCACTTCGTAGATTCCGAGAACGATGTCGCCGACATTCCATATTCCAGATTCCCGGGAGAATCGCTTTTCCAGAGCAGGATCGGGAATCTGTGGCTTTTCCCCGTCACGGAGAACCCGGGAAGATCGGGGTTTCAGATCAAAGCCGGAATCGTTTTCCGCCGCCGTCACCGGAGGGTGACCGGCGTGAGTGGCCGTATTGTCTTCCAAGACGAACGTTTTCCGGCAATCCCGGCAACTGGCCGCTTTGCCGAGCAACGAACCGTCAAGCGTATACTCCTTCGAACAATGGGGACAGACTGCTTTGAACATGGAAAACAAACGCAAAGGATCTCACGAAGACCTGCCCGCCCATTGTAACCCAACTCAAAGAAAAAAACAGCCGAAATCCGGAACAAACGCCAACAGAGGCGAGTAAAAACGCCCTATAAGTTCTGATATCGCGCCGGTTCGTACGGAGTGGAAAATGGAAAAAACAAGGCGTCTCGGAAAATAAGGTAAAAACGGCGGCGCCATCCGGAGATTGTATTCCGTCCTCAGATGGAGACGCTACCACTTTCGCTTTTTCGGTTCCAGCAGTTTGACGGATTTGCGCTTCGGTGATGCCGTTTTTTTGTCCGTTTTGAGCCGTTTAACCAAACGGAAGTCGATCTGTCGCGAGTCGACGTCGGCGCGAACGACTTCGACCAACAACCGATCGCCGATGCGCAGCGTACTGCCTGCGCGGTGGCCCGTCAGGATTTTCAAGTTCCGATCAAAGCGGTAAATATCGTCCGTTAAGGCTTCAAGACGGATCAAACCCTCGGCGGGAATCTCAACGCCCATTACGAAAACGCCGAACATCTCAACGCTCGTTATCACCGCTTCGAGTTTGTCGCCGATCCGCTTGCTCATATAATCGATCAACTTCAACTTGACGAGTTGCCGCTCCGCATCCTCCGCTCGCTGTTCCCGCTCGCTGCAATGTTCTCCGAGCAAAACCAATTCACGCAACTCCGGCTTCGGTGTTCCGCCGTCGAGAATCTTGTCCAAAAGCCGATGCACCGACAAATCTGGATAACGGCGAATCGGTGACGTAAAGTGAGCGTAACAACCGCTTGCCAAGGCGTAATGGCCTTCGGTATCCGGCGAATAAAGCGCCTTCTGCATCGAACGGAGCAGCGAAAAATTGACGGCAAGTTCATTCGGCGTTCCCTTGACGTGATCGAGAAGTTTTTGTATCACGAATCGGCTTTCGAGCATTTCGTCGGCGCCGATGTCCGCGATTTCCAGCGACTTCACGAATTCGGCAAAGCCTCGTAGTTTTCGTAACGACGGCGGAAGATGAATCCGGCGGATGAACGGAATATGTTTTCCGTGCAGAAAATCGGCGACCGCTTCGTTGGTCGCAAGCATAAACTCTTCAATGATTTGATTCGATTCGCCGTAAGGATAAACGTGCGCTCCGACGACCGCTCCGTCGTCGTCGAGGTCGATTTTCACTTCGGGCATATTCATTTCGAGCGAACCGCGTTGGAACCGCTTTTTACGGAGGATCATCGCCAATTCGTACATATTGCCGATCAGTTCAATGACCGCCGGCGTCCAATGTTCCGGTGCCGTTGTCGGATCATCGAGAAAATCCTGCACTTCGCCGTAATTTGCACGGCAATCACTACGGATTGCCGCCTTGTAAATTTCGGTGTGTGTGCGAACGCCCGCCGGAGTGAATTCCATATAGACGGACTTACTGAAACGCAATTTGCCCGGCTGCAAACTGGCAAGAGCATTGGAGAGAACTTCCGGCAGCATCGGAATGACTCGATCCGGCAAATAAACGCTGGTTGCCCGATCCATTGCCTCCTTGTCAATCGGCGAACCGGGGCGAACGAAATGCGTAACGTCTGCAATGTGAACGCCGAGCCGCCAATGTCCGTTGTCCAATTTGGTGAACGAAACGGCATCGTCAAAATCCTTGGCATCGACGGGATCAATCGTGATCGTCGTTTCAGCGGTTGCGTCGTAACGGTCCGGCGGACAAACAGAATCGTCGCCGTCGGGCAGTTGACGAAAGAACGCTTGAACTTCGTCCCTTGCCGCTCGGAGCGTGGCATCGCCGAATTGTTCCGGCAGATTGAATTCCC
>Ga0099364_10010844_pt1 | contig 12501 bp, 10 predicted proteins | sample TergutTh196P3_FD_73070 | JGI IMG/M metagenome (GOLD analysis project Ga0099364, IMG submission 73070) | Microcerotermes parvus P3 segment gut microbial communities from Pointe-Noire, Republic of the Congo - Th196 P3 | ecosystem: Host-associated > Arthropoda: Insects > Digestive system > Gut ... | reverse complement strand
AGTGTCGTGTTGCTGGCCGGCTCTTTCCCTGCGCTGTATATGACACGGTTTAATGTCCTCGAAACCCTTAAAGGGAAATTTAAGGGAAAGAAAATGTCAATCTTGCAAAAAAGTTTGGTGATAACCCAATTTGCGGCGTCTATCACCTTGCTTATTGTGGTGGCGTTCATGCAAAAACAGGTGAACTATATACTTGCATACGACCTGGGATTCGACAAGGAGCACGTCATGTATGTGATTGATCGCGGACAATTCGATCAAAACTATCGCACATTGGAAGGTGAGTTCCTGCCGGAACCATCCATAACAAATGTCACTAAAAAATTAGCGCTCCCCACCGAATGGAACCAGGGGTGGTCGCTCAAGCGTGTGCCTCTCGACGACACGATGCCTATTCTGATGGAAATGTGTTATGTCAGCGCTAACTATTTTGACTTTTTTAATATGAAAATCGTAGACGGTGTGAATCCTTTTTTTCTCGAAGGAACACCCGAAACCGACGTCATCATCAACGAGAGCGCGGCGCGTTTGTTGGGCTATGAACAGCCGGTAGGTGAGATGATAGATGTAGACGGCGACTTTTCCGACAGGTTAACCATCCGGGGAGTAGTACGCAACGCATATACCAAATCACTTCACCAGGATGTTGACCCGCAGATATATTTCAAATATGGCGCACACAATAATACGTGGAATCCCGTTACATTCTTCAAAATAAGCGGCGATCCCCAGCGCGCCATCAGTTTCGTCGAGCAGAAATGGAAAGAACGGGATGCCGAGTATCCGTTTATATACCATTATTTAGATGAGACCTACAAACAATTATATACTTCGGAGATGAACGCCGGCAAAGTATTCTCTTTTGCGATGCTGATAGCGCTGATAATCACGGTAGCCGGACTGTTTGCCATGGCTTATTACGCCACCCAGCGTCGCGTCCGCGAGATTGCCATACGCAAGGTCTACGGCGCCAAAATTAAAGATGTCTTCGTGCTGCTCAATAAGAGTTTTGTGTTGTGGGTAATCATCGCCTTTGTGATAGCCTGCCCTTTGGCCTGGTTCGGATTGAACAAATGGTTGGAAGGATTTACGGTAAAAACCTCGTTAAGTATTTGGTTGTTCCTCTTAGTAGGAGCTATCGCCTTGTTAGTCACCCTGTTCACTACCGGCTATCAGACATGGAAAGCGGCGACGCAAAACCCGGTGAAAGCAATCAAAACGGAGTAGGGCAATTAAGAATTAAGAACGTTCCTTAGTGTTAAAAATCAAAATTATCATAAATCCAAAAGAACAATGTCAGCATCAAAGACTTTTTTTAAATCAATATCAGCTGTAACAAGCGGAAGTCCAAAACTTTTGGCTGTTGCGACTATAATGGCATCAGGTACTTTAACATTGTATTTTTGTTTAATAGATATGGCTATTTCTTTAATATTAGTACTGAAATCAATGATTTCACAATCATTAAGTAATTCCCGGATTGCATCAACCTCATGTTGTGTGATATTCTTTTTCCCGTATAATTCGATTTCAGATATTACCGAAACAGCAAGCGAAAATGTTGATATTTGTGACACTACCGACGCAGGATGCTTTTCCAAGATATATATCAGGACATTTGTATCTACTAAAAAGTCAATCATCTGTGCCATATCGGACTGCTTTTTGATATTCCAACCCATCAAGACCTCTTATCAGGCTTCCATAATGTCTGGCAAGAGTCTTTTTCTCCCTCTTTTTAGTTTTGTCTTTATCAAGTCGGGCAATCAAATCGGCAATGCTCTCCGATGTGTTTTCTTTTACTTCAGCAATCATATCGTTATTTTTTCGACAAAGGTAAACGATAATTCTAAAATATCCCAAAAAATCAAAAAGAATATTTTTATATGAAACAATCAAGTAATCCCTTACACCCAAGCTATAATGAAAATTTACCCATTAATCATTAATCATTTTTTTCCTATGAAACATTCATGTTATTTTAATCACACCCAAGCGTTTATGAAAAAAATCAGTTATTCAGTTATTCAATTATTCAGTTATTCAATTTTCGTATGAAAAGAATTTTAATTACAGGAATCATCGTATGCATACTATGCGGTAAGATGAGTGCGCAGGAAGCGCCGAAGCAATGGACATTAGAGGAATGTATCCGGTATGCCATTGCCAATAATGTGAGCCTCAAACAGCAGGAACAGGATGAGGTAAACAGGAAGATAGAACTGAGCACGAGCAAAAACAGCTGGTTGCCCAACTTGAATGTCGGTATAAATCAGAATCTTGACTTTGGGCGTACTCCTTCGAGGGAAGGCGTGATAGTAGACCGTAACTCGGCTAACTCCTCCTTAGGGTTGCAGTTGAATTTACCTGTATTTGACGGTTTTAAGATTCCGAACAATATTGCCGCCCGTAAGTTGAACCTGAAGTCTGCCACCGAATCGCTAAACAAGGCGAAAGAAGACCTGACGATTGGCGTGGCCTCTTATTACTTTCTGGCGCTTTATAACAAGGAAATATTGATAATAGCCGAACTGCAGGTGAACCTGACAAAAGAACAGGTGACTCGTACAGAAGTGTTAGTCGACGCCGGCCTCATCCCGATGTCGCAATTGTACGACATCAAGGCGCAATTGGCCAGAGACGAAGTGACGCAGACCGAAGCCCAAAACAATGTCAGCCTTGCCCTGTTGGATTTAGTTCAGGCGTTGGAATTGGAGCGTCTCGGAGCGGATTTCGATATCATACAACCGGCAATGAATGACGCCATTACTGATAACCTGAAGAGTATCATAGCGCCTGACTATATCTATGATAACGCGGTGAATTTTAAACCGCAGATCAAAGAACAGGAATATTTGCTGGAAAGCCGGAAAAAAATGTTGAAAGTGGCGCAGGCCGAATATTATCCGAATCTTAGTTTTCAGGCCTATTATGGGAACGGGTATTATCGTTATTTCGGGAGCGATGAATATGTATCCGAAACTTTTGGTAACCAACTGCAACAAAACGAAAGGAAAACGATAGGTCTTAACTTGAATATCCCGCTATTTAATCGTTTTGCAATCCGTAACAATGTACGCCAGACCCGCGTTAACATTGTCATCCAGGAGTTAGCGATGGAAAATAGCAAAAAAACGCTTTACAAGGAAATCCAGCAAGCCTATTTTAACGCTACCGCCGCAAAGGACAAATATACAGCCTCCGAAAAATCCGTCGACGCCAGCAAAGAGGCCTTTGCCTACGCCGAAGAACGCTATGCCGCCGGACGAAGCACCGTATTCGAGTACAACGAATCGAAGACAAAATACGCCCAAAGCCTGTCGGAACAAGCCCAAGCCAAATACAATTTTATCTACTGCGCCAAGATACTCGATTTTTACAACGGCCTGCCAATCACTTTGTGAGATGTTCCTTTTTTAGAGTGTATTTTGAAAATGGATTTTTTATTATACTTTTGCAGGCAGTTATAATTCTAAAAAGGTTTGAAATGGAACTAACATTAGATTTAAACAAGCGTTATACATATGCCGACTATCTGACATGGATGGACGATGTAAGGCGTGAATTGATTGAGGGCTTTATCAAACTGTTTCCTGCGCCCCGTCCGGTACATGCAGAGGTCAGTTTTAATATCGCAGGTAATTTGTGGGCAATCCTCAAAAAGTATAAAGGCAAATGTAAAGTATTTGACGCACCTTTTGATGTTCGTTTGCCGAAAAATGGCGAGACAGCTGACGATAAAATCTATACGGTATTACAGCCGGATATTTGTGTGATTTGCGACTTGTCGAAAATTGACAAACGGGGTTGCTGCGGAGCGCCGGATATGATTATTGAAATTTTTTCGGCTTCAACCGGTAAAAGAGATTTGCACGAAAAATTTATGTTGTACGAAGAATCGGGGGTTAAGGAATACTGGATTGTTTACCCAGAGTCAAAAGATATCACTGTTTACTTGTTGCAGGACGATGGTAAATACGACGCCGGTAAGGTTTATGAGTTCGAAGGCCAAATTCCCGTTCATGTGTTTGATGACATTACGATAAATATCGAAGATATTTTTCCGTAATTGACCAAACTATCATTTTTTCGTACTTTTGTCCCCTGATTTTGCGGCCGTGGCGTAATTGGTAGCCGCGTCAGCGTTTGAATCCATCATTAATCATTTAAAAAAGTCTATTGCAACAATTTCGTGGTCTGATATTTCAGGGACGGTTAGCGATACTTTATTCGCTTTGATTTCGAACGCAGGCTCCGTGTTGCTGAATAACAACCTGACACCTTTTACGCTTTTGTTTTCCGGTATGATGATATCTACTGTTGCCTCAACCGGAAATATATCCCGGAAAGGGCCTTTCATCATCATCGGGTTTGTCAGGTTTACAAGATGTACGGTCATGGATTCTTGCTGCCGCCATACGGACACATCTACAACGCCTTTCGTCTTAACATCTACAACCGGCTCTTCATTGAGCGCCCAAAGGATTGTATTGCGAAGCAGCTTACTGTGGTCGGTGGCCATGACCTGCCAGAATGACCGGTCTATGTCTCCGGGAAAATAGGCGATGCGGCCTTTCGCCGTTTCACGCAGGTATAATTCGCGGATATCCGTGTCCTCTATGCGAGGATATACATCTTCCATCGGTAAATCGGGATATGTAGGCACTAAAGTGACAGGAGACGGGAAATCAGACCGGGGGTTCGTAAAAAACGGATCCGTCATCGCAGACTGCGGTTTGGTTTTTACGCGGTAAATAGTGTTTATCATGCGATAGACATTTTCCAATCCGTTGAGTACCGGATGAAATGTACCGGTTGCCGGCTCTTTTTTCAACTTCAGGTAACTGTTTCGCATCGGGCCTTCGACGCCATTATCATACGATACGCCCAATAAATCGCCCAACGCGAAATCCTTACGCTGGCGTCCTTCTTCATCATAGAGGGATGTCTCGAAAGTGGCCACAATACTACCGCCGGATTTTACAAAGGCTTTGATTTGTGCGCATTGATCGTCGGATAAAGCGGCTATGTTAGGCAATATCAATAGTTTATAGGGTTTTAGATGTGCTTCATTCAGCAGCATGTCGTTGACCATATCAAACGGTATGCTCCCCTCAACCAACGCATGGTACATCCCCAGCGCATGTTCATTGCTTCTTTGTTGCCACGGTTCGCCGCCGTATTTCCGGTTCGTTTGCTGCGAAAACACCATGCCGATTCGCGACATTGAAGCCACATTACACAGATAGCGTTCATTTTCATAATATCGATGATACATCGATGCGACGGTATCCATCCATCTTTTGTCAAAGATATTACCGCCAAACTTCACGAAGCAAGGTTTCATGCCGTTAGCGACCCCTTCGGCCACCCATATCCTTATCTCCGCATCGTTCTGTACGGAATCTTTCCAACGATACTCTTCTTCCACCCCAACGCTGAAAATGCCGATAAGCGGTTTCATGCCTAAGCTTGCCCGTAATTCCTTGGCGCCCATTGCATTCGACCATGGAGGAATAAGCCCCCTTCGCGCCTGCTGGTCAGCAAAAAAGAAATCGGCATGTTTGCCTGTGAGCATCCTGTCCGGAAATCCGTTTGGAATAAAACGGGATGTTGGTTTAATTTTTCGAATCTCGGCATCCCAATGAAACCACAGTTCTTTGAGCCTGTCTGTTTGCCACATATCCCATTGCTGATAAACAGGGTCTAAGCGATTTGTGACTGTCGGGAGTTCGAGACCTGTGGCAGCTTTGAAGTTCTTTTTGCAATGCTCGCAGTAGCAGACGCCATGTCCGCTCCAGCGATTGGAGAATATCCCCTCCGGTTCAAACCGCTGCATGATTTCTTTATGCACTTCGGTCATAAATTCAAAGTTATACGGGCCTAAGGCGCAGGTGACCCACAGTTCGGGATTGGCCCAATGCCGGCGTTTTTGCCCGTCGGCTGTTACCGCGATATAATCGGGGTGGGCGTCAAACATATCCTGTCGCGTGGCGTGCGGGTCAGTCCGCAGTATGACGGTTCTGTTCATTTTCCGACATTCGGATACAAGATAACCTAACGGGTCGCTTCGTTGGCCGGATGCGCCGCCGGTTTCGGGTTTTCGGTCGCTGTCCGGGTCGCGCAACCAGTCGCTTCGATGATGCAGCGGTATTTCCGTCGGATAATAAGCGACAATACCTCCGGCGCTTAACAGGACGCCATCAGCATGAATCTTCTTGAAATAATCCAACCAAAACTCAGGGTCATACTTCTCCGGGTCATTCTCCACAAATGCCAACTGCGCCCATCGCATGGCCTTGTCAAACCATGGAACATCCGGCTGTGAAATGATGGCAAGTGTGTCATGAAGACCTGCTAAGCCTTCCGATGTAAAGCCTGAAACGGCGTCATTCCCTGAAACGGCAATAGCGCCGCCGGCTATGGACATGTTTTTAATAAATTGTCGTCTGTGCATATCTTTCAAAATTAGAAATCCCATCAGGCACATTTTTTGTCGCCATAATGTTGATTTTATTGCGTCAAAGATACATCTTTTTTTTAAATACTTAATAACCGTTGGCTGGTAGGGTGCAATTCAAATTCTGGGAGTGCGGACAAAATGTCCGCACTCCCAGAATTTGAAAGCTTCATTTTTATATTTGGCGGTAACTGTATTTTTTTTATCTTTGCAGCCAAATATAAATATTTTTTTATGGTTATTACAGGCAGGGAAACAGAGCAAAAGGCGCTCAAACGGTTTGTTGAATCGGATAAACCGGAATTTGTGGCTGTTTTTGGACGTCGCAGGGTGGGTAAAACATTTCTGATTCGCGAATTTTTCAATAGCAAATTCACGTTTTACTACACAGGGCTGGCAAATTCGGGAATGGATACGCAACTTCATGGTTTCAATACAGCGTTGAATCATTACGGTACGGTTCGTTATCCGGAAGCAACGACGTGGTTCGACAGTTTTGAACAACTGAGGCATTTATTATCAGGCAGTCAGGAAAAAGGGAAAAAAGTAGTGTTTATCGATGAGATGCCATGGATAGACACCCCGCGTTCAGGGTTCCTTACGGCATTGGAACATTTTTGGAATGGATGGGCTTCGGGAGAAAAGGATATGTTGTTCATCGTTTGTGGAAGCGCTACGTCGTGGATAGTTGATAAGTTGCTTAATAACCACGGCGGACTTCATAATCGCGTAACACAACAAATCTATTTACGTCCTTTTACGCTGCTGGAATGTGAATCATATTGTCAAAGGCGACATTTGGCGATCTCACGTCATGAGATAGTTGAAAATTACATGATTTTCGGCGGGATACCTTTTTATCTCAGTTTGATGGATAAATCATTCAGCATGGCTCAGAATATTGACAACCTGCTTTTTGCAGAAAATGCTCCTCTTAAAAACGAATTTCACAATTTGTATGCTTCTTTGTTTAAAAAAGCGGACAATCACATCAAGATTGTGGAAACATTGAGCAGTAAACTAAAAGGGCTGACACGCGAAGAAATCATACGCGCCTCAAAATTACCCGACGGAGGCAGTACAAACCGGATACTCAAAGAATTGGAACTTTCCGGATTTATTCGTCGTTACAGAGGGTATGGAAAGAAAGTCAGGCAAAGCATGTACCAGTTAGTTGATTTTTTCTCGCTCTTTTACTTCAATTTTCTAAAAAACAGCGCTTTTGAAGATGAGCATTATTGGACAAATTTCATAGAAAACGCACGCCACCGCGCCTGGTCGGGATATGCTTTTGAGCAGGTTTGTCTGGCTCACCTGCCTCAAATAAAACAAAAACTCGGTATTTCGGGTGTACTAACCAATACGTGCACATGGACAAGCAACGATAAAGAAAACATCACACAAATCGATTTGGTCATTGAGAGAAATGATCGCGTAATCAACCTTTGCGAAATGAAATATGCAAATAAGGAGTTTACAATAGACAAAAAAACAGCTGAAAATCTCCGGCATAAACGCGCAGCCTTTCAGGAAGAAACAAAAAACAATAAAGCCCTGCATCTGACAATGATAACATTATACGGCGTAAAACACAATCAATATTGGGGTAATATTCAATCCGAAGTAACTGTTAATGATTTATTTACGTAATATTTACAAATGTTATATTTGGCTGTAACTCGAAATATTTCCGACTTACAGCCAAATATAAAGAATATTCTCCGTTATTGCGAGAAAGATGTAACAACGGCATCCTGCCGTTGCAATAGTCAAACATGACAAACAGATAGGAGATGCGGACGTCCGCGTACCCAGACTGTCATTGCGAGATTTACCAAATAATAATCATATTAATCTTATCTGATTTCTTTATTTTTAAATAGAAAATAGTTAACTTTGCGGTTTCAATCAATTGTAAATCGTCATGGAAGTTCAATTTTTTTTTCGTATGAAACAATCATGTTATTTTAATCACACCCAAGCGTTTATGAAAATTTACCCATTAATCATTAATCATTAATCATTATTCATTTTTTCCTATGAAAGTAATAGCTATTAACGGAAGCCCGCACCCGAAGGGCAACACATGGTTCGCCCTGAAAACAGTCGGCGAAGCGCTCACCAGCGAAGGCATTGATTTTGAAATCATTCACATCGGAAATCAACCCATCCACGGTTGTATATCCTGCAGGAAATGCCAGGAAAATAGAGACAATAACTGCGCGATACGCACCGACGATCTGAATAATTACCTGCCCGAAATCAAAGAGGCTGACGGGATTATCTTAGGTTCGCCGGTATATTATGCCGGCATTGCAGGAACGATGAAATGTTTTCTCGACCGGCTATTTTATGTTTCAGGCTCGAACGGCAACTGGATGCGTCATAAAGTGGGCGCTTCGGTCGTAGCTCTACGTCGTTCCGGCGGTTCAGTTACATGGAACAGCCTGAATTACTACCTGACAATTTCCGAAATGACAGTCGCCTCGTCCAATTACTGGAACATCATCCATGGTGCAAAAGAAAGGGAGGCCGAACAGGACACGGAAGGAATACAAATTATGCAGGTTTTGGGCGCTAACATGGCGTGGCTGCTGAAGATGAAACAAGCCAACGAAGGGTCGGAACCTCCAAAAACAGGGAAGATTTTCATGAATTTTATCAGATGAGCCTACATAAATGGAACGTATCACAGAACAACCTCCAAAGTATCGACACTTGGAGAAGATGTCGGTAAATGAATTAATCACGCACATCAACAAGGAAGACCAAACGGTGGCATTGGCCATCGAAAAGCAACTGCCACAGATCAGCCGGTTGATTACAGCCGTTGAGACGCAGTTAAGGGCTGGCGGGAGGATGTTTTATCTGGGAGCCGGCAGCGGCGGACGGCTTTCGGTATTGGATAAAATTGAATTGCCCAACACGTATGGCATTGAGAAAGGCGTTATAGAAACGATTCTTGCCGGTGGGGTGGAACATTTAGTGCTGGCGCTCGAAGCCATGGAAGATGACGAAGAAGATGCCTGGAATCAAATGCTGGCGCTACAAGTATCCGGTAAGGATTTTATCATTGGCATATCTGCCAGCGGTACGACCCCATTTGTGTTAGCCGGCTTAAAAAAATGCCGCGAAAACAATATCCCGTGCGGCTGTATTGTCGGTAATCCCGAATCGCCGATAGCCGCTACGGTCGATTTCCCTATCGAAGTAATCACCGGCCCCGAATTTGTAACCGGCAGCACGCGAATGAAATGCGGTACCGTTCAAAAAATGCTTTTCGACATGATAAGCACAACAGTATTGATCCGTCTGGGTCGCGTGGAAGACAATCGGATGGTAAACGTGCGGCTGATAAACAATAAAGTAATAGATCGCTCGGTCAGGATGCTAATGGAAAAGCGAAGTATGACCGATTACGATGAAGCGAAAAAGTTGATATTGAAGTATGGAAATGTGAAAAAAGCGATGGAGGGTGTGAAAGGGTGAAAGGGCGAATGGGTGAACGGGCGAATGGGCGAATGGGCGAATGGGCGAAAGGGGAGGTAATTCATAATTCATAATTAAAATAAACTATGGAACAGATTAGTAGACGAAAATTTTTAGGGGTTGCTGCGGCGGCAGGAACAGGCATTGTTATGGCGCCCGCGTCAACATTTGTCGGAAGTAAAAACATCATTCCTATCAAGTTGAGTGATGACGACAAACCCGCATTATTAGGCGGGCCGAAGGCTCACCCCGACCGGTTTCCTAAGTGGCCGGTTTACGACAGTACGGAAGAACAGGCGCTGATTGACGTCCTGCGTAGCGATAACTGGGGACGCTTGGACGGCAAAGTGACAGCGCGTTTTGAAGAAGAATACGCCAAACTGATGGGCATGAAGTATAGCCTTGCCGTGTCTGGCGGCACTACTGCTTTGTTTACTATGTTAGGCGTCTTAGATGTAGGTCCGGGCGACGAAGTGATCATGCCTGTATACACATTTGTAGCCACCTATAATGTGGTGGTGCTCAATTATGCGCTACCGATCTTAGTGGATACCGATATTGAATCATTCCAGATCGACCCTCAAAAGATGGAAAAAGCTATCACGAAACAAACAAAAGTACTGATGCCGGTACACATGGGAGGAGTACCCGCCAATCTTGATAAAATCATGGAGATAGCGAAAAAAAACAAACTTCCCGTCATTGAAGACGCCTGCCAGGCCCCGTGGTCGGAATGGAGAGGCAAGCGAGTAGGGGCGTATGGGGTAGGAGGCGCTTTCAGCTTCCAGTCGTCGAAAAACCTTAACTGTGCCGAAGGAGGCGCTATAACCACTAACGACGAAGAGTTTATCAAAGCTTGTTATCGCTTTCATAACCAGGGGATGGGACCTGCCGCCGCTACTTATGGCACTGGCGAAGGGACCAGGGGGACGAATGGCCGGTTGACAGAATTTCAGGCCAATCTACTCTTGGCGCAACTAACCCGTTTCGAGGCGCAATCTATAAAAAGAACACAAAATGCCGCCTACTTGACCAAACTCCTCAACGAAATACCGGGTATCGCACCAGCCAAGCTGTACGATGGCGTTACCAACGTTTCCTATCACCTGTATATGTTCCGTTACGATAAAACGCATTTCGCCGGTATGAGCCGTCAGCGTTTCATGGAAGCATTGCGGGCCGAAGGTATCAGTTCATCCACCGGTTACGGTCATCTGAATAAGGACGCCTATGTGACAGGGTTGGCTCAAAACAAACATTTCCTGAAGATTTACGGTGAAAAAACGATGAAACAATGGATTGAACGTAACCATTGTCCCCAAAACGACAAGCTGACCAGTGAAGAATCGCTGTGGCTCACACAAAACATGCTGCTGGGTACGACGCGCAACATGGAACAAATAGCCGAAGCGATACGCAAAATCCAAAAAAACGCCAACGAACTAAAAAACAAAACATGATACTAATAGCAGACAGCGGTTCTACGAAAACATCGTGGTGTGTGGTAGACCCATCCGGCAAAACCCGGGAATTTGACACAGAAGGTTACAACCCTTGCTATTCAGGGGGTGAAAAACTGATTGACATCTTAAAACCCAACCTGCCCGACAATTTCGATCCGGCCGCTGTACGGCAGGTAGCTTTTTATGGAGCAGGCGTTTATGAGGATAAATACGAGGTGATATATGATGCTTTACATCCTATCTTCCCCAATGCCGGTATCGACGCCGCCATGGACTTAGTGGCTTCGGCGCGCGCACTGTTAGGGCGAAGTCCCGGTTTTGCCGCTATACTGGGAACAGGTACGAATTCATGCTTGTACGATGGCGAAAAGATTATCCATAACGTTGATTCATTAGGTTTCCTGCTGGGCGATGAGGGAAGCGGAGGTTATATGGGCAAGCGACTGATCACCGATTATATTCGCGGTTATATGCCCGAAGAGGTACGCAAACAGTTTTGGGATACGTTCCGGTTGACAGGCGACCAGTTGATCGACCGGATATATTCCGACCCGATGCCTAACCGCTATTGCGCTTCTTTCACGCGTTTCCTCACGGGCGATTATGCAGGACACGAATACCTTGAACAACAAATCATCTTCGGCTCATTCCGCGATTTTTTCAATCGCATCGTCAAATATTACACTAACTATCAAGAATATACGTTCAACAGCGTCGGTTCTGTCGGATGGATTTTCCGCGACCGCCTGACCCAAGTGGCTTCCGAGTTTGGAATGGTAACAGGAAACATCATCAGTAGCCCGATGGAAGGGTTAGTAAAGTACCATTCTAAAATTTAATAATAGAGTCTACTCCGAAAAATATTATTAACCGCAAAGTATGCAAAGAAGACGCAAAGTACGCAAATAGAAATAATTTATTGTCAATAAATTGCGTACTTTGCGAAACCTTTGCGTTCCTTGCGGTAAAAGAAAGAGTAGACTCATATTTTGAAAAATATTTTTTCTTCAATGAAAAAAAGTGTATCTTTGCATTTGATAAATAATTTTACTTATGAAAAAAACATTTTGCATTACATTTTTCATATTC
>Ga0099364_10010843_pt1 | contig 12501 bp, 11 predicted proteins | sample TergutTh196P3_FD_73070 | JGI IMG/M metagenome (GOLD analysis project Ga0099364, IMG submission 73070) | Microcerotermes parvus P3 segment gut microbial communities from Pointe-Noire, Republic of the Congo - Th196 P3 | ecosystem: Host-associated > Arthropoda: Insects > Digestive system > Gut ... | reverse complement strand
CCCGTTTGGGCATTTTCAATAGATTCAGTTATTTTGTCTATTTCAAAGTCCAGTTCCATAAATGTATTATAACATGCAAATAACAAATAGCAAAGTTGTAAAGGAACCTCCTCCCCATTCTAATCCACCTGCAGCACCCTGTCCACCGCGTCTCCTTACGGTCCGGGTATTCCCGTAATGGTGGTGCTGATACTGTCGATATTGTCGCCATTACCGTACTGGGCGATGCTGGTAGAAGAGAGAGCATCCAATGCAGCGCCTGTAGAGCTAAATAAGTAAATTTCAACATAAAATGTTTTATTTGTATATATATCAAATGATATAATTTTGCGAAAAAAGGCGGAAAAACATATAATAAAAGGTATAATTTTAAGGAAATTTGTGTTTTTAGTGACAGACATCTTTTTCTCCGCAGCGACGGATGCCATACGACAATCTTATTTTTTTTTCATTTTTCTTTCTTATTTTTTCTCTTGTCTGTAAGCGTCATGCACGCTCAACCCATATATATATAACTTTTTTTCAAGGAGTGAATCATGGGTATTATGGCTTACATGCCCTACGGGGCCGGCGGAATTATTATCCGGGTTGAAACGGATATACGCAGGGGAATTCCCGGCGTTGACATTTCCGGTCTTGCAGAAGGCGCGGTTCGTGAGGCGCGGGACAGGGTGCGTGCGGCATTTAGAAATTCGGGGTTTAACTTTCCGCTTGACAGGATATTAATAAACCTTGCGCCGGCAGGAATGAAAAAAGACGGAGCGGCTCTCGACCTTCCGATAGCTCTTTCTGTGATGGCGGCGGCAGGTATTGCACCGGCTTCGGGGAATTTGCTTGTCATGGGTGAACTTGAGTTGTCGGGAAGGATTCGCCCTGTACGCGGCGTACTTGCTGCAATTGCAGCAGGATTAGCTGAAGGTATAAACGAATTTATTGTACCTGCAGAAAATGCAAAAGAAGCGGCAATTTTAACAGAAAGAGGCGCGCATTTTACCGCTGCGGAAAATCTGGGAAATGCAGTACATGCGCTGTTCATAAGAGAAGAAACAGGCAAATTGCCGCAGCCGCTGGAAACGATGCCTTCGCTGGAACTGGAAGCCTCCGGCTGTGCAGAAGATGCCGGAGATTTTTCCGATGTTTGCGGTCAGGAAATTTACAAACGCGCACTGGAAATTGCAGCTGCAGGCGGGCACAATGTGCTTGCTTTCGGACCTCCCGGCGCAGGAAAAACGATGCTTGCGCGAAGGATGCCTTCAATCATGGCAGACCTTATCCCCGATGAGGCGGTCGAAGTTACGCGCCTCTACAGTCTTGCAGGACCTCTTCTAAACAACGGCGGGTTCATCGACCGCCTTATCACTGTTCCGCCGCTGCGTGCGCCGCATCACTGTGCAAGCGCGGAAGGAATTCTTGGCGGGGGAAGAATTCCTCGTCCGGGGGAAATTAGCCTTGCTCATTTTGGAGTGCTGTTTCTTGACGAAGCGCCGGAATTTAAAATCAATGTACTTCAGGCTCTTCGCGAACCGCTTGAAGATAAAGTGATTAGTATTTCAAGGGCTGAAGGTCCTGTTCATCTTCCCGCTGAATTTCAGCTGTTGATGACAGCTAACGCCTGTCCATGCGGCCGCCTTGGAATGCGCGATGCAGCAAGCGCATGCCTTTGTTCTCCGGAAGAAATTTCCCGTTATTGGCGAAAATTCGGCGGCGCACTTTTAGACCGTGTAGAAATTCGAACTGCAATTCTGCCTCCAAAAGCGCAGCAGATGAGCGCTCAGAGCAGAAGTGATACTCGAAGCACAAGTGAAAGTATGGAAATTGCCCGCCGTGTCAGCGCGGCAGTTGAAAGGCAACGCTTGCGGTTTGAAGGAATGAAAATCCGCCGTAATGCTTTAATTCCAGCGAGTAAGGCTTCTGAAATGTGCCAAATGAACGAAAAAGCAGAGAACGCTTTTCTTACTGCAGTTTCTAAACTTGGTCTTTCAGGCAGAGCCTATCACGGTATTTTACGTGTTGCAAGAACAATCGCCGATCTTGAAGGCAAAGATTTAATCGAAGCAGAACATATTTTGGAAGCGGTTCAGCACAGAAGGCTTGGAGAAGACCCTTGGGATATTCTGTCAATAAATGCAAGTTTTTAACTATTAAATTAATGTTTAATAATTTTCTTGCCTTAGCTCCGGGATTGCTTCTAAAAGATTATCGTTTATTTTTCTTCCCTTTGATGAGTACCCAAGTCTGCGCTCTGGGTGGGAGGAGCCATGAAAATCGCTGCCTTCTGTAATATATAACCCGAGTGAATGTCCAAGAGTTTCAAGGCGGAAACAGGAACCGGCTCTTGCAATTGGGTGCCATGCTTCAATACCGGCAAGACCCATATCTTTTAAGTTTTTGATAAAATCAGAAAGCCGCCCCCATGAAAGATAAAGAGAAAACGGATGCGCAAGAATTGGAATTCCGCCGGACTGGCGAATAAAAACGGCGGCTTCTTCATAAAGCAGCCCGTCTTTTGGAACATACAGAGGTCTTCCCACTCCAAGATATCGATCAAAAGCCTGATTTTGGTTTTTCGCAAATTTATGTTTAATTAAGAAACTTGCAAAATGAGGTCTGCCAAGTGAATATCCTGATTTTTGGCGTTCTGTGCCGTTTTTCCCTCCGGCAATGGCTAGAAGTTCACTCCATGCCTGTTCAATATCGGTTATGATGCTTAATTCATACATTCTGTTAAGAATTTCGCGGTTTCTTTGATTTCGGCTATGTGATAATCTTTTTGTTGCTTCTATAAAACCGGGGGTGGGCGATGTAATTCCCAAACCAAGCAGATGAAATTCTCCTCCGGGACCTATTCTTATGCTTTTATTTTTCGATTTCCATGAAATATTTATTTCAATTCCCGGAATAAAATGAAGTTTTTTTCCATTTTTTTGAGTTTTTATGGCTTCTCTAGCGCCTTCAAAGCCTTCAATTGTGTCATGATCGGTTAAAGCTATTGCACTTAACCCCCGCCTTACGGCTTCATTAATAAGCTCTGCCGGCGTTAAATCCCCGTCAGAGACATTGGAATGTGTATGAAAATCTACCATCTTTAAATAGTGTATCAAAAATTTGCAATTTATACATAAATTTCCGATAATTATACTTAGAATATTGAAATTTTCTCTTTGCAAAGCTGTGAATCGTTGATTATTGTGGTTTTATTTATTAGAATAGGGGTAAGGGGAATTTTTCATAATACAAGGATGGTCTGTAAGTGTTTGAATATACCTTGGAAAAAGGGGTAATTGTTACCCCGGGTAAGAAAACACATACCGGCGATTTGGGAGTTAAGGGGGAAGTTATTGTTTCTCCGGGCGGTAATGTTAAAATCAATTTGAAGGAAGAGTCTTATATCTATCCTTCGCTGATAAATACCCATGATCATCTGCAGGGGAATTATCTTCCGCCTGTAGGACCAAAGAAGGGTAGTTTTTATCTAACGTGGCAGCCGTGGGATAAGGATCTAAAAGCATCCTCAATGTTTGAGGAGCGGTCTAAATTATCCAGAGAAGACCTTTATAATCTTTCTGGTTATAAATGTTTGTTCTCGGGGGTTACAACTGTAAGCGATCATTTTCCCCATCAGTTAAATGATCATATTTTACCGACTCTTCCAGTCAGAGCGATTCGCAATTATGCCCTGGCACATGAAAGCACTTCGTATGATCTAAAATGGGGAGATGGAATTGAAGTTGAACATGCAATGGCGAAAAAAAACAACTGGCCGTTTATCACGCATCTTTCTGAAGGTTTTGATTACGAAGCGATGAATAGTGTTAATAAACTGGAAGAATTAAATGTTTTGGACAATCACTGTCTTTTTGTTCATTGTATTGCATTCAGCGATGAAGATATTAAAAAGGTTGCGAAGGCAGGGGCAAGTGTTTCGTGGTGCGGCTTTTCAAATATGTTTATGTTTAATGTTACTGCGAAAATCCGCAAGATGATTAAAGCTGGAATTAATGTTACAATAGGAACAGATTCATCTGCGACAGGGTCTTCAAATCTTCTTAATGAGATTAAGTATGATAGAGAACTTTACCGTAAATTATACGGCGAAGATCTTCCTGCGAAAAATATTTTCGAGATGATTACCGTGAATTCTGCAAAAGCGTTTTTTATGAATGACAAGGTTGGCAGGCTTGAAAACGGTATGTTAGGCGACATCCTTGTTTTAAAAGCGAAGGATGATGATCCTTACGAAAACCTTTTAAATGCAGGGATGAAGGATATTGAACTTTTAGTTCTTGAAGGAACGCCGATTTACGGCGAGATGCGTTTTCTTGATATTTTTGATGGTAAGCTTCCCTCAGGTTATTCTAAAATTAAGGTTGGGAGCAGGGTAATGTTTGTGAAGGGCAACCCGGCGGGTCTTTATAATAAAATTAGGAAGAAAGTTGGTTTTAAAAAGAAACTTGATTATCTTCCTTTCGAACCAGAGGAAGAAAAATAATGCCAAAACCGGCTCAGTACAGGACAGGTTCTCTTATTTATTTCCAAGGGGATCCTGCGGACAAGATCTTTATTCTGCAGACAGGGAAAATCAGCCTTGTTTATCAGGATATTGAGACAGGTGCGGATATTAGAGATCCTGTGCAGCCGGGAGAATTTTTTGGAGTAAAATCAGCGCTTGGACGCTATGCAAGAGAAGAAAATGCCGTTGCCCTTTCCGATACAACTGTAATGGTTTTTACAGTCCCAGAATTTGAAGCTGTTGCAATGGCAAATTCAAGAATCGTCATGAAGATGCTTAAAGTTTTTTCCAATCAGATGAGGCGCGTTCACAAGCAAGTTTCTAAAGTAATGGCAAAAGAAGAACAGTCTCCTGCAGACGGTCTTTTTAATATTGGTGAATTTTATTTAAAGAACAAGCGTTTTTCTCAGGCAAAACATGTATTCAACCGTTATCTGACATATTATCCATCCGGGAAAAATGCAATACAGGCATCCAAAAATCTGGAGATAGCCGAAGCTGCAGTAACAAGGTACGGCGACAACAAAGGTCCTGGTGTTGTTGTAAGTTCAGCGGCGGCGGCTTCCGGAGGATCAGATGAAAACGGCAAATCGGCAAAATCTTACTATGATGCCGTAAGCATGGTTTCGCAGGGGAAATATCAAGAAGCGTTTCTTGCATTTAAAGCGATAGTTGATTCTGATGAGGATCCTGACTATTCTGCAAAAAGTGCATTTGAGATTGGACGATGTATGTTCCTTTTAAATAAATTTGAAGAAAGTTTAAAATACTATACAGGGATGTTGACAAGATTTCCAAAACATCCTGAATTAAAAGAAACTATGTACATAATGGGTCAGTGCAATGATAAAATAGGCAGAACCGATCAAGCCGCCGCCTTCTACAAAAAAATTCTTTCAATTGGCGGAAGTGAAGATGATAGCGTAGTTATTAAAGCAAAGAGAGCGTTAAGCTCGCAGTCCGCCGAGGGAGCGTAAAGATGGCTATGGATCTTGCGGCATTTGGCCGTTTTTCCCGGACATTTCAAAAAGGAGAAATTATTTTCTCCGAGTTCGAACTTGGTGATACCTTTTATCTCATCCAGTCAGGCAGGGTGCAGCTTGTAAAATTGGTTGGGGAAATTGAACGTATGCTGGATATTCTGCATCCTTCGGAAATGTTCGGCGAAATGGCTATTCTTGAAAATTCACCGCGTTCTGCAACTGCAATCGCAGTAGACGAAGTAAAAGTGCTGGAATTTAATTCCCAGAATTTTGAAATTCTTTTGCTTGGAAATCCGCAGATAGCATTAAAGCTTTTAAAAATGTTCTGTAAACGAATTTACGATTCTAAACGCCGTTTTATGATTCTTACTTTGCCTGAACCGCAGGCGAAAATTGCAGACGTTTTCCTTATGCTTGATGAAACGCAGCCCGAAATAGATAAAACAAGCGAAAGGCGGGAATTTAAAACATCTGTCGAGGGTGTAGCCCACTGGGCTGGAATGAGCCTTAATGAAGCAAGAGATGTTCTAAGCCACTTTGTAAATCAGCGCCGTATAGAAATATATCCGGATAGGATTGCAGTAAAAAATATCAACGATTTCCTGCGTTTTGTCAATTCAAGACGAAACAACGCACGCAGTTAATTGTTACTTACATACAATTTAAAATGTTTTTATTAGCATGGAGATAAAAAAACTTCTTGTACTTTCAGACACTCACGGTCGCCTTTCATACCTTAAGGCTGTTTTAAACTGGGCAAAGAAACTCACTCCGCCGAATGATGGAATCTGCGGAACTGCTTTTCTCGGCGACGGAATATCCGATTTAAATACTGCGGCAAATGAAACCGGATTTTATTGCGAATGGAAACTTGTAAACGGAAACAATGATTACAGCCATACAATGCCGGACTCCGCTGTTTATGATTTTGCCGGTTACCGCATTTTATTAACACACGGGCATCGCCATGGTTTATACGGAGGATATCACAGTCTTGTGAATTCCGCCAAAGCCTCAGATGCAAGTATTGTCTTATTTGGACACACCCATGTTCCCTTTCATAAAAAAATAAATGATATAACTTTAGTTAATCCCGGGAGTGTAGGCAACCCCAGAAGCCGTATTGGCGCTACATTTGCAGTTATCAGTTTTTCTTCTGCTTCATTTAAAGTTGATTTTTTTGGCATTAATACTCAGGGTGTTATTAAAGAGGTAAAAATATAATGGATTTTGGAGAAATCCTTGATAAATGGGAGCATGGAAATAAACATTCTCTATCAAAATCCGTAATGGATGAATGGCTTTTAAAAAATGAAATTATAGATAAAGATGCAAATATAAAAAATCAAGATAAAAAGGGTGAAAAACGCCGCCGTCTTATTAATGCAAAACCTGACGACATTCTTGATATTCACGGGCTTACAAAAGAAAAAGCATGGAATACCCTTGAAATTTTTTTTGAAAACGCTAAATTAAAAGGCTTTAAAAAAGTGCGGATAATTCACGGGAAAGGCAATCATTCCGAAGGTGAAGCTGTTCTTTTAAAAGTTGTGCAAAAATTTATTGAACATTGCAGATTTTTAGGAGAAAGCGGAAGTGAAAACGTCGCTCACGGGGGAAGGGGAGCGACATGGGTATTACTCAAAACATAATGAATTTTTACACATCCTGCACGCTTTGTCCAAAAAAATGCCGGGTTAACCGTAATGCAGGAGAAACAGGTTTTTGCGGTGAAACATCCTGTCTGCGCATCGGCGCCGCTGTTATTCATAAGGGGGAAGAGCCTGTGCTTGTTGGAACCGGCGGCTCTGGGACAATTTTTATAAGCGGCTGTAATCTAGGGTGCAATTTCTGCCAGAATTACCAAGTTTCGCAGAAACACGGAGGCGCGCAATTAAGCGGCGAAAGTCTTGGTAAAATTGTCACCCCGCAAGAATTTTCAAAGATTTGCGCCGCGTTACGTGACAATGGGGCGGAAAACATCAACATTGTTACAGGAAGCCACGCGATTCCCGGACTTATTGAAGGGTTAAACGCAGCGCGCAGTGCAGGAGTAGATCTTCCTGTGCTTTGGAATTCTTCGGCGTATGAGTCAATAGAAGCGCTGGAATTGTTAAGTGATTATATTGATATTTTCCTGCCGGATTTAAAAACACTGGACAGCGGAATTTCTAAAAAATTTCTTAATACGCCTGATTACCCTGAAACTGCAAAAGCGGCGATAAAAAAAATGTTGGAAATTACAAAAGGAAGCGTAATTGTACGCCATTTAATTCTTCCCGGTTATCTTGAATCTACACGGCAGGTACTGCGTTGGTTTGCAGATAATGTTAAACCTCGGTCAGGAATACTTTCTTTAATGACGCAGTATACGCCGATAGCAAACAGGAATAAACCAATGCCAAACAGATTTTTATCGGAAAAAGAATACGACACAGTTATGCAATGGCTTATTGAATTCGGCATTGATGACGGGTTTTGTCAGGAGCTTGTTACCGGCAGCGATTGGCTGCCGGATTTTAAGCTCCCTAACCCGTTTCCATCTGAATTATCGGTTCCTGTTTGGAACCATTTGTCAGAACCCTAATTTTAATCCTACATTTAAACCAACACCGGCAGTGCCAAAGCTTTTTAGGAAATTCTGAGACCTAAATTCCGCTCCGGCGTATATTTCCAAAATCATAAGGTTAAATGCTACATTTATACTGTTTATCCATGTACGATCTTGATAATTAATTCCAGCCTTGATTTTTAACATATTTATTAGATCAAGAGTTACATCAAGACCTGTTTCAAGGGAAAATGGGTTGTCATAAAAATGCCTGCTGATTGCAAATCCGAGTGATGGTGTAAGTGTAAGGAATTGTGTTCCAAAAGGACGCCAATTTGCCCATAAGATTACTTTAAATGGACGTTCAACATCAGCATTTCCGTCTTCAATAGCTCTAAAACTTTCACTCATATTTAATATATCAGATAAATCACCAAAATTAAAACCGTCTAAGGGTAAATTTACATCAACTTCCGCTTCCATATTCATTCTGTTTCGTGCTATTGACGGGAGAATTGGAACATTAATTAAATTTATTCCTACATCAAAATCAAGAAGAGGAGACCTATCTCTTAACCCTGTCGCCTGTGAAATTGGATATTCAATTCCTACGCTAAAGTCAAATCCAAGTCCCGCTGTAGGGGAAAAAATCCCGCTAAAGTCCATTCTGCCAATCATTGAATTCATCAATTTATCATACGGATATGCAGTATAAAAATCCATATTTGCTTTAACATTTACGCCAATCATACTGTTATCTTCCGGTCGGTCAAGCCTGTAGGTTATCGAAGGTCTTGCATATGCAATGGCAAGAAAAACAGCCGGATTTAGAGTTACCTTAAAATCCTGAATAAAGAAATATGTATCAATGCCAGTTATTGCAAATAACGCAAAGCTTGCTTCTGATTTATATACACCGGGGTTATTGAGATTAAGAGAAAGCATTTCTCCTGCAAGACTTACGCTTCCTGTGGCTTCCACTCTTGTATACAAACCAAAGCCCCATGTTCTGGTATTAATGTTTAAACTTACAGGAGAAATCCCAAAGCCTAACCCTAATTTAAAACCACTTGCCAATGCATCAAGATCGATAAATATCGATTCCTGAAAAAAATCAAAAATCGGCATAAAATCGTTTGATAAGTTTATTGAGGTGTCCATGAGTCCGATTTCAAACGATCTATTGGGCATTCGGAATGAATTCTGCCCAAAGGCAAAGGGGATAATAGCTAAACCAATTATAAGCAGTAAAATATATCTTTTCATTTTAATCCTCCTATAATTCCAGTGCAAAGCCGACTGCGGCTTTAAATTTAAAGCTGTCAAGGCTAAAATTACTTGGTATTGTAATATCACCGTCACTATCAAATACAATCATGATCTGCGGAGCAAATTTACTTTCGTTTATCCTTTCTACATGCTCTGCACTTAAAGGAATTGTTATTGAACTTCCTAAATCAATGCTAATTTCAACACCGGAATTTGCACTGTCGTCAATAACCAACCTTGCACCAGTTAAAGGATTTCCCGAAACTATAACTTCTACTTCTATGTCTCTGATATAGGTTAAGAATGAATCGTTCGACGGAACTGTACTTCTGCCAAAAAGATCGCCGTTGGTGTATATATTGTTCATATCAACGAACTCAGAAATTGAAATTTGTGTTTGGGCTGCAACTGTTAGTTTAACTGGAAGCCATGCCGCAGCTTCGACTTTTACATTTCCGGCAAGCATAGTTTTTACTTTATTAATTAACTTATTAATTTCGGTTTCAAGTACTTCTTTTATCTTAGCTCTTATCGCATTTGTAATTGAAGTCATTACAGTGTTTCTGATCGTTGTTGAATGAATTGGTGTTTCTGGAGGAAATATTTCATCTGGACTAAGATTGTTGAAAATATCTGTAATATTGGGGTCAAGCTTTAATTCATTTTCATCCAAGCTGAACTTAAATAAAGGAAGATCATTTAAAGTTCTAAGGGCTTCAAGGTTAATTGGGGTCTGCAGTATACCTCCGGGTGGTAAACCTGTTCCGTTATATGAATTTGATGGTAAATTAACATTTATTTGTGTTGGAGTAAAGGGATTAAAGTTATCAGTATTGCTGTATTTTACTTCCAGTAAGAGAGCTGGAAAAACAGATCCCGAAATATATAAATTCGCAGTAAAATCTATGCCTAAACCGCTTGGAATGTTGTCAAAAAGTTCATCTATTTCTCCTGTTAATTCACTAAGTTCTAAGCCGTCTATCTCGTTTAAATTGACTTCATAGCTAACATCAAATCCATTAAAATCATTAAAACTAAAATCATCAAAATTAAATCCAAATGCTTCTGTATCAAAATCAGAAGGTCCAAAGTTAAATAAATTTGCAAATTCGCTTGGATTAAAGTCTACTAATCCTAGAGCTGTTACCGCTACAGGGGGTATATTGATAAATTGTGTAAAAGTTAATGGTAGTGGTTCAAAATACTCTGAGATTGTATCATATATATCTGGTCTAGTTGTCCGAAGAGAATCGATGCTGTCTTCAAGTTTTTTCAATTCTACGGCTAACCTATTTAACTCAGCACCAATAAGCGCATCTAATTGATTGCTAAGATTAGCATCAAAATTTGCACCAAGGAAGTCATCTATCTTATTATTTAGAAGTCCATCAATATCAAAATTATCTAAGTCTATACCCAGATCTAAATCCTTTGTAAAGTCAAAATTAAAGGACGTGTAGATTAACCGTGTTTCTTCCCGCGGTTGAGGTGTGATATTTAAAATATAAATATCTGTATCTCCAATTCGCCCTGCGTCTGCCATGCTGAGCATTTCTGTAATGTACTGAGTCAGATCATGATCAACATTTCTGAATTCTAGTTCCTGCGTTTTCCTAATTTCTATGTGTGTTGGCATTTGCAGATCACAAGCAAAGAAAATCAACAAAAACAGGCTAAGTACGATGGTGACAATTTGTTTTTTCATTCTATTCCTCCAACGCAAAATATAACGCATTTAATAAAAATTGTCCACATAATTGATCAAATCTTTTTTATCAATTCCCCAGTTTTTTCCAAAATGAGCGTAGAGAGAATCTGAAAGTTTCATAAATTTGACAAATATCGCATTGGCGTCTCGAATGTTTATAAGTCCATTATTAACAATTGTTTCCCAAAAACGGGCAAAGTTTTTTATCCTTTTAATTTCTTCTATATTGATGTGTGCAGTTTCTTCAATCTCATAAGGAGGAAGTGTATTAAACCGCATTTTATATTTTTCGTTATGCCGAGAGATTGGCGCACCCGGAAGTAATTTGAGAATTCCAAGTTGTATTTCAAACTTTTTATGTTCATGAAGATTTGCAGAAGAAGAGCCGCAAAGCGACAGCGCCTGCCAAAGCTGGTCGAAACCTTTGCCGAACGAAATTAAATCCTCACCGGGAAGCCCTGCGATTAGGTCTGCGTGAATGATTGCGTTTGTATTTTCGCGCAGGCTCCGGAGGTTTTCCAGTTCTTTCGCAGGGTTTGAAAAGCGGTCGATAAGGGACGCAGTTTCCGGGTTTAATGTCTGGATGCCGATTTCAAGGCGCAGTGTATTTGGAGGAAATTTCGAAAGCGCATCAAGAAGCTCCTTTGGAAGGATTGAAGGAACCATTTCAAAATGAACCATAAGCGCAGGATTTTCCGCTATCTTTGTATGGAAAAATTCGATAATTTGAACCGCGCGTTTTATGTTTGAATTAAATGTTCTGTCAAGGAATTTAAAAGTTTTTACGCCTCGGTTGATTAACACATCCATTTCTGCAAGGAATTTTTCCGCCGCAAATTCCCGCACAACATAATGTTGTTTAACAGAACTCAGGCAGTATTCGCAGCTAAAAGGGCAGCCGCGGCTTGATTCAACATAGGTTAGTTTTCTTGCAAGGTCTTCTCTGGTATAAAGATGATAAGCGCTTTTTATTTCTGCAAGGTTGAAAGGTTTTGCATCAATAAACTGTACCGAAATTTCCGCAGGAAGCTTTTGGTGCAGCTCAGCTTCAGTTAAAATCTTTTCGCATAATTCTCTGAATGCAATCTCGCCTTCGCCGCGGATCACATAATCTGCAAATTGGAAAATTTTTGCATCTTGCGGAAGGTGCGAAACTTCAGGACCGCCAAGTACCACGACAGGACGCGCCGCTCCTTGTGGATTTTCATTTTTCCACAATTCTTCAAGAGTCTTAAGCAATTCAATCGTTGCAGTATGATTCCAGATAGATACAGAAATTCCTAAAATATGCGGATGAACTGCAATGATTGCTTCCGTTTTTTCGCGTAACGGCTGGCGGAGTGCAAATTCTGTAATTTCGCATTTTTCTTCAAGTGCGCCAAGGTTTGCTTTAAGAAGACGGAGCGCAAGCGAAGGGTGAATCCATTTTGCATTTATTGTTGTAAGTAAAATTTCTTTCACTAAACGCCGAATAATCCTA
>Ga0099364_10010842_pt1 | contig 12501 bp, 10 predicted proteins | sample TergutTh196P3_FD_73070 | JGI IMG/M metagenome (GOLD analysis project Ga0099364, IMG submission 73070) | Microcerotermes parvus P3 segment gut microbial communities from Pointe-Noire, Republic of the Congo - Th196 P3 | ecosystem: Host-associated > Arthropoda: Insects > Digestive system > Gut ... | reverse complement strand
GGCCCAGGGCGCGGGGGGAGCCTGTCCCTACCCCTGTGCGGCCGGGGGCCGTGATCCCCCCGGTGCGCGTGGCCCCCCCCAATCCCGCGCGGGGGAGGGCGGCGGGGGGCTGGCGCGGCGGCGGCTCCACGGCAGGGGGGAGGACACCCTCCTCGGGCGGATTCGGGAGGTCGTCGTCGTCCGCCAGCGCGGCGGCGGGCTGGGCGGCCCCCCTGTCGGGCTGCGCCGCGGCCTGCTCAATCTGGTCGAGTTGCTGCCGCACGCCGTCGCGCTGGTCTTCGGGAAGCTGGTTGAGGAGCTCCTCGCGGTTGTCCGCTTGGGCGGCGCGCGGGAGGGGGCGGATCGGCTGGGGCCTCGGGTTGGGGGCCTGGTTCTGCGCGATGGCGATGCTCATCACAAGCACGCATGCGGTTCCGGTGGCTAACAGGTGGTCTTTCAGTGTCATGTCTTTTCTCCTCAATTCGGCGGGTTGCCGCGCATGTAGGCGCAGTAAAGTGTGAAGGTCCCTTTCAGGACGCCGGGTCGGTTGATGGGCCTGAAGAAGAGCTGGCGCACGTCGAGCATGACGCCCTCCTGTGCGCTCAGGCCGTACAGGAAGTTCAGGAGGGATTCGAGGGACCCCTCCCAGTCCTTACAGTCAATGGGCAGCTCGTACACGCCGCCGATTTCGATTTCCTTGCTGCTGGGCGGGCGGCGGTTGATGGACAGGCTCGCGTCTTTGGCGACATTCTCCATGGTCCGCAGCCAGTAGGTGCTCATGTCCTGCTCTAAGGAGAAGGTGGGCATGAGCTCGCAGACCTGGGCGTATTCCCCCTGCCACTTGGCACGGGCGGCGATGAGTGCGCGCGCGTCCTGTAGTTTCTTCTCCTCGGCCTGGTAGCGCTTGTTCTCGCGCGCCCAGTTGGGCATCTGCGTCTTGTAGCAGACGGCGGCGATGCCGTAGAGGACGACGGTGACGCCGATCAGTAGGATACGTTTCTCTTTGGGTGAAATGGTGCTCATTTTTTCTGTTGCGCTCCATGGAATTTCGCGTCGATGTCGAACTTCTGTTTCCCGCGCGCGGTGGCGGAGAGCCCGCCATAGGTGACGCTCTCGAAGAGGGGGTCGGTCTTCAGCGACTCAATGTAGTCGTACACGAGATCCGTGGAGTCTGCCTCGCCGGAGACCTTGATGCCGTCCTCCTTGTTGTAGGTGAAGCTGAACAGCGTGATGTCCTGCGGCGGCAGGTGCTCGACGGTGGCGATGCGGAGTAACTCCAGCGCGGAGTTGGTGTAGTTCATGTAGGACTGGATCAGCTGCACGCGGTCGCGCATGTCGGCCACCTGCCGGTACGCTTTCAGATGTTTGGCGGACTGTTCACTCGTGCGCTTGGTCATCTGCCGGTAGACGACCGGGACGCTGAAGAGCGTCGCCATGAGCAGGACCCAGATCCCTGCGGCGGCGGTAACGGCAGTCATGACGCGCCGGTTGACGCGGGCCTCCTTGACGGCATCGCGCCAGGCGGCGGGGGTCAGGTCCATGGTCGCGGCCTCGTAGGTACGGATAGCGACACCGTCCGCGCCGCCGTCCACCTCTGGCGGGAGGTGGTGGTGTACAGGAGCCCCCAGGAGCGCGGTGATTTGGGTCGTCTGATCGGGCGGGAGGGGGGTGCTGGAAATGACCATGATCTCTGCGGGGGGCTGTGTACCCGCCTCGAGTTCCGCGTTCAGGAACGAAAGCGTGATCTCGCGGATGAGGGTCTCGGTGTCCGGGATGACCCCCAGGCCGCGCATCAGCACGGGGACCCCGTGGTCAACCACGACCAGGTCCCAGCCGTCGTCCATGTCCATGAGCAGGACACGGCGACCGGGGCGCATCAGGTTGAGGGGGCCGCAGAGCGAACGGAACCAGCCAAGGCTGGCGATGTCGGTGCGCGCGATGTGCAGCTTCGCGAGTTGCAGGGCGGTGCCGATCTCCTCGAACACGACTGTGGGCATGGCCGCGCCCAGGACCCAGATGTCGGTCTCGCCCTCGCTCAAAACCTCGTGGCTGACGCTGAGGTCCTCGTCCGCGAACGGCGAGAGCTTGTCCATCTGCAGGGCGACGGCGCCGGGGAGGTCGTCGCGCATCTCGCTGGGGAACCGCATGATCTGCACGAGGAGGCGGGAGAGGGGGAGGGCCAGCACGACCTGCCGGGGGGCCCCCAACGCGTCCTTCGCCTCGCGCACGGCGCGCGCCAGCGGCTTGTCCGCGTCAACGACGGTCCCCCCCTCCTCCGCCGCGCCGTCCGCCTGCTCCGCGGGGGGGGTGTCGTCCGTCTGGAGCGGCCACAGGCCCCCTCCGGACTTCTGCCAGCCGTCCCGACCGCGCGCAACATAACGCACACCGCGCACCGCCGTGCGTTCCATCACCCACGCTATCACTTCGCTCTGCTTCATAGATTTAATTAGGAATTAGAAATTAGGAATTAGGAATGGAAACGATTCCACCCGTGACGCCAAACTCCGCATTGATTCCATACTCCTCATCAACTCCTCACTCCTAATTCCTAACTCCTAACTCCTAATTCCTCTCACGGGTCTTCCCGCCACCTCAAATACCGAACCTTGTCACCCTCCACCTCGACGATGGCCTCAATCGCATGCGAAATGCCCGCGGCCTCCCCCCGGATGTTCAGCCTGAACGTCGCGGAGTTCACCGTGATGTACTGCTGCACGTCCGCGGTAATGCCCACGATACGACTCATGAAATCGCTCACCGTCTTGAACGAATAATCCTCCTCCTGCGCGCTCGTGCTACTACTGATCCTGCTCGCGCCGCCTGTCGTGCGGCTACCGCTCAGGATCCCGCTTCCGCCCGCACCCTCGCGCTCCTCGATGATGGCCCCCGCCATAATCTCGTCCACGCCGGGAATCGTCATCAAAACTTCCATGGGTGCAGCATTGACGTTAATCTTACCATCTCCGTAGGTGGTAAACAACTCCTTTATTCCAGAAATTCGAATTTGACGGTTGGTCCGGGTCTCCTCTGGGTTCAGCACCCCCCCGTCGAGGATCGCCGGGACGAAGCCCTTGACGAGGCGCAACTCGTCAATCGTGTCGATGGGCCCGTTGCGGGCGGTGTAGGGGGGATCGAGGGACTTGTAATACTCGTCCTCTGCGCCGTAGTTGCCGGTGACGATGCTGTCCGCGTCGGTCCAGTCGTTCCAGCAGTCAATGAGCTCCCCCCAGTATTCCTGCGGGATGCCCGACATCGTGAATATCTGCTCCCAGACCTGGTCATACGGGATGCCGGCCCGCGACTCCCGGTTCAGCTGGTTGATGTTCCAGCGCGCCTGTTCCGGGATGATCTCGACGCGCACGACGCCGTCGCCGATTGGCTCGTCCACGACGGTGGTCTGGCCGTGCTTGATGCGCAGGGCGGATTCTTTCCAGCGGTCCTCGGTATCGTTGGCGGAGGAGGCCCCGCTGACGCTCTGTTGTTTGATGAGCAGCATCTCCGCGATGGCGACCCCCGACTGCGTGAGATGGTTCACGCGCTGACGCTGGCGCACATACACGCCGATCCTCCCCTCCAGCATCGCGTCCAGCGCGAACGACATCACCAGCATGCTCAGCAGCATGATCGTCCACAGCGCTACGATCAGCGCCGAGCCGCCGCGCCCCCCCCCGACGGCACTTGACGGCACTCGACAACCCTCGGCGGCCCTCGGCGGCCATCGGCGGCCCTCGGCGGCCATCGGCGGCCATCGATAACCCTCGGCGGCCCTCGGCGGCCATCGGCGGCCCTCGATTTTTGGGCATTGGCTCTTCATTTCTTGATGGGCGCCCCCCCCCCCGGGACAGGAGTGTTACGCGGGTTCTGGGGCTGGCGGGGGTTGAGCGAGAGGTCGGACATCGGGATCTCCACGACACGCTTGACCTCCAGCGGCTCACCGTTTTTCTCCACGGGCCGCATGTAGAGCGTCACCTCGACCGCGCGGGGGATGCTGTTGGAGAACTTCCACTCGTCCTCCCAGTTCGGCTCGTCGTTCTTGCGGGGCTGGTCCTTGTCAATCACACGGCAGTCCATGCCCATGATGCGCGGGGCGAGGAGCAGCGGCTCGACATCCTTTTCCGGCTCAAAGTCATCGAGGTGCAAGTCCACACGCCACGCCATCACGGTCAGCCCCTCCCCCTCGTTGTTCCTGCCCGTGCCGTCCGCGACGTACAGCTGCACACGGTGGGGGGACTCCGCGAAGCCGCACTCCTCGCCGACAAGCGCGTTACCGATCTTCACCCAGCTGAGACTGTCCTTCGCCTCGGGGCCGTCGCCGTTGTTGTAGAACTGAAGCCCGTAAGCGTCCATCTGCTGTCCCGTGTCGGGGTAATAGGCCGACTTCAGGGCGGAGACGACCTGATCCATCACATAGTCCGCCTGCCCCATCGCATCCGTTACCTCCATGCCGATACGCCAGCTCTGCACAACCGAATGGAAACAGAAAAACGACATCAGCGTCATGATTGCGAGAATCATGATCGCAAGGATGATTTCAACCAGCGTGAAGCCGTTCTGTCTCTTTCGTCTGCTCATTTTTTAGTTAAGGAATAAACGGATGATGCGACTGGATATTTCCTTTTTTTCGGGACTCCATGACGACGTGACGACGTGACCCCAACCTGAACCCCCCAACCTGAACCCCTTAACCCCTTGCCCCCTTAACCCCTTCTTCCTGCTCACTGCTTCTTCCCCTTGCGTACATAGCGCACAAGCTCCTCGCGCTGGTTGTCGCCCCGGCCCCACGAGACGATGGTGCGGACGGTGTAAAGCTCGTCGTCCACCTCGTTCGTCTGCAGCACCTTCTCGTCCACCGTCCGCTCGAACACATACTTCTCGACGAGCGACGAGTCCGGCGAGACGGGCACGTCTTTCTCCACATCGTCCGTCTCCTCGATCGGGTATTGGAGCTCGCCGAGGCTGAACACGTATTGCGCCTGCTGGAAATCCTTGGCCAGCATAATCGTCGCGGTACTGGTACTCAACCCAACCATCAACATCAGCAACCCCACGGAGAGAATCATCGTCGCGATCAGCACCTCAATCAGCGTGAACCCATTTTGTTTCATTTCTCCTCGTCCTCCAAGACTTTCGCCACGCCGAGCATATCCACTGCGACGGTCAGCGAGAACGCGTCGTCGCCCTCGGTGGTGATCTTGACCTTGTAGGGTCGGCAGGTACCGTTGCTCTTGTAGCGCACGCGTACCGTGCGTACGCTGTCCTCATCCTCGTCAGTCCCGTCGGATAGGGGATCCGTGGTTTTTTCCGGGGACAGCAGATGCGAGAACCGTCCCGCGTCGGCGGTGTCGGTATAGCCCTCGAAGACGAACTGCACCTGCTCGTAGGTCTGTTCCGTGTTCACGTCCGCCATGGTGTAGGAGCCGCCGCCGGAACCGCTGTCCTGCGGTTCGGCGTCGAACGCCGCCATCCGCGCGGTCTCCGCGTCCGCGACCGCGTTAGTGGTGGCGAACGCCCGCGCGGAGACGATGCTCTCGCCTCCCCCCCCCCCGCTGACCTTTTCCACGCAGAGCTTCCCGTTTGTGGAAAACACCAGTTCCATCTGACTCCCGTGCAGTACCGCCATCGTGCGGGCATAGCGCGACATCCGCATGACCCCGCGCGTGGCGGTCCGCACACGGGACACATCCGTCCCACCCGCGATCATCGGAGAGACAATCGCCACCATCACGCCAAGAACAGCAAGAATCACGAGCAGCTCGATGATCGTGAACGCGCGTCTGTTCGGTCGGAGGGCTGAAAGCCCGTCAATAAATGGAGGGCGAGCGTCCCCGCGAGCCGTGAGGGCTGAAAGCCCGTTGGGCATTAGCGTAGGGCAAAGCCCTACGAACCGTGGCACAACGGATGTCAAGCCCTGTAGGGGCGCATAGGGTTCGCACTCCTTTCTGTAAGGGCTTTCAACCCTCTTTCTACGAGGGTTTTCAGCCCGCGGTCTCGAAAAAAGGAAACGCATATCCACGTTAGATTCTGCCTTACCCTAATTCGTGAGGTCGTCCTCGGTCCCCATTTCAAAGTCAGGCCCGGCGGATGTGATGGTGAATGTCTTGCCCCGCTTGCTGTACCCGAACGGCGTGCCCCACGAGTCAACGAGGGAGCCTGGTTTCAGGATAGGGGGGTCATCGTCTGTGCCGACGGTCAACTCGTCCAGGTTGTCCGGCAGTTTGCCGTTATGCTTCATGGCGAAAACCTGGACCGCCTTTTCGATATTCGCAATGCTGGTGCGGGTCGCTGAGATGTTGGCATCCCCCAGAGCACCGATGATGTTGACCACTGCCACCGCCGCCAAAATACCCAGGATCGTAATCACAACGAGCATTTCCACGAGCGTGAAACCTGCTTTGCGTTGACGGTTCTGGTTTTCGTCTCTCTCTTTACCTTTCATGTTTCCTCCTTCGTTTCGGCTCATTGAGCCCCGATTGATGATGTGACTTGGAACACGGCCATCAGAATACTGATCGCCACAAAACCGACCATGCCGCCGATGCCGACAATCAGAATCGGCTCCAGCGCATTTGTGAAAACCCTGATGTTACGGTCCATCTCGCTCTCGTAACGGCGCCCGATATGCCCGAGCGAGCTTGGCATGTCGCCCGACTGCTCGCCGACCGCCAGCATGTCCGTCATCATCTTCGGGAACACGTTGCTCCCCGCGAGGGGGCTCGAGATGCTGGTGCCGTCCGTGACGCGCTGGCGCGCGTTGCGGAGCGCCCCCGCGATGACCGCGTTGCCGCACGTCTCCTCTGCGATCCGCAACGCCTGCAGCACGTTCACGCCGTTCGCCAGCAGGGTCTTCATCGTGTAGGCGAGCGACGCGAACGAGCCGCAGGCGACGATGCCCTTGATGAGGGGGGCCTTGAGCTTCAGCCCGTCCCACCAGAGGCGCCCCGCCGGGGTCTTGATGTGGCGCATAAGCAGGATGATGCCGCCGATAATGGCCAGCGCAAGGAATATGCCGTATTTCATCGTGAACTCGCTCGTGCCCATCAGGATGCGCGTGGGCAACGGGAGGATCCCCCCCATGTTGTCGAAAATCAGCTTGAATTTCGGCAGCACGAAGTTCATGGCAAAAATAATCGTGACAATGCCGAGCACCAGCACAATGATCGGGTAGGTCATGGCGGCTGAAATCTTAGAGCGCATATTTTCGTTCCGCTCGTAATGCTCCACGAGACGGCGCAGCACATCCGTCATCGCGCCCGACGCCTCGCCCGCGCGGATCATGTTGCCGAAGATGGGGGGGAATGTCGTGGGGTGCGCGGTCACGGCGTCGGACAACTGCTCGCCGCGGATGATGCGGTCGCGCAAATCCCCCGCAATGAAACTCGACGGGGCGTCCGCCTCGCCTTGGTTCGCCAGACAGTTCAGCGCGGCCCCCAGCGTCATGCCCGCCTCCAGCAGGTCGCTCAGCTCGGAGGTGAAGAGCAGCACCTCCTGCGACTTCATGCGCGGCGCGGCGTTGCCGACCTTCAGCTTCCAGAACGGCACGTCCTTCTTCGCCGCTTTCTTGGCAGTCTCGGTCACGGAGATGGGGCGGTAGCCCAGCCGCTCGACCGCGAGCATCGCGCCGCGCCGGTCCCCCGCCTCGACCGAGCCCTCCAGCTTCCGCCCGTCCTTCGACATCGCCTTGTATAAGAAAGTCGCCATGTTTACCTTTTAGATTTTTCCGTTTTTTCTCGCAGAGACACAGAGGCGCAGAGAAGGAATAGGTAATAAAGAATAGGTAATAAGTGATAGGTAATAAGTGATAAGCCTGCGAAACATTACACTTATTACTTCTAACCTATTACTTATTACTTTTTTCATTACTCCGTATCCTCCGTGACGCGGAAGAGCTCCTCGACCGAGGTCATGCCCCGGAACACCTTGATCCACCCGTCCTCGCGCAGCGTCTTCATGCCCCCCCTCAGCGCGGCCTCGCGGATGGTGGCGGAGGACTTGCGCCCGATGATGAGCGACTCAATCTCGTCGTTCACGACCAGCAGCTCGAACAGGCCGCCGCGCCCCCGGTACCCCGTCTTCTTGCAGGACTCGCACCCGTTCGCCTCCCACACGATGTTCGACGTCGGCGGGGTCTCCAGGTCATACCACTTCATATCCAGCGGCACCTCGCGCTTGCACTTCTGGCAGAGGCGGCGCACGAGGCGCTGGGCCATCACGCCGACCACCGCCGACGCCACGAGGAACGGCTCCGCGCCCATGTCAATGAGACGCGCGAACGCGCCCGCCGCATCGTTGGTGTGCAACGTGCTGAACACCAGATGGCCCGTGAGCGACGCGTTGATGGCGATCTCCGCCGTCTCGCCGTCGCGGATTTCGCCGACCATGATGATGTCCGGGTCCTGACGCAGGAACGCGCGGAGCGCGCGCGCGAACGTCAGCCCGATGTCCTGCCGCACCAGCACCTGATTGATGCCGGGCATCTCGTACTCGATGGGGTCCTCCGCCGTCAGGATGCGCACCTGCATCTTGTTGATCTCGTGCAGGAACGCGTAGAGCGACGTGGACTTGCCCGAACCCGTCGGGCCCGTCACGAGGAAAATACCGTTGGGACGGTTGATGAGCTTGACGACGTGCCCCTGGTCGCGGTCATTGAAGCCGAGGTCCTGCAGCTTCACGAAATTGCCCGACTTCTGCAGGAGACGCAGGGAGATGGACTCGCCGTAGGCCGTCGGCATGGTGGACACGCGGATGTCAATGTCGTCATTGTTCAGGCGCACGCCGATGCGCCCGTCCATCGGCAGACGCTTCTCCGCGATGTCGAGGTTCGCCATGACCTTGATGCGCGAGATGATGGCGGCCTTGAGTTTGTTCAGTTGCGGCGGCACGTCCACCTTGTGCAGCATCCCGTCAATGCGGTAACGGATACGCAGCTCGTCCTCCATCGGCTCAACGTGGATGTCGGTCGCGCCTTGACGGTCCGCCTCCGCGATGATCTGGTTCACGAATTTCACGATGGACGCCTCCGCGCCGATCTCATTCACGTCAATCTTCGAGATGGAGGCGAGGTCCGAGTCCACCTCATAACGGCCATCCTCGATCATCTTCTCGATGGCGTCCGCGCCCACGCCGTAATACTTGCGGATGGCCTTGTCAATCTCCTCGCGCGGACTGAGCGCCACGCGTACAGGGCATCCCGCCGCGAGGCGCAGGCCGTCGGTCATGCCCGTGTTGAACGGGTCGCACGACGCGACCTTCAGCACCCCGTTCTCGACGACCAGCGGCAGGACATTGTACTGATACACCGCACGGGCGGGGAGACTCGTGAGCGCCTCATCCGTCGGGCGCACATCCGCCAGGTCGAGATACGCGAACCCCAGGATCTCGCCGATTTTCTGGAGGAACGTATCCTCGCGCGTGATCCCCAGGCGCGTCACGACACCCGGGATCCCCGCGCCGTCCGAACGGTCCGCCGCGAGGATCTGCCCGATCTGCACCTCACTGAACAATCCCGTGCGCTTCAACACCAGCGCTGCAAAAGCATCTGCTGAACCCGACATAAAATCCCTTTTAAATTGATAACCCAGAAACTTTATCACATTCCCCGTGGGCTTTCCACTACAATTTTTGTTTTTCGCGGTGCCCGTTTTTCGTGGTGCAGTGAGTGATCGGAACCCCCCAACAAAAAATTTTTGACTTTTGGCATTTTTCTGCTTGCAACTGCAACAGAGATTGGGTATGCTGTTTCTATTTGGAGAAACAGGCTTATGAGTGAAAGGATACAGGCGATGGACAGGCAAACGGCAGGGCTCGGGCAAGATCCCGATGCGAACGGTTTCTTTGGGCGTTATGGCGGGATGTTCCTGCCGCCGCAACTCGAGGAGCCTTTCGCGGAGATTATCGAGGCCTATCACCGGATCGCGAATGACGCGACATTTATCAATGAGCTGCGCATGATCCGCAAGACGTTCCAGGGACGCCCGACACCCGTCTATCACGCGCGGAATCTGTCGCTGAAAAACGGCGGTGCGCAGATTTACCTGAAGCGCGAGGACTTGAACCACACCGGGGCGCACAAGTTGAACCACTGCATGGGCGAGGGCCTGCTGGCGAAATTCATGGGTAAGAAAAAACTCATCGCCGAGACGGGCGCGGGTCAGCACGGCGTGGCGTTGGCGACCGCCGCCGCGTATTTCGGGCTCGACTGCGAAATCCACATGGGCGAGGTTGACATCGCCAAGCAACAGCCGAACGTGTTGCGCATGAGGTTGCTGGGCGCGAAGGTCGTCCCTGTGACGTTCGGGCTGCGGACGCTGAAGGAGGCCGTGGACTCTGCCTTTGAGGCGTATCTGGCGGACCCCAAGAATGCGATTTACTGCATCGGGTCAGTGGTGGGGCCCCACCCCTTCCCGCTCATGGTGCGCGATTTCCAGAAGGTCGTCGGGATCGAGGCGCGCGAGCAGTTCCTGGAGATGACGGGGAACCTGCCGGACGCCATCTGCGCGTGCGTGGGGGGGGGGTCGAACGCGATGGGCCTGTTCTCGGGGTTCCTGAATGACCCGACGGTCGGCATTTACGGCGTGGAGCCGTTGGGGCGCGGCCCAGGTGTGGGCGATAACGCCGCGACGATGTCCTACGGGCGCGAGGGCGTCATCCATGGTTTCAGGTGTTACCTGCTCCAGAATGAGGATGGCTCCCCGGCGCCGGTCTATTCGTGCGCGAGCGGCCTGGACTACCCCGGCGTCGGGCCGGAGCACTGTTACCTGAAAGACGCGGGGCGCGTGTCGTATGTGTCTTGCACCGACGGTGAATGCCGCGACGCCTTCTTCCAGTTGTGCCGTCTCGAGGGGATCATCCCGGCGCTTGAGAGTGCCCACGCCGTGGCGTTCGCGCTCAAGAAGGCGCGTGAGGTGGGGCGTGGCACGATCCTCGTCAACCTCAGCGGGCGCGGTGACAAGGACATGGATTACGTCATCGAGAACTGGGGCATCGGCGAGGCGTAGAAAACCGGATACAGAGGAAAAAACAAGGCGGGGGTTCACTGTTTTGTGGGACTTTGCGGCCGCAACATTTTGTGCGGATTGTTATTGCAATTTCCACAAACCTGACTTATTATTAAACATTACTTTTTTTTATAAGGATTAAGGAGAGAGATGAAAGCGAAAGTCAGTGTTGGAGCGATTGTCGCCAGTGTTGCGTTGTCGGGTGTCGCCGCGATTGTCGAGCCGAGCATCCGTCCGCGTTGGTCAGGCGCGGAGGTGGGCGAGTGGACCATGGATTATAACGCGGCGTTCGCGGCGGCGGCGACAAATGAGGCCTCGCGCGGCGTGGTGCTGTATTTCACCGGCCTGTGGTGGTGCCCGTACTGCCAAGCGTTGGAGACGAAAGTGCTGATCCAGCAGGGATGGCAGGACTACGTTCAGGAGAACCAGTTCTATCTGGTGGCGATCGATAACCTCAGCCGAACAGGCGGGAACTGGTGCTGGCTCTGGGATACGGATTATCTCGACGAGGCAGGTCTGACCCTTCAGGAGGCGAACCAGGAACTTCTGGATCGCTACCTCCTGCAGACCCAGTACGCCACCCCCGACGCAACCCATAACACGGCGTTCGACTACGACCAGATCGGCTACCCCACCATGTTGATTTTCCGCCCGGGCAACAGCGCATACCCGATGGGGCGCACGTCGTTCCCGGACTTCAGCACCACAAGCTACACCGTCATCACCGCGACGGCGAACGTGCTGCAGCAGTTCGACCAGATTCTGGCGACAGACCCGGAAGACGGGAAGGACAACTATTGGCAGGGCGCGACGCAACTCGACGTGTCCGCGTGCGAGGACAACGTGACCGCGTTCGGGAGCCGCACGTTGAGCCCACGCGACACGGCGGACTGGTACGCGTTCGAGTCCATCCCCAACCGGAAGTGGACGTTCGCCATCACGCCCGGCGGGCGCGGGGAGACCAACAACATCACGGCGGCCATCTTTGTGAACCCGGCTGGGAGCGCCGTGTTGTCACAGTCGTTCGTGCCGTCAGGCGGCACGGGCCTCACCTACACCACACCCTCCGCCGGTACCTATTACCTGCGGATGACGCGCCCGAGCGGCTCTGCCAGCGTGGTGCAGGGGTACCACTTGGCGTACTCCTATTCAGAGCCGTGGAAAACGACGGTCAGCGAGACGTGCACGGGGCCGGGGGCGATGATGTTCACGCCCCAGCTCGAGGGGGGGGCCGAGATGACCCTGCTCGTGAACGGGGGGGTCGTGACAGATGATTTCACCGATGGCGTGGCATGCTGGATCGCAGTGGGGCCTGGCAAACACACGGTGGTGTGGCAGACAGAGGGCTTCGGGGGGGCGTCCGGATCCGTGGGGGGGGTGGCGTTCGTGGCGCTGTCGCAGGCGGCCCCCCTGTCGCCGCTGGACAAGTCCATCGTCGCCGCCGATGCGCGCGAGGGCTTCTTCACTTGGGGGGGGGACTCCCTGCCCCCCGCCCTGTCGCCGAGTTATACGATTTACGCCGGGCCCA
>Ga0099364_10010841_pt1 | contig 12503 bp, 10 predicted proteins | sample TergutTh196P3_FD_73070 | JGI IMG/M metagenome (GOLD analysis project Ga0099364, IMG submission 73070) | Microcerotermes parvus P3 segment gut microbial communities from Pointe-Noire, Republic of the Congo - Th196 P3 | ecosystem: Host-associated > Arthropoda: Insects > Digestive system > Gut ... | reverse complement strand
CTGCGTCACCGTGGACTACCAAACCAAAGAGGATAACACTGTTACTTTGCGTTTCCGCGACTCAATGGAGCAGGTTCGCGTCCCAAAAGCAGAACTCGCCGCAAAACTGCGCCAGGAGATCAAGGCGTACAAGCGGATTAAGTGATATTAACCGTTTGTCTTAACCCTACCTTACAAAAAACCCTGTGTTTTTCTTCGGTTGTGCCAGGGACTGTTAATCGTACCAATGTTCACCGCCTTGATGTAAGCGGTAAGGGAATTAACGTAACCCGTGTGTTAACCCAACTTGGTAAAAAAGCGGTACACCTGACACAACTTGGCGGGGTTATGAGTCCCCTGTTTCTTTCGCTGTGCGAACATGACGAACTTGCCGTAGAGTGGGCAGAAAGCAAAAGCCAAATACGTTTTTGTTACACAATGCTCACTGAAAACGAAGTCACCGAACTTGTAGAAGAATCGGAGTCCGTTGACGCAGGAACGGAACAGCGGCTTTTGGAAAAGTACAACTCACTGCTTGTTAACCACAAATTTTCTTGCCTGATTATTTCGGGCACAAAGGCGGCGGGTTTCTCTGATGAGTTGATCCCGTTAATGGTAAAAAAGGCAAAAGAAAAAGGGGTAAAAGTTATTCTTGATATAAAGGGTAAAGACCTGATTGAGAGTCTGCAGTACTCACCTGATATTATAAAGCCGAATCTGTATGAGTTTGCAAGCACCTTCGCGCCGCAGCTCGTCAAAGACAACGAATTTGCGGCAGACATCTCTGACGCAATTGAGCAGATAAAGTTTTCCGCTTTGGATATATACAAAAAATACGGTAGCCGCGTTATTTTAACAGACGGCAGCCGAAAACTCTACGCCGTTGAAAACGGAGACAACTTTTTCAAAGTAGACATACAACCCGTCAAAGCAGTAAACACCATCGGCTGCGGAGACGCATTTACCGCGGGGCTTGCTTCCGCGCTGGAAGACGGCAAAAACTTTCGCGGCGCAATCACCGAAGGTATCCGCTGCGGCGCGCTGAACGCAGGGCTTGTGAAGCCGGGCGTTGTGTTTTGACAGTTTTTTAAAAAAGATGTATAATTATTTAATGGAAAAAGAAGACAGGGCAACATTGATACACATAAGTGAAACTCTTGACAAAGTTCTTGATGTTCTTTCAAAACCGCCGAACAAATTGGCAAGAATTTTTGAAATGGCTGCTACGATAGTAACAATACTTGGTGTTTTAGGTGCTGTAGATCTTATTAGAAGTTGGATAGGGGGTTAATATGTTTTTTCAATTAATTGTAAGTATTGCTTTAATATTGATAGGTATGTGCCTTTTTCTTATTGCTCGTTATATTCGGCGAACATCTTAAAGTATGAATGCACTTTTTCAATCCTTAAAACAGGCGCAAACTAAACTTGCGCGGGAAAACAGGGCGGCAAAAGATAAAGCGCTTGCCGCCGCCGCTGCCGCGATTGATCGTGACCGTGCAGCGATAATGGAGGCAAACTCCCGTGATGTAGAGCAGGCGCGAAAAGGCGGCATGAAGGAAAGCCTTGTTGACCGTCTGCTTCTGAACGATAAGCGAATAGACAGCATTATCGAAGGGATAGAAATTGTTATTCGGCAGGAAGACCCTATTGGAAAGGTGCAGACGGGGTGGACTATTCACAATGGGTTACAGATAGAAAAAGTGTCCGTTCCGCTGGGTGTTGCCGCGATCATTTACGAGTCGCGCCCCAATGTTACCGCCGACTGTGCCGCCATTGCGTATAAGGCGGGCTGTTCTATTTTACTGCGCGGTTCTTCTTCCGCGCTGGAATCTAACAAAGCGCTGGTGCGTTCTATCAAGGCGGGGCTTGCAGAAGGCGGTGGTATAGCGGAAGCCGTAGCTCTTGCGGATTCCGGCAGCAGAGATGAAGTTGACGTAATCCTAAACGCGCGCGGGTTTATCGATGTTGTCCTTCCCAGAGGCACAGAAAAGTTAATCCGCCATGTTACACAAAACGCGCGAATTCCCGTAATAGAGACGGGCGAAGGTAACTGCCACATCTACGTTGAACCAAGCGCGGATATAGACAATGCAATAGAAATAATCCTCAATGCAAAACTGCAAAGGCCCGGCGTGTGCAATGCAATGGAAACACTGCTTGTGCATAAGGACATTCTTGCCGCGTTGATGCCGAAAGCGGCGGCCGCTCTTGCAGGTAAGTGCGAACTGCGCTGTGATGCCGCGTCAAAGGCCGCCATTGGAAAGCCGCCTGCGAGGCTTGCGCTCAAGGACGCTGTCGAAGAAGACTGGCAAACTGAGTTTCTTGACAATATCCTTGCGGTAAAAACGGTTTCTTCGTGCGAAGAAGCGGTTGCGCACATCAACCGTTACGGAACAAAACATTCAGAAGCGATCCTTACCAATGATCTAAAATCCGCAGATATGTTTCGTGCGCAGGTGGACTCAGCTTGTGTATATGTTAATGCGTCTACACGTTTTACAGACGGCGGCGTGTTTGGCTTTGGCGCGGAGTTGGGAATCAGTACGCAGAAAATGCATGTTAGAGGGCCAATGGGGCTTGATACTTTAACATCAATTAAGTACATAATAAATGGCAGCGGACAAATACGATGTTAAACTTGTCAAAGAATTTAATTAATCAGGTAAAAATATGATTTCACGGTTAATAGAAGACTCAAGAAAAATCATTGTTAAGTTTGGTTCAAATACCTTAACCAATTCAGAGGGGAAAATAAATTCGGCTTTTCTTTGGGAATTTGCCGAACAGGCGGCGGCGCTCATGCGCAGCGGCAAACAGATTGTGATCGTCTCGTCCGGCGCACAGGTTGCAGGCCTTTCTATCATGGACAAGTGGGCGCGGAAAAGGGACATTCACTACAGGCAGGCATTGTGCGCCGTAGGACAGGTAGAATTAATGGACGCATGGCGGCTCGCCTTTGAAAAACACGGTATGCACATCGCGCAGATTCTGCTTACACGGGAAGACTTTAACGACTCTATCAGAACCCTGAATATGCGCAACACTCTTTTTACTCTTGTAGACGAAAGCATTATCCCAATCATCAATGAAAACGATACTGTCTCTGTAGAAGAAATAAAAATCGGCGACAACGATACTTTAGCGGCGCGTTCTGCAGTTCTCTGGAGCGCAGACCTTCTAATTCTTTTCAGCGATATTGACGGTGTTTACGATAAAAACCCCAAAGAATTTACGGACGCTTCATTGATAGAAGATGTAAGCGACATTGAAACTTTGCGGAAAAGTATCAGTATTGGTTCAGCCAACGATTTTGGAACAGGCGGGATTGCTACCAAACTGGATGCCGCACAAATGGCAATACAGTATGGTATCCCCACAATTCTAACACATGGCGGTAAACCTCGAAGCCTGGAAAACCTGGCGTCAGGCAGTCAAAAGGGTACGGTGTTTCTGGCTTAGAGCTTAGGAAGCCTGATTTTTGTTTTCGTCTTCTTTTTGCGCTTCAGCACGTGCTTCAGCGCGCGCTTCGGCGCGATCTTTCATGTCGGCAATGCCGATAAATATGGCGATTATTCCTATCAATATTGCTACAACAGGAATTCCGCCGCGGAGAAAAGCAAGTACATCGTCTCCCCAGCCAAGCCCGAAACTATCGGGGGCGGCTGGTAAAACCGCAAAAATCGCTGCGCCAATAATTAATAAACCGATAATTAAAGATTTCATTTTCTCTCTCCATTCAATATTTTTTGCATGTTGTTATTTTTGCCGGAATTGTCTGATAATCATTACCGTAAAGGCGGCGATAAAAAATATCATACGCAGGGCTGGCAGTATAAACGCTATCAGTGAAACTGAGCCAACAAGTAAGATTTCGCCGCCTATGCCAAAAATACCCAGAATTGAGTATACAATCTCGATATATGCGACAATAGCTCCTATTATGATAAGCATCCATGCCGCATCTCTTATTCTTGACCAAAGTAAAATCGCAAAAAAGGTAGCTGCAGCCCCAAGAGCCAACTGACTCAAAATAAATGCTGTTTGTCCCCAGTCCATATACTCAGTATCCTTTTTTTTAATAAAATTTTCAAGTTGCCTTGTTAATGAATTTTATTATATTTGATATATAGCTATAAAAACATTAAATTGTCATGTTGATTCTATGTTAAATTATAGTTATTGTTTAGTATAGAATGTAAAATTTTGTTATGGAGAATTCCGGCTGGATAATGCCAAATTATGAAGAAAAGATCAATATTTGATAAAATCTTTTATAAATCTCATAGTTCCAGTATACATGGGCTGCTGGTTGAGCTGAAGCGAATTGCCAAATCCAGCAAAAGTGGCAAGTTTATTACAGTTGCCGATAGCGGCAGCTTATCCAGCGAGGAAAGAGAAGCTGTAAGCCTTTTAAATAAAATAGGTAAAAACTATCAAGATGCTTCGGAATACGACCTGATGAAATACAGGCTTACAAGTGATGCTCTTAGCATTGCTTTGTGGGATATGGACGTTATAAGCGGAGATCCTGTTAATCCCAAAAACAAGTTTACATGGTCGCAGGAATTCCGCCAGATGCTGGGCTTTACTGATAAAAGCGATTTTCCGAACCTGCTTCACAGTTGGAGCGACCGTCTGCATCCAGAGGATAAAGAAAGAACGCTTAACGCATTTGCGGCGCATCTTAGCGATTGCACCGGGGAAACCCCCTATGATCTTGAATACCGTCTTATGCTCAAAAACGGACAGTACCGGCATTTTCGTGCGTTTGGAACTTCGCTAAGAGACAGCGCTGGCGTTCCGCTCAGGGTAGCAGGCGCACTGCAGGATATAACCGAAAAAAAACAGATAGAAGAAACAATAAAATACCGCGAAGAATTGATGAGGACGCTTAATAACGCTGCCATTACATTTCTTTCACAGACAAAAGGTTCATTCGATGAAACAATGACAGCAGGCGTAAGGCTGATTGTTGATATGGTAAAAGCCGACAGGGTTTCGCTATGGCGCAATTTTACATCGCATGACGGCCTGCACTCTTCGCAAATATACCGCTGGGACAGAGATTCCGGCGGCACTACGATTCCAACCGCAGGGCTGGAAGATGTTACTTATTCTGCTCTTGCTCCGCGCTGGGAAAGGCTTTTTGCCTCTGATGAATCGATTAACAGCCCGGTACATTTGCTTCCCGAAGCCGCCATGCTGCAGTCCTTTGGCATTGTGTCTGCTTATATAACGCCGGTATTTATTGGCAACCAGTTTTGGGGTTTTGCGCTGTTTGAAGACCGCCATAACGAACGTTACTTTGATGAAGAAAGTGTAGAAATGATGCACTCGGCGGCATTCTTGTGCGTGAACACTGTCATCATGAACGAAAAAACACAAAATGCGGAAAATGCCCTGAAAGAACTCCAGCAGCGTGAAAAAATGATGAGTGCGATAAATGAAACAGCCATGATGCTCCTTGAGGATAATACCAAAAATTTTAACGATGTAATGAGCAACAGCCTGAAGCCAATCGCAGCAGCGGCAGGCATAGACCGCATTGCTGTATACCGGCTTTTGGACGATAAGGATCAGCTGGGGCAGGTGTACCTATGGTACGGAGAAACTCTGCCTTTGGAAGAAGAGCTGGTTATGCTGCCCGATATTCCGCCCATAAGACGCTGGCTGGAGATCGCGACAAAAGGAGGTTATGTTAATATCAATGTAAAAGATGCGCAGAAAGATGAAGTGGAATTTTTAACACTGTTCGGCGTTAAGTCTGTATTTATGGTGCCCATTTTTGCGCGGGGTGAATTCTGGGGTGTCATCACTTTGGAAGACCATACCAATTACCGGGTTTTTGAAGAAGAAAGCCTTGACCTTCTGTACTCAGCGGCGCATCTTTGTGCAGGCGCTATCGTTCGTGCCGAAATGGAAAAAGCCGTTATCGAAGCGCAGGAGTTAATGCGCAATGTAATGGAAGCAAACCCCATTTCTTATGTACTGTTTAACGAAGATATGCATGTGATTGACTGCAATGAGACGATGATGCATATACTGGGCTGTAACGACAAACAGTACTTTATGGACCATTACTGGGAGCATTTTGTACCGGAAACCCAGCCTAGCGGAGACAGCTCCTTTGAAAAAGCAATAGCCAGAAGAGATGATGCAATTGTCGGCGAGCAGACAAAGTTTGAATGGATTCACAAATCGCTTAGCGGGGAACTAATCCCCATGGAAAATACTTTGACACGGGTTACGCACAATGGCAAGAAATTGATAATTTCATTTAAATATGATTTACGCAGCACAAAAAAAATGATGGAAAACATAAGCGAACAAAGCGAGCTTTTGAAAAACCGTCTGGAACAGCAGGAATTAATAACTGATATCTCAAGAGGATTTATCTCATCAGGAGACGCTCAATTATATGTAAAAGATGCAATAACAAAGCTGGGACATTATCATAAAGCGTCATCGGTGTTTATTTTCCGTATTGATTATGATATTAAAAAGACTTTTCTTTCATATCATTGGTCTGATGAAAACACTCCGCTGCGCCCGATAAAATTCGATTTATTCAGCATGGTAAAATCCAGTTTTCCGGAAAAACTTCCAGATTGCGCCACACTGCCGATAATTTCCTGCGAAGATACGTCCGCCGCCCAAAATTTGGTTTTCCGCAAGCTGTTAGCTGCTAACATCTACGCCTTTATCGGCGCACCGCTTTATGCCGAGGGCCGTTTGTGGGGAATTATAAGCGTAGTACAGCGTTTTAAACCCCGTCAGTGGACAGACACTGAAAAAAGATTTGTTGCAATAACAGCAGGAACTATTGCGGGCGTTATAATGCGCGACATTTATAATAAAATGCTTAACAACGCGCTGGAAAAGGCAACAACGGCAAGCAAGGCAAAAGGCGAATTCCTTTCCAACATGAGTCATGAAATGCGTACGCCGCTGAATGCAATCATCGGTATGACGATGATTGGTAAAAATTCGGAGGAACTGAGCCGCAAAGATTACGCATTGGATAAAATCGAGGACGCGTCCACGCATCTTCTTGGTGTAATTAATGATGTACTTGATATTTCCAAAATCGAAGCAAATAAATTTGAACTTTCTCCGGTGGAGTTTAATTTTGAAAAAATGCTGCAGCGCGTGATAAATGTTGTTCATTTCCGTGTAGACGAAAAAAAGCAGAAACTTTCGGTTTACATTGATAAATCAATTCCCGGATTCATGATTGGAGACGATCAGCGGATTGCGCAGGTTATTACAAACCTGTTGGGTAATGCGGTAAAATTTACGCCGGATAATGGTTCTATCGTTCTTGACGCAAATTTTTTGGGAGAAGAAGACGGGCTTTGTACAATTCAGATCATGGTAAAAGATTCAGGGATCGGCATCAGTCCGGAACAGCAAAAACGCCTGTTCATGTCGTTTCATCAGGCCGAAAGCAGTACGGTACGTAAATACGGAGGTACGGGGCTGGGGCTTGCTATTTCCAAAAGCATTGTAGAAATGATGGGCGGAAAAATCAGAGTTGAATCCGAAGTTGACAAGGGCTCTGCATTTATCTTTACAATTCAGGTTGAACGGGGCAAAGAAAAAACACAGGCGCTTTCAGCTCCATGCTTGAGTTTAAGCGCTGCCCGTATTCTTGTTGTAGACGATGATCCTGATGTTCTTGAGTATATCAGCGAAATCATACAGAGATTTGGCGCTTCCTGTGATACTGCCGGCGGCGGCGAAGAAGCGCTCAGGCTGATTGAGCAGAATGGTACTTACGATATTAATTTTATTGACTGGAAAATGCCGGGTATGAACGGAATAGAATTGACTGCAAAAATCAAGGAAAAAATCTCTGGTTCTGACAATTCCATTGTTATTATGATTTCCGCCGTTCAATGGAACAATGTTGAAGCCGATGCGAAAAAAGCCGGAGTTGATAAATTCCTGCCCAAGCCCCTGTTCCCGTCTGCTATTGGAGATATTATCAACGACTGCCTTGGCATAGAAAAGCAGCAAACAACAGAACCATCGCAAACTATTGACGGTCTTTTCAGAGGCCACCGCATATTGCTTGTAGAAGACATGGAAATAAACCGCGAGATTTTAATGACAATACTTGAGCCTACGGGACTGGAAATAGACAGCGCGGAAAACGGCGCTAAAGCTGTTAAAATGTACAGTGAAAAACCGGGAAGATACGAAATGATTTTTATGGACGTGCAAATGCCGGAAATGGACGGCTATGACGCAACCCGCATTATACGCGAAGTAGAATCGAAACTGCCCTCTGTGCGGCGAATACCCATTATCGCGATGACGGCAAATGTGTTTAAAGAAGACATAGAAAAATGCATTAAAGCTGGTATGGATGATCATATTGGCAAACCTATTGATTTTGATATTGTTATTGAAAAGATAAAAACTTATTTAAAATAAGACTTGAAACACATAATGTTGAAAAACATAATAGACATAAAATCCCAATTAATATACCATAAACCAATTGGAATAAATCAATGAAGATTGTTATTGCCGGAGCCGGTTTTACCGGAACCCGGCTTGCACAGCATCTGGTGCAGGAAGGGCACGATGTCTCCCTTATTGAATCCGACGAAGAAATTGCCAGCCATGTATCTAACCGTCTGGATTGCCTTGTTCTCCATGACAAAGGAACTAGGGCAGAAGCTCTGGAAGAGGCAGGTATTTCCAATGCCGATGCTCTGATTTGTGTAACTGAATCAGATGAAGTCAATATAATTATATGCAGCCTTGCCGCTTCTCTGCCTAAAACAAAAAAACTTTTAAAAATCGCACGGGTATGGAATACCGATTATCGAACGCTTGATGATAATGCCAAAAAAATCATGGGAATAGATTCTTTTATTCATTCCGATATTGAAGCCGCGCAGGCTGTGTTAACATCTTTATCTCATGGAGCGACAGGAAATATTCTTGCCTTTCCCTCAACCCCTTATGAACTGGCTTCTGTAAACATAAAAGAAGGAAGTCCTTTTGACGGTCTTTCCCTTATGGATTTTCATTCGTTTGTCAACGACGAAGGGCTTATAGCTTTGATAGAGCGGGGTAAAGACTGCTTTCTTCCTGCCGGTTCTACAAAACTTTGTTCGGGAGATTTGATCTATATCATGGCAAGAAAAGAAAACATGTCCTATGTTTTTAACCTTGCCGGCAGAACGGAAACTTCCTTAAAACGCATTGGTATCGCGGGCGGCGGACAGTTAGGTTCTATAATCGCAGAAAAACTTTTGGATACTCACAGCAAGTTCAAAAAATCTGTTAAGGGGTTTGGTTCTCTTGGGCATCAGCTGATCATAATTGAACAGAATTACCATGCATGCAAAGAACTTGCCGCCCGTTTCCCTCAGGCGGTTATTCTGAACGAGGATATTACCGACGAAGACTTTGTCGCAGAAGAAAGAATAGGAGACCTTGATCTTATAATCACCGCTACGGCGAATCAGGAGCTTAATATTGTTACTGCCGTCTACTTAAAATCGCAGGGGGTACGGCGTGCGATAGCTCTGGTTTCCAGCCCGGGGTATAAAACAATCGCTCTCCAGCTTGGAGTAGATGTCGCCATTCCTGTAAAAACCGTAGTGGTAGATTCCATACTTTCTCATCTTGCAGGCAGAAATGTTCGGGGTATGCACAGCCTTGGCGACGGAAATGTCGGCATTATAGAAGCGGAAATAGAAGACGGGTCTCCCGCGATAGAAAAACCGATTACAGAGTTTAAACTTTCTTTAGGCGGCCTTATCATGCTTGTCAACCGCAAGGGAACATCATTTATTCCGCAGGGTGATTATGTTTTTGCCGCCAAAGATAAAATTATGATCATGGCAAAGAAAGGAAGTGAAACAGAACTGGAAAAATTCTTTGCGTCTCAAAATCACAAGTAAAACCGGAGAGAACATGAAACAACTTTCTATGATCCGTCTCCTTTCGATTATCACTGCGGGGGTAAGCCTGCTCATGTTTCCCTCGCTTGTAACTGCGCTTATTCTGGGAGAAACAAAAATGATTTTCTCCTTTATCCTTCCAATTATAATTGGCTTAACCTTTGCGGTATCTTCAATTATTTTTATTCCAAAAACTCAGTCCGGCATAAGAGCAAAAGACGGGTTTCTTTTAGTTTTTCTTGTTTGGATTTTTTCAACATTAATGAGTAGCTTGTGTTATTACTTTGCTCCCGTTGGCATTAACTTTGTAGATGCGGTTTTTGAAAGCGCCTGCGGGTTTGCTACTACTGGGGCTACTACCATAAGTGATATAGAAGTTTTACCGCGTTCGCTCCTTCTTTGGCGGAGTATCAGCCAATGGGCAGGGGGCATGGGGATCATCTTGCTATTTGTTGCCTTGCTTCCGTTTCTTGGCGCTGGCGGGTTTCAACTGATAAAAGCCGAAGTGCCGGGCCCGGAAAAAGAAAGAGTTAAACCTAAAATAACGGAAGCGGCAAAAATAATTTGGGGTGTTTACTGTATTTTTACATTGACATTGATCCTGCTCTACCGTATTGGAGGAATGGACTGGTTCGATGCTGTCTGTCATGGCTTTACAATTATTTCTACAGGGGGAGTAAGCACAAAAAACGCGGGGCTTGGTTTTTACGACTCTGCGTTTATCGACTGGGTAACTGTTGTCTTTATGCTGTTGGGAGCGATGAACTTTACCCTTTACTACAGAGTTATCCGCGGAAAAATCAAAGATCTTTTTATTAATACAGAAGCGCGCGTTTTTATTATGATTTTTTTGGTTTCCGCCATTGTAATCAGTATAAAAATTATTCCGTTTTACGGCTCACCCGGTGAGGCTCTGCGTTACGGTTCTTTTCAGGCGGCTTCGATACTTACTACCACAGGAAGCATTAACGCCGGTTACACGGTATGGCCTGCTTTTGTTCAGGCTGTATTGTTTATCTTGATATTAATAGGCGGCTGTTCCGGTTCTACAAGCGGAGGCATCAAGGTAGTCCGCCATGTGTTTCTTTTTAAGCAAACCATAAATGAGCTGCGGAAGATCATCTATCCAAGAGGCGTATTTACCATACGGCTTAACCGGAAAATCAGCACTACAGAGCTTGAACACGGAGTTGCGGGTTTTATCTTTCTTTATATATTCATTGTAGGTCTTACCACACTTGTTACTGCCGCCTCTGGAATCGATCTTTTTTCTTCTCTGTGTACAAGCCTTTCTATTACGGGCAATGTCGGAGTTGGTTTTGGAGCAGCGGGGCCTTTTAATAATTTCAGCGGTTTTCCTGATTATCTAAAACTATTCTACTCTTTAATAATGATCGCGGGGCGGCTGGAATTGTGGACTGTCTTTGTTTTGTTTATGCCGGAATATTGGAAAAAATAGTTATATTATACAACCGGGTTTAAGCCGCTAATTGTTTTACGGCAAAAACAATTGTTTTTTCATATTCATCAAGATTTTTTTTCTTAAGAATCACCAGCTGAAAAATGGCAGCTTCAATAAAACTGTACAGGTAATCACTTGTTGTTTTAATGTCAATTTTTTTCAGCTCGCCCGATTTAACGCCTTCTATCACCATAGATGATAAAATATGACGCATCTTTACGGTTCTGCGCTTTACCCGAATCTCAGGATTAACATCGCTTTTTGAAATATGCAAAAGATAATCAGAAATTATATAAAGCAACTGTGAGTTTTCTTCGCAAAGTTTAAAAGTACCCAGAAGAATACGGGTGATTTTTTCTACACTGTTCAGGGATTTGTTATTGCATATTGAATTAAGTTTTTCTTCAACATTCATCAACAGCTGTTTAATGCTGTAAGTAAAAATTTCCTTTTTATTTTTAAAATATAGATACAGTATTGTTCTTGTAATACCGCACCTGTCTGCGATTTTTTGAAAAGTAGCGTTTTCAAATCCGTCTTCTATAAAAACCGTAAGCGATTTTTCCAATATTTTTTTTCGTCTTTTATCATGCTCAACCGCAACTGCCATTTAAACTCTCCATTTCTTAATAATATAATCATAACTCATATTGATAAAAATAGGAAGGAGAATTTCCAGAGCTTATTTCACGGCAGGATTCCGCTTTTTTACCATAAAAAGTTTCAAATCCGCTGTGATCGGTTATAACCGCAAGCTTCCAGCCCGGAAAATGGGCTTCAAGACAGGGCATTCCCCGGTAAGTCTGCTCCGCCTGCTCCTGATCCCCCAGTCTTTTACCGTAGGGCGGGTTAGTTAACAGTAAACCCGTGTCCGTAAACGGGGAGCGGGCTTCTGTTAAAGGCAGATGTTTTAACTCCATAACAGATGTTTTTCCCGCAGAACGTATCCCCCTTTGCGGCTGGCGTCCTTCGGCTATGTCGCGCAGACGTTCGGCATTGGAAGCGGCAATGGAAACAGAACGTGAGTCTTCATCGCTGCCGGCAATTCTTACAAGTCTTGTAAAATCAATTTTGCTTCGCGCCTCTTCCCGTACTGCCTGTTCAATTTTACTGTCAGCCAAAAGCAGATTCTCTAT
>Ga0099364_10010840_pt1 | contig 12503 bp, 12 predicted proteins | sample TergutTh196P3_FD_73070 | JGI IMG/M metagenome (GOLD analysis project Ga0099364, IMG submission 73070) | Microcerotermes parvus P3 segment gut microbial communities from Pointe-Noire, Republic of the Congo - Th196 P3 | ecosystem: Host-associated > Arthropoda: Insects > Digestive system > Gut ... | reverse complement strand
TCGCTGCCGGCCAGTCCAGTTCGGCGCTGGATTTCACGCCTGGGACTGCCGATGTGATCGCTTTGTGATAAAACTCTGCCGTATGCAACAAAGCTTTAGTAGGAATACAACCCACATTCAAGCAGGTCCCCCCCAGGGATTCCTTTTCAATCAGCTGCACTTCCGCGCCAAGCTGAGCGCCCCGAATCGCCGCAACGTATCCGCCGGGACCTCCGCCGACTATGATGATTTTCTTGCCCACTTTACCAGCTCTCCTTACGAAAGATTCTCACATAACACGAATGCATTATACACCTTTTTTTCCCGCCGGGGAATCCGTGCTAAGTGAGTTCTTTTTTATACATTCCCCATTTCGCTCTGTATGGTATGATAAAGTAGTCCTGTGCTGAACGAAGAATCGTTCAACCGGGTCCTTCTAAAGGCGGTGCAAGTTGATGAAAAAGACAGATAGTGTAAAGGCTTATCAAATGGCTTACGCGCGATTCAGGCGCTTAACGCCCCTCTCTATAGACTGCGGTCTGCTTTGCGGCAAACGCTGTTGTCAAGGCGGAGATAACGAGGGCATGATCCTGTTTCCGGAGGAGGAGACCCCGCCCGCTATGCATATCCTAACCGGCAATGACATCAACGGCTACCCTCTGCGTGTCGCGGTTTGCCCGGGTCGCTGCCGGCGCAGGACCAGGCCTTTAGCCTGCCGTCTCTTTCCCCTGGCGCCATACCTGGACAGCGAAGGCAAGCTTTCCGCCATTCCCGACCCCCGGGCAAAGTTTATGTGTCCGCTTCTGGCAAAAGACGTTCTGCCCATGATTCCCTCCCGGTTTTATCGCGCGGTGGAGCTTGCCTTTGCCGGGCTGCTCCCGATCGAGGGTTTTCGGCCCATGCTGGAGGCGTATTCCCGCATGCTGGACGAATACAGGCGCTTTACCGGGTGATACACCGGGTGAAACCGATTTGCTTCCTTTCCCATTTCATGCTAAAATCTGAGTTGTGTTAATGGCATCCTACACAGTTGCGTAGGTTAACGGACAGGATGGTGAGAATCCGATGTTCCCTTTCAGGCGAAACAGGCAATGCGGAAAGGCAAGCAGAAGGAGCGTCAGAATCCAGTCCGCTCTTATCCTGTTGTCAGTCCTGTTGTGTTTATGCGGCTGTTCGCAGAAACAGGCGGCGACAATAGAGAATATCGCGGATATCACAGAGAAAATAGAAAGCATTTTGGATTTTGACACAAGAGGTATGTACGATGTACCCCAGGACTATATGCTCGAATTACTGCAAGCCGACAGCGCGCTGTTTACGGATTTCGTAATGAAAATTCCCACAGGAACCAATCAAAATGAATATGGCGTGTTTATTGCGGCCGAAGGATATGAAAAAGAAGCCGAGGAGACGATATCGGCTTATCTGCAAGCCCGCAAGGAAGCATGGGACAATCAGTATCTGGCGGAAGAAGGCTTTAAAGTCGACCGGGGACAATCCGAAAGAGAAGGCCGATACGTGTATTTTGTTATCGGCATTGACAATTTCGAAGACGTCTCCGCATTATTTAAGGAGTTGGCAGGACGATGACCTGTGTGTATAAATGGATTATTCCTGCACTGTGTTTCCTCCTGCTGCTTTTCGTAAGCCCGGCGGGAGCGCTTGCAGCGGCAGCGGAAGCGGTTGCAACGGGAGCGACTGCGGCGGAAGCGACTGCGGCGGAAGCGACTGCGGCGGGAGCGGCTGCGACAGCGGATGCGGTTGCGGCTGCGGAGGAGGGTACGGGTTTATCCTTTTCCGCCGGCATAGGCGAAGTGAACGACGGCGTGGATTTCATAGGCCTGCTTGACAATTTGATTCTTATGGGCAAGTACAAACACGTTTCCAGCGTGACCTTCCTGCGTCCGAGGCCCACGGCCTCAAGCTGGACCCAGCCGCCAACGGCATATGAGGAGAAGGCCGAAGCAATACTGTGGCGCGTGATGGGCGAGGAAGAAGAGGACGGCGCGCTGACGCTGCTCAGTGAATATGTAATCGACAGCCGCAGGTTCCACAGTACGGATAGATGGCTGGATTACAATTACCTGAAGTCGGAAATACGGGCTTGGCTCAACGGTCCTTTTCTGCAAAACGCCTTTTCCGCCGTCGAGTACCGTGCGCTGCTGGAAACAAATGTTGTGCAGAAAATGTGGGATCCGGAAAAAAACGATTGGGTTTCCGGTTCTTTTACCGCCCTATGGGGGCGCGCCAACCCGTCGGAGCATACCACTGTTTTTCCCAAAATCGCCCGTCACGATAAGGTTTATCTGCCTTGGCGCGAATATGCTTCCACCGTATTTCACTGGGACGCCGGCAACCTATCTTCCGAAGCATACCGCATTTCCGGTGAAGCGGCACAGGTCCGCCTGCGTAACCAAATGACGGAAACCGATACGGGCAATGATATTCGCGCATTGTCCCGCTCGCCTATGCCGGAATCCTCCAATCATATCCTGCCGGCCAGCGATACCGTCTATAGCGACGGCAACTACACCGTATCCAGCTACGGTATCAGGCCCATTATCAAGCTGGATCCGGCGCGTGTGCTCTATGCGGAAAAACAAGAGGAACACTTTTGCTTCACTTTACTGGATGAAGAGATTGCGTTGCTGCCGATTGCCGCGAATGGCAAAGCAGTCGCCCCCGGTGATCGCCTATCCTTACTGGACAAAAAGAACTTGATCATCGAGACGCTTGCGCCCGGACGTCAAACCCTGGCTTATAAAGTCGTCCGGGATAAGGATGGCGCGCGGGAAATTGTCGCCCACGGCGCCGGAGCAGCGGATAAAGTAACCATCCCCCTGCTGAAGCAGGGAGACTACGCGCTGTATATATGGGCGCAAAACGACGAAGCCCCTGTCGCCGGAGGCTCCTATCCCTTGTTTTGCCGCCTGTCTATCTATACGGAACCATTGAAACGGAGCAAACCGGAAACGGGAACCGCGTCCATAACGCAAAGTATGGGCGCGGCGCTTCTTGGACGGAAAGATGACCGGTCATGATGAAACTCAGCAAAAAACAACTCCTGCTGCTCGCTTGTTCGGCCTTTGTGCTTATCGTCGGCATCACCCTCCTGTTATCCGCACTGGGCGTCTTTCGCCGTGACGACGCGGATCGCTTGGCGTCGAATGCCGACGCTGCTTCGCCAGCGCCCGGTACGGCTGACAGCCTGTTGGGCGCAAAGGCCGGCGCGCCTTCACACTCAGTAGAAACGGAAGCGCTCGTATACAGTCCCCTCAATGGATTGCCCATTGCTGCGGAGGACGCACGCTTGCGCCCGGTGGCGGTGGTGATCAATAATATCTATGTAAGCTTGCCCCAGAGCGGCATTTCTGAAGCTGCGATCCTCTACGAGGTGTTGGCGGAGGGGGATATTACGCGCATTGTCGCGGTATTCCCTAAACCGCTGGCAGAGAAAATCGGTTCCGTACGTTCGGTTCGGGATTATTTTGTTGACTTTATATTGGATTATGACAGCATTCTGGTACACCATGGCGGCAGTGCAACAGGCGGTTCACGCATAAACAGTTTGAAAGTGGACCATCTGGACGGCATGAAGCTGGAGGGTACAGCTTTCTGGCGCGACCCGGAACGCTTCCGCCAACGAGGAATGTATGAACACTCTTCCTTCACCAGCGCGGAGCGAATAGAGGAAGCCATCGTAAAACAGAATATCCGCCGCGAATGGAACGAAGGCGCGGAATACGGTTTTCTCTTCAACCGGGATCCTTTACCTTTCGCGGAGATCGCCAAAGAGAATGGCGGCGACTACCGGGAAAGCACAGAAATCGCCATCCCCTTCTCCAGGAATTATACCCGGCGCTTTCGTTACCATCCGGATCAGCAGCGTTACGCCGCATTCAACCGCGACGGCCCGCATATAGACGCAGGGCTCGGCAGCGGGGAAGGCGCGCAACTATACGTATCCAATATCATCGTGCAGTTTGTCAATATGCATATCATCCCGGGCGATCCGGATGGGCGCCGCGAGGTGGCGACAACCGGCTCCGGCGCGGGCCTCTTGTTTTCGGAAGGAGGCTGTACCACGATCAAGTGGGAGCGGGAATCCCATGCTTCACCGACGCGCTGGTTCTTTGAGAATGGTCAGCCCATTCAACTCAAGCCTGGCGCAACATGGATCTGTGTGCTGCAAAAAGAAGCAAACGTAGTAATGGACGACAGCGCGCAGTAGTCGTATACGCCCTATAGGCTGTAAGAAACAATAGGTTCTTTTGAGGGTCACTTCATGTTTTTGATGAACCGGAGGAAGGCCTGCACCTGTCTTTCCAAAAACGGGGCGCTGGTGGTTAATACCAGCCGGTCTTCCGCATCCGTCTGCTGCGCCGCATTGGGGATCGTCAAGCGCGGCTGGTTCATTACTCTCATGTTCAGAAGACTGATGAGTGTAACAAGGTGATCTTGTGCAATTCCCGTTCCGGACATGCCCGGCGTAATGCCGCTTATCGCCGCCGCCTTGCCGCCGAGCACCTGCGGTTCGCTGTCGCTTATGGGCCTGGACAGCCAATCAATGAGATTCTTGAGAACGCCGGGGAAAAAATGATTGTACTCCGGCGTGAAAAACCATATCCCGTCCGAGGATTGAATCGTAGCGCGTACGCGCTTGACCGCTTCCGGGGCGGGGTATTCCTTATCCTGATTGAGTAGCGGGACGTCCGAGTAATCCAGCAGCGCAAACTCAGCCTGATCCCCGATCAGCTGTTTTGTGTGCAAGGCCAGTTGACGATTGTAGGAATCCTGTCTCAGCGAACCTACGATCGCTGTGATCTTTATAGCAGCCATTTGGCAGCGCCTCCTTTTTTTGTTTGTTCCTGCTTTATCAAGATGCGCTGGGCAGCCATTCATGCAGGACGGCGTCCAGCTTATGCATTTCTATCGGTTTGGCGAGAAAGCCTTGAAATCCATTCTCAGTAAACATTTTTTCGTTGCCCGCAAGGGCGTTGGCCGTCAGCGCGATAATCGGGATGGCGCTCGCATAGGGCGAACCAATCTCTCTGATTGCGCGGGTTGTGGCAACCCCGTCCATACCAGGCATCATATGATCCATAAAGATCAAGTCGTATACCGGCGTATGGTTTTCGATCCGCTGTAAGGCTTCCAGCCCGTTATCCACACAATCAATTTGCATGCCATAGGGTTCCAGGCAAACCGCGGCAACTTCGAGATTGATTTCGACGTCGTCGACCACGAGAACCCGGATGTGGGGCATAGGCGTATATTCGATACTCGTTTCGTCATAATCCGGTATGAATGTGAAGTGTCCCAGCGCGGAGGCAATCTCCGCGCCAATCGGCTCGCTGTCGGCAATATCCTGCCGTATATAAATAGAGAACACACTGCCCTTTCCATATTCGCTTTGCACCGCTATCTTACCGCCCATGTGCTCGGCGAAGCCTTTGCATATAGCAAGCCCGAGTCCCGTCCCCTCTATGCCCCGCGTACTCTGTTGATTCACCTGGGCATATTCGGTAAAGAGATTTTCCAAATCCTCAGGTTGAATGCCTATCCCTGTGTCGGCAACATCGAAAGCGAGCAGAAGCCCCTCCGGTTCCTGTCGCCAGGATACGCGCATCTCAACGCTTCCTTCGTGGGTATACTTAAAGGCGTTGCTGAGCAGATTGCCCAGCATCTGTTTGATGCGGAGCGCATCGCCGATCAGGCAGCGCGGTATGCTTTCCTCGACGGAAACGATAAACCGGATCGGCTTTGACCCGATTCTCACCATATTCAGCGTCGTGGTATCGTAGATCAACTCCGCGATATCGTAGGTCTCGTTAAGGAGTTCGAATTTGCCGGATTCGATTTTCGACATATCGAGGATATCATTGATGATCCCCATAAGCAAATTGCCGGATGTATGAATTTTGTGCAGGTTTTCGACAGCGGCCTGCGGCAACTCCCGGCGCAATTCCGCCTCTGTCAGGCCGATGATGGCGTTGAGCGGCGTGCGAATCTCATGGCTCATATTTGCCAGGAAATCACTTTTCACCTGGGCGGCAAGGCTGGCCTCGTTTTTTGCCTCCGTCAGCGCTTGCAACGTTTGCACATAGGTTTTGCAAAAGAAATAAATCAGGACATTCAAGAGGACAGAAGCCATATAGTACAAAACATTGTATATCGTCGAAAAAACCGGGCCAAGCAGGTTCACCCGAAAAACGAACAGCATAAGCGCAAACATCGTGCTGGACAGCACAATATAAGCCGCAAGGCTTTTCGGCTTGAGATAGGTGAGCGAGACCATGGCCAGGCCGCAATTGTAAGTAAAAAGTAAGAAGTCGCTTTCAAAATAGACTGCGCCGAAGGTCATGGCGCAAATGATCACGGCCGGCGACAGAAACGCCGTAACCGCTATGCTCAAACGGCTTCTCTCGATCGTGACATACGCGATGAGTATCGCAAGGGATATACAGGATCGAACGAGCATGCCATGCATACCAAAGAACAACCCGGTATACGTCGATATGACCACGGCGTACGCACACAGGATCATAAAAATATAGGGCGCGGATTCGTTCTTTCCGGAATCCGCAAATAAACGTTTAAGAATCGCGGAATCCCGTACCTTTCGTTATGGCTGCACAAACTCGGCTTTGCCGAGACCGCAGGCCGGGCAAACGAAATCATCCGGGAGGTCTTTCCACTTTGTCCCCGGGGCAATACCGTGTTCCGGATCTCCTGCGCTTTCGTCATAGACGTAGCCGCATATACACTCGTAAGTCATTTTTTTGTTCTCCTTTCAAGATGAATGCTAGAAATCTTCAAGTCGTCTTCGTTTGATAAATTCTCTGCGTTTTTCTCCCGCTTCCCACTCCGCCCGCTGCTCCTCATTCTCCAAGGTCAGGGCAGGAACCGGCATAGGCTTTCCGTTTTCGTCAATGGCGACCATCACCACATAGGCCCGGTTGATCATGGTGCGCTCCCCGCTCAGGTTCTCGGCATAGGTATCCACTTTCACTTCGATGGACGTCCTGCCTACATAGGTCACATAGCCGATCAATACCACCGTTTCATTCGCGTAAGCCGGCGCTTTAAAATGCAGGTTATCGATGGATACCGTGGTTACTTCCTGCCCGGAATGCCGTTTTGCCGCCACGGCGGCGACGACGTCGATCCACTCGACCATGCGCCCGCCATGGAGGCGTCCATAGCCGTTGATATCCCCCGACATCACGATTTGAATCTGCTCGGTGCGGGAGTCGGATACCCGTTTTGCTTGCATTTCCGCCACTAATCAGGCGCCGCTCAGTTTGCTGTTATTCGGGAAGGGATTCACATAGGTCCGCGCAGCCAATTCATTGTCCAGGGAAAGAAGCAGGCCTTGATCATTCCCGATCATGTTAATCCTGCTTAATATATCCGAAGCCTGGGATTCTTCCTCCACCTGTTCATTGACATACCACATAATGAACTGATAACAGGCATGATCATTTTCCTTCATGGCAAGGCTGGCAAGGGCGTTGAGGAGCCCCGTAACTTTTGCCTCATGGGCAACGGTCGCCTCAAAGATTTCCTTGATGCCGGCAAACGAAGCGGGCGGGGCTTTGATAGCGGAAAGGGCCGGATCCGCTCCCCGGTCAAGGATGTATTGGTAAATATTGATCCCATGCGCCATTTCTTCTTTTGCCTGTATGAATAACCAATTCGCGGCGCCCTTTAAGGCTGCCCGCTCCATACAAGCCGACATGGATTGATATAGGTAGGCGGAATAGTATTCCGCATTGATCTGTTCGCTTAACGCCTTGGCTATTTTTTCACTGATCATATAGTTGCCTCCTTATAATCTACATTGGGGCTAGTACCCAATTGCGTTTCGCTGCGCTGAGAAACTGCGCTCAACGCAAATAGCAGGCCTTCTACAAGTTAAGATAATAGTATAGGCCTGCCGGTGTGCCTACACCCAAAAGGGCTATAATGCAATCGCTAAATACCTCCCAAAGTGAGCGTCGCTTTACACGCTGTAGAAGAAATGCCGACCATCGTTTCCTGCGAGTCCTTTTTTAAGCGCAGCGACTGCTTTGTCGTAGTATTCGTGAAGTTCGTAGAGATTTTCGAAGCTTGCGCTTATCCCGGCAAACAGGCCATGTTGCCTGAACGGGTTGTTTTGCATATCGAAAAACATGGTTTCATCAAATTGACTGTGCTTTGAACTGATGAGCATAATGATATAGTCGCCGTAGACGGCAAACTTAAATATCGGGTATGTGCGCATGAGCAATCCGTAAAAGTATTCCAGGCTCTCCTGCTGATTCTCCTTTGGCGGCACACCCACGACAGCGATATAGAGATAGTCGTCAAAGCCCTCATAGATGATTTGTACATGAGGGGTGTAGATCAGGGGATCCCGGATGACGCCGTCGAGCAAATTGTTGATGATGGTTTGATGGGAAGCTCTGCCAAACGCGATGAAGTATTCGTCTTCGCTGATAATGCTGGAAATTTTGTCTGCCAGTTCCATGATCGCTTCCGGCGCCTCGTCCCCAAGAGGCGTCTTGCATCCGACCATAATGATATTGGAGACCTTGATCTGTTCCCGGCTAAAAATATTCCCCAGTATCCGGTCATAAGCAAGTTTATCGCTTTTTAAAATGACCACTTTATCCGTATTCGCGACTTCTTCGGTAAAGCATTCGTTGGCAAAGAACGCCTGGGTTTCCATGCTGAAAGTCTTTGAGGCAATCAGCTCATTCCAAAGAGGATCGTCTGTAGATACATCGGTGAATGCTTGAAGCGCATAGGTCGTGTCGAACATTGCGATAGGATTCTGCAATATCTCGTAGGCGGCGTCAAGTAGGTACTGAATCCCTTTATCTTCCTCCAGAGCTTTAATACGCGCTACTATGCTCATAGAACACCTCCCGGACAGTCATCAACGATACGGATAACGCGGCGGATGTAGATACAGATGTTGCCTCCTTTTCATATAAAGTTGTGGATGTGTTACTATTTTATTGCTTCCCTGCTTTCTTGTCAAATGCTGTGGGTAAATTATACAAAATATTTTTTATAATTATATTAAACATTTACATATATAAGGATATATCAGGGCAGATAGCTGCAGGTTACTGGGCCAATCATCGCGTTTTCCGGCGAATCACCCGTTAATGCGGGCTGATTGCCGGACCCTGCATAGACATACGCCGCGTCAGCCTCTACCGTCGTGGGAGCGTCGCCGATCTCAATAACGCCGGAGTAAAGGACATAGTTCTTCCAGCGCAGGGTTCCCTCCACGAAAAACTGGTATTCGCCGGGAGGGACCCGATTGCCGTTGATATCCATCAAGTTCCATACACAAGTGACTTCCCCTGTTTTCGGCGTCGCCCCGGAGACGGCGTCTACATAATACGATGGCATGGAGACAACGCCGGACTTCTCCACCCACAGGAAGAGGGAATCCGGTCTGGTTTTAAACCCGCCGTCCGCAGTCCAGCGTGTAACATACACGGTTTGCACATAGGCGCCGTTCATGTCTTCGATCCACACGGCAACCTGATTGCTTGCCGAACCGGATTGTCCAACATAATCAAAGGAGATGACGACTTCGCCGGAGAAGGGGTCTGCCGAAACCGATTCATCGGAATCCCCACTGCTTTGATCGTCTGCAGCGGGCGCAACGGACGGTTCTGTCGCCAGTCCTGCTGCGGATCCTTCTGATGAGGCTCCTTCTGATGAGGTTCCGTCTGTTGAGGTTCCTTCTGTTGATCCCGCCTGCGTTGTTTCGCTTTGCCGGTTCCCTTCTGAACAAGCACATAGCATGATAAACAAACAGATAAGGACTATGGTGATGATTCTCTTGCTTTGTTGCATACTATCCCTCCTTCTATTCCATCATACTACAACAAATTATATAATAGTAGAACAAAGTATGACAGCATTCGTACATACGAATACTGCAGAAACGGCTCTGCCTACTGCTTTACGGCTCTTTTTCCATAATAAAGTATCACGGATCAGGGCTGAATGCAATAGCCGCCGGCCGATCTAAGATGAGCTGCGCCCAAAGCTTCAAGTACCTTTCAGGTTGCGCACAGCTTCACGTCATGCAAAGCTGGTATTTTTTTCTCCTTGAATAATGGGGAATGCATATTTGTGAACATTGACCAGATATGCTTATCGTTGCCCGAGGAATGTTGTGAAGTGAAAAAATAAACTTGACTTTAGAGCTGCTGGATACTTTACGCTAGATGCATATCGTACGCCAACGTGAACCAGATGAAAGAAAGGACAAGATTCATGAGAAAAAGCTTATTCGTCGTATTCATCCTTCTATTCTTAATTCCCGCATTTTCCGCAGTGTACGCAGCAGAGGATGCTGACAGAAGTGACAAGATCAGCGTATACCTCGACGGTTACCTGCTCGACAGGGGCGTCGATCCGGTCATTCGGGACGGCTATACGCTCGTACCCATCCGCCCGATCGCCGAAGCTATGGGCGCAGACGTGAAATGGGACGAGGCAAGCAAAACAGCTACCTTGGTGCGCGCGTCCAAGGAAATCAAATTGACCATAGGCCAGCTTGCCGCCTATGTAAACGGAGTTGAAATCAGCCTTAATATGGGTCCGGCCCTGATCGACGGCCGCACCATGCTTCCCCTTCGCTTTGTTGCGGAACAGTTTTCCCAGATTGTGGAGTATAACGCTGAGAAAAGGGAAATCTACATCGATGAGGATAGGTCCATCGACGCAGACGGTGTTTTCGAAAAATTGATGTTAGGCTGCGGCGCCATCTTGGCGAAAAGAAATAACCTTGATCCCTATCAAATAGGGATGGCGCATCGCGCGTGGGGATACTCCACCGAATATGAAAACGCTTCGTCCATGGCAGGATCCGCTTCGCAGCCGACAGGTTCCCCGAGAAGCAAAACACGTGCAAGACAGCTGTTGTCCGGCTCGTGGAGCTGCGACTCCCGGGAGGAGCTCATCGAGACAATCAAGCGCATGACCCTCGAAGGGCATAATGACAATTTTCTCTTTGACTATTCCATCGTCAGATCTTTGTCGGAGCAGCAGTACAGCGAATTGCTCTCGAAAGCTACGGGCATGGACGCCTATATGTGGCCTTTAGTCAAGCGGCTCGGCGAGAAATGGGGGAATTTCGGCATTGCCGCGTGGGACTGGTTTCGTATGACCCATTTGGCTGGCTGGGGCTACAACGCGGGTTATCTGGAGTTCTCCGAGGCATATAATCTGGCAGCGCCGTCCATCTTCCTGCTCCGCCAGTCCTTTTCCTCCTGGGACGAAGCCGTGGAAAACTACATGGACGGTTACGCTTACTGGGCCCGGATCGACCTCAGCAATAGTTCTTCGGAATACCACGCACGGCTGCAAGTCTATGAGAGTCTAAAGGCAAACCAGCTTACTGACGGCCTTCTGTTTGACCCCAGTGTATGGGATTGAACAAACCTTTATTTAGCACAGGATTCGGACCCAGGCAGTTGGATCAAGTGTTTACAAAAAAACGAAAAAGAACCGGAGGAATAAAATGAGTTTTTCACTAAAATGGACTGCGCAGGCAACACAGAAAATGCATAGCTCGCAGCATTGCAAGCGATCTTTGCTAATCTCCTTTGCCGTGTTTCTGGTATTGATTGCACTACCTATATCAGGCGCCTATGCGGATACCTATACCGATACAGAAGGGCACTGGGCCAGTGAAGCTATCGAACGATGGAGTGATCTCGGCATCCTAAAGGGTAGCGGGGATGGTTTATTTCGCCCGGATGATCTTGTTACGCATGGGGAACTTGCGGTTATCCTCAACCGGGTGATGCGATATCCGCCAGCAAAATGGCAATACTTCAATGATACCAATGGGATATGGTATGAAGCCGACGCAAACGCGTTGATGGAGCAGAGAGTGTATGGCTTTATCGGCAGGGACTCCCTTGGAGGGCGCAGTATCAGCCGGGAAAGCGCCCTAAGTATGATATTTGATTCTTTTTCCGTGTACCTGCCGGATGAGCAGATAACGAAAAGCTTCATCGACAGCGATCAGATTCAGGCGTCATGCAAGCATGCCGCCAAGAATATGTTAAATATGGGTTTTATCAGTGGCTTTGAAGACGGTTCGCTTCGCCCGAAGGAGCGGCTTACCCGCGCTCAGGTGGTGACGATCCTCAACAATATTATTGAAGTCTACATTACCGAACCGGGGATCTACGATGCCCCCTTAGGCAAGCGGGTCTGCATCGTCGTACCGGGCGTAACCCTGCGAGGACAGGACCTCGATTATCTAGTCGTAACACCGGGCGCCAGAGAAGGCCTGACGGTCATTGAAGATTGTATCGTCCGTAACGGAACCTTTTGGAACAAATTTGGCGGGGAAGAGGTATCGATTATCCGATACCATTTGCCTGACGCAAATATCACAGAAAGGATTATCGTCATGGCGGACGAACGCTTTTCCGGCGGTTTGGGGGTAAAAGAGGAACCACAACTGTATTGTAGCCAGGCGCAATTTGAAAGCCTGA
>Ga0099364_10010839_pt1 | contig 12503 bp, 14 predicted proteins | sample TergutTh196P3_FD_73070 | JGI IMG/M metagenome (GOLD analysis project Ga0099364, IMG submission 73070) | Microcerotermes parvus P3 segment gut microbial communities from Pointe-Noire, Republic of the Congo - Th196 P3 | ecosystem: Host-associated > Arthropoda: Insects > Digestive system > Gut ... | reverse complement strand
CATTTTTCTTATGGTAAATTATATTTTCACGATATTCCTGTGATAATGGCATCGGCATTTTCTTCACCGCCTTTGTTTTCTATTTTACCATTATATCACAGCGACTATTAAAAGTCAAACCGCTATATTCATGTGCCAACCGGAAGTTAAGTCAACGAAAATTTGCCGTAGAAAATCTGCTTCGATTGGGTCGCATTTTAAATTTATACACAGTTTACCATTGCGCTCGTATATCATGGCGAAAGTTTTATTATTTTTCTGATGGCGCATGACTGTCCAACGCTTATCGTCCGCAGCATCGTCAAAAGGATAATCTTCGTAAGCGGCAGGAAGCATTAAACAGTAATCAATTAAATCTTTGCGTGATAAATTTTTATCTTCATCACTATCAACCATTTTATTCAAGCCTCCATACTTCACTTTTTTAGATATACTCCGACAGCCGGTATATTTTTACACCGATAATAATTAATATCGGTTAATCCGGCGTTTTCAAGTAGTTCTACTTTTATTACCGTGCTGTTTCCTTTTGGTTTTTGAACTATAACTCCTCTGCTTGCTGTAGAATTAATCGGATTTATCAGTGCTGTGTTGAATACAATAACTTTATTTATATTGCTGAAAACAGCGATTTCTTCGTCCGTCTCGAATAATTTTAACCATACCAACGGCGCATGATTTGAATAAGCGTTCTTAAATTCCGAGCGTCGTGAATCAAGATGATAACTATTCAGAGCAATTTTGGCAAACCGTCCATCGCTGTATGCAAATAAAATAAATGATTTTGCCGTATCATCAGGGATAGGCGCAATATAAAGATAATTTTCGGCATTTATTTTATCTTCGTCAGCGATGCTGTAAGTACCCTGTGAAGTAAATGCGATGCAACGTTTATTATTCGTTTTAATACTGGATATGGATGTGTCTGATTTTTCGTCATAATTTTTCGTTGTTTCTTTTATAAGAATTTCAGGTTCTTTCTCGTACATGGGTACGTTATTATCAACGATTTTGAAACGTAAATTTAACGAATCAAGAAAGGCGTTATGCTCGGCTGTATTAGGATATTTCCATTCTGTATCGCGGTAAAGAACATCATGTTTCCAATACCCGTTAGCGTGAAGTAATTCATGATATATTAAAAATTTTAGAGTTTCACACGGGACTTGCTCTGATGACATTATTTTATTTATTCGGATAAAATACCCCGTTCCGTCTATTGTGTCGCGTTTGTAGCATATTCCATAATAAGATTTCATTATGCGTTTAGACCACACAACGGCAGGACGAATAGCATTTTCAAATATTGGCTTGCCTTCTTTATCTGCTGCGCCAACCGCTTGCACTTCGTTTATAACTTCATCGCGTAGCTGTGTTAAATCATATACGCCCGGCTTGATTTCATAAGTGCCGCGTTCATCGGCAAACTCAATCACTGTAGCATCATCATTAACGCCGCTCATCGCGCCGTGAACCGCCCGAACAAAATCATCGGGATTTTTATATAAATCACGCAAAATGGGCGTGTTTGAATATTTATTAAACAGCCATTCGTCGGCTTTTTTCTTTTGCTCATTGAAATTGCCGGTAAAGCTCTGTTCGCCGAGTTCTTCCGCTACTTGGTATGGGTCAAGTAAATCACGTTGCTCAAATGTATAGAATAACGGCATTTGTTCGCTGAGATTAGCGTAATTTATAAGAAGCTGTAATTCTGTTTCCTCCGGCGACCATTCTTCCCACGATTTATCGTTGGTATCATTAGAATTTGCGAAATAAGCAGGGTTTTCAATATAATATTTCGCAGGGTGTGCTAAATTATTCTTGCCGCATATATCTTTTTCAAGTTGTTTATAGCCGTAAAGCTGATGGTCATAAACTAAAATTATCCGCTCGTTACCATCATCATCAGGTACGGTGTACCAACCAACCGGAACTACATCTTTATGAGTGTGATGCCTTAAATTATCGCGCATTGCGCTATATACCCGGAAAAATACTTCAAGTGGAATATAGGAGCGTTCTTTATCCTCGACGGGCGGTTTTTCAATTTTAATATTTGCTCCGCAAAACGGGCAAACGCCGTTTTGTTGTGCTTCGATATTTTCGTCAATGTTCCATGCGCTGCCGCAATCGGGACAAATTATAACTTCTTCTCCTTCGATTATGCCGCCCCAATCACTTTCAACGCCGTCCCACATATCATGGAAATCAACAATATACGCAACTTCTGTGCCTTTCGCCCTTTTACCGCGCAACGCACGACCGACCATTTGCATTTTTAATGATTCACTCTGCGTGAAGCGAGTGAGAAAACAAGTTTGAATATTCGGAGAATCAAAGCCTTCCGTAAGCATTTGAACATTTATAAGAATAGGAAATTTGTCCGCTTTAAATTCTGCGATATTTATATCCGCTAATTCTTTTTCGTTTGAAATGGCGTAACGGCATTGGTCATTGGAAATACCCGCGTCAGCGAACGCTTTTTGGAGCGTTTTGCAATGCAACTGATTAACGGCAAATATAATAGTTTTACCGTATTTGTCGCGGTTTTTTATGTATTCGTCAACGATTATTCTGTTACGGAGCGATGATTTTGCAACTTTTAATTTTACTTGTTCAGATAATTCGCCGAATTGTTCAAGGTGTTTTCTGTCCTCATCTGTAAACTCGAACTCCACTTCGCCGTTAATTTCGGTTTCGACTTTACGATAAACAGGGTTAGCGAGTGCGCCGCTTTTTAATAATTCTTTCAATGCAACCTCAAAAATGAACCCCTGCGGCGTTCCAACGCCATTTTTTACATTGTCAGCTATATTAAATAATTGTTGAAACCTGCGCTTTTGAGCTTCTATCATACGTGTGGGAGTAGCGGTCATACCAAGAATAATTAGGTTCGGATTATATTTTTCAAACTGTTTCAATACAAGCTGATACGAATCTGATGAAGCGTGGTGTGCTTCATCAATAACAACGACTAATTTTTTACGACCTTTGCCTTTGGTGACTAAATCTAAATATTTTATGCCTTTTCTGCTTGCGAATGATTGAATACAACCCACGATAACATCAGCACTTCCGGCTTGTGATATACCGTAATGCCTTGATGATACGGGTATAACCGTGAGTTTTTTGAAATTATAATTTTTCAGAATCGGACTCATATTTTTAATCGTATCGTAAGCCTGCGTTACAAGTTCTTGTTGGTGAACAAGCCAAATAATTTGAAAACCGTTAGCGGCGGCTTTATCAAGCAGCCACGAAACCGACGTGAAGGTTTTTCCGCTTCCGGTGGGCATAACAATAACGCCGCTCCTGCGTTTGTTCGGAATCTCGCTCCCAAGCATAAAATATTCGTCAAGTTTTGCGATGGCTTCGCCTTGATAGCCGTATGGTCTATCATCTCGCGGCGTTGATTTCATCAGGTCTATTATTGTTGACATAATTTTTCTCCTTCTTGTTTCGTTTTACGATTTTGCCGTTAAATCTAATCTGAGTTTTTCCCACATAGCGTCAATATCGACTCGATTTTCAAGCGTTTCCTCTGCTGAAAAATCCCTAAATTGCGCGCGTAACATATTTACGCCCGATTTAATGAACGCTAACCATTCCGGCGCATTAATCGAACAAGGGTTGCAACTATACGGAGGCGCGAAAAATTTTACTACATTTCCGCTGACCGCGATAGAGTTTGCGATAAAGTGCATTTTTTCTTTTTTTAGGTTAGCGTCAATTATTTCTTTTTCTCTTGCGGCTAATGGCAATGGAGTAAAATTATCTGCTTTATCTATCAATTTTAGATAGAGGTTGATAATTATATCTTTTATGATAACGGGCGTACTCATTGAAGCAAAATGCCGTAAATCATACCCGTCAAGATACATACTTTCGGCTATTCTTGCTATGGAATTATCTGATGAGCCGCTTGTAAAGAATTGGGTCAGGAAAAACCCCGGAACGGGTATACCTCTTGCGGTAAATACATCGGATATTATATGACCTATAAAATAAAGGATGTTCAATAATTTTTTGGTTATTGAAGTCGGGTGAGTAAAATTCGGCAGTACCCTCAAACACCCCGAATTATCTATGAAAGTTGTAGTATTCATAATAATATCAAAAACGGAGAAAAACAATCCGAAAAACGGGTCATGGCTTAAACTTCTAAGCCTGTGGTTTTGCGGATACATACCGTCCTTCACAACTGATGTATCGTAGGGAACTTTGCATATCGTTTCAAGTTTACTGCATAAATTCCCTAACGGACTGTCGCCGAGTTTTTTGATTGCCTTTGTTAAAATACTTCCGTCAAAATTTTCGCCGCTTTTATAGATTTTAACTACTTCGGGCGTACCGACAAGGAATATATCAATGGCAACAGCAATAATTCCCGCCAAACTGCTGATAATAACATCGGTATTAGATAATTTTGGGAATTTTCGGAATTTGTTTTTGTCAATAATCGCTTCGTCCAATAGCTAATTCAATTCATCTATATATATTTCGTCTAAAATATTTTGGGAATGATTTTCAACGCCCATATTTTCCGCAAGTTTTTGAATACGCACAGTTAAATCGTTTATGTCAACCCTAACGTCTTTTTCGTCATTGACAAGCGCGTTTACGATGGTTTCGGTTTTCCGAATTTCGTTGTCGACTTTATTTAGTTCTTTGTTTATATCCATGCAAACAATCCCGCCCTTCTTTATTCTTCATGGTCTAACCCGATTTAAAAAGATGAAGTAAACCGATTCATTTCCTTAAAAATATTTTCCATATATTTAACGGATTCTTCCAAGTTTTTTATTTGCGCTTTGTTTTTGTCGTTTTCAAGTTTTAATTTCGTTATGGCGCTTTTCAATTCTATGATGTTTTCCTTGTAGTTATTGAGAATTGCCTGCGCTAACTTTATGTCTTTTTGTTCGTTGAGGATTATTTCGCGCAACACCACATCAAGTTTTGCCGCAAATGAAAGAGCAAATTTCGGACTGCTCCCGAACAGAGCAACTTTTCCGGCAAGTGCCGCTCCACCCGCAGCACCGCCAAGCAGCACCCCGCCGCCAACGATTACCATAATACCGCCTGCCATACCCATACCACCCGCCGCAACAGCTCCGCCACCGATATAAGCGAGGCAAGCGGCTACTAATGCCATGCCTTTTAATCCCGCGAATTTTGCGCCTACTAACAGAACTGCGATTTTCCCCGCAAATGCTCCTGCGGTCGCGGCGGTTATAGCCGCCGCAAGAGCGATAATTAAAACATTACGAATAGTTTTATTTGTTTTCCCGGTCGCTTTATCTACCGATTTTTTATATATTTTATAGTAAATATCGGCAATTTCGGGTTTTCCATAACCGACGCTGTTTATAAAATCCTTGATATATTCAACCTTATCTTTATATTTTAGCTTTGAATAAATTTTACTTTCGTCTTTATCATCAGAAAGAGGAAAATAAGGTATAAACGTAACGGATTCAAGGATAATCAGATGAAACCATGTTTTCGTAGCCGTTTTATCCAATTCGTTCTTAAATTCTTGAATTAAGTTGACGGAATCAATTAATTCAATGCAAGACTGCGTTTCATCTTCCGGGGGCTTGGATATAACTTTGCTCCACTTCTTCGCCCATTCTGTTTTCTTGATTTTATGTTCTTCCGATTTAGAATTATTGGCATCCTCAAGAACGCAGGCTTTTTGCAATGAAAACAATAACGCCGTTTGCTTTTCGGTCAATCCAAAAACCGATAAAATATCCATATTTTCAAAATTATTATCCATGACTATATCCCCCTAATTTTTGGATTTGCAGTCATTAAATCCATTATTTTTCTTTGAGTTTTATTTAAAGTGATGTTTATAGTGATGTTTTTGTCGATAGTAGCATCACTATAAAAAGTCATATGCAATCCGTCACCGAGAATTTGATGTTCCATTTCGTTTTCCCTTAATATTTAAATTTTATTTCATTAAAAAATAATTCAAGGCATCTTCGCGGCATACGGTTTTGCATTTTCCGCAGCGTACACATTCGGGCGAGTTTGGCGTTTTGACCGGATCGATGCAGACGGCGCAGTTTTTGGCGCAGGCTCCGCATTTGCTGCATTTTGATTTATCATGGTGCATCCTCAAAAAAGCGATTTTGTTAAACAGCGAGTACACCGCGCCCAGCGGGCAGAGCGTCCTGCAGAAAATCCTGTAAACAAACACCTGAGCAACCAAAAGAAAAGACGCGCCCGCCGCCTTGATGTAAAACTGCAGCCCGATAAACCCGCGCAGAAACCCGTTGACAGTAAGCAGCGGCAGCGCGCCGAATATTGTGCCGGACGGGCATATGTACTTGCAGAACCACGGCTCCCCCAGCTCCGACAGATTGTGCCTTACCGCATAAGGCAGAGCAATAACGAACAAAACAAGCACAATATATTTTATATATTTGGCATAACGCAGACGCATAATCAGCTTAGGGGATTTTATTTTGTACATCAAATCCTGCAGTAGCCCCATAGGGCAGACATAACCGCAGATAAACCGCCCGAAAACAACGCCTGCCGTAAGCAGAAACCCCGCGGCGAACATACTTATGCCGCGCTGTGTGCCGGCGAGAAAATTCTGCATTGCGCCGACGGGACAGGAAGTGATTGCCGCCGGGCAGGAATAACAGTTAAGCCCGGGGGTGCAGATCATTTTCAGGTTTCCCTGATATATATTTCCGGTAAAAAAATTTTTTATCAGCGGGTTCTGTAAAATAAAAAACAAAAACTGCGCGGGCATACGCCTGAAAATAAAAAATCTTAATTTTTTAAGTTTATCCAATTCCGATACACTCCAAACAAACAACGACCGCTTTACGCAGAATCGCGTAAAGCTCGCCCCTGTATATACCGGCGGCGCAAAGTGCCGCGCCGCTGAAAAAAATCCCCGCTCTAATCCAGCGCAGCGTCAAGGAACCGCGCGTACTCCGCTCCGTATGCCCCGATAATCGCTTCCCCAATTATATCACCGTTCCTGTCCAAAATTACTGTTGTTGGCACATAACCCGTTTGAAGCATGGCCAAAACATTCTCAAGCCCCTGCGCGGCGGCGTCAACCGTTATAAAGTCAACCCCTGCGGATTCCTTGATGTTTATCGCACCCTGCCGGTTAGACGAATAATCGTCAAGCAGTCCGATGAAACCCACGCGGTCGGAGTACTGTTTTGCAACTTCCGCAATATCCGGCATTTCCTCTACGCACGGAGGACACCATGTCCCCCAGTAATGCACGAAATAAATTTCTTTTTCGCCCAGCGAGGCTTCGGTGACGCTGTTTTCATACAGGTCATAAGCGGAAAACGCAAAAGGAAAACCGCCGGACGCCGACGCCGTCCCGGAATCCTCCGGCAGCTGCGCAGACCCCTGCCCCTCAAGCAAAGCGGGCGGTTCTTCGCCGCATGCAGCAAAAGTAAGGACCAGAGCCATAAGCGCGGGTATAAAAATTAGTTTTAGCAGTTTTATTGATTTTTTCATTTGTTATCTTCCTTCTATATAAAATTATAAAAATTTATGAAATTATAAACCGACAATATAGCTGACTACAATGTATGCCCTGTAAGTATACGTCCTTTAAGCGATTCTATATCATATTTGCCGAAAATACCGAGCATAATCTTTGAATCATCAAAAACAACGGTTTTGTCAAATGGTATATGCGCCTCGTAAAAATTTCCGTCATCATCAATAAGCTGACTTGTAAATTCATTTTTGTTTAAACACGGACCCGCTATAGATATAAGATTGTTATGCACTTTTAAGACATCTGTTACCGTCATTTGAAACATATTATATACCGCCTTTTTTTATCAGATTATCTTTAACACGCTTAAGAATATCATGCGAAAGAGGCTGTTGGCTGTTAATAATTTCGGTTGCTTTTTCAGAATCAAACATAATATTTATTTCACCGCCTGAAATTATTATACCATATTTTCCGGAATAAATCAAGCGTTTTTAAATCGGCGGAATAAAAAAAGAGGTTGATTATCATTGTGACAATCACTTGCTATCAACCTGCAGTTGAAAATATTAACTTTATAAGTTATTGCTTTTTTTATATTTTTTTGATATAATAAACAAAATGCGTTTTGAATTTAATCAATTCATTCAAAAACGCAAAGGAAAGAGGTTGTCCATGAAAATCGGAGAAAAAATAAAAGAGCTGCGCAAAAAACGCGGCGTCACGCAAGAACAGTTAGCTGAAAATTTAGGAGTATCTTTTCAAGCCGTGAGCAAATGGGAAAACAATATCGCATATCCTGATATTGCGCTTGTTCCCGCGCTTGCGAGTTTTTTCGAAGTAACCACAGATTATCTTTTTGATTATACCGTGCCGAAATCCAGACCGGAAGTAAAAGTTTTCAAACCTGAAACATACGACGATTTAAATAAAATTTTAGAACTGCTGCAAAAATCGGTAACTGTGATTATTAACTTTGATGAAACAGATGAAGAGATAAAAGAACAAATTATAAACCAACTTGCCGCCGATACCGAAGTTATCGACGGACAAGTGAATCAACTTTCGCACAATTCTTATATTGTTACTCCTAAAAATACGCGGATCGCAGCGAAAAGTTAGAAAGTTATAAAGGTTAGCAATCTTTTATTTCTTTTTCGAAATCAATAGCGTTTTTTATGCTGCCTGTGTGTTTGTGTAAAATTTTTAACGCTTCATTTTTAGAAGTCTTTTTTCGCGTTTCGTCTTCCGTGAACAGAACAATGACCCGCGATTTTATAGCGGGAGCTTTTTCATCCAATTTTAAAACTCCATTATCGTAAATTCCTCGCATAGCTTGCATAATCAAACCTCCGAAAACACAAAAATTTAATCCCATTAACCTCTGTCCTTCTAGAAAAATTAAGATTTTAAAGCTAATTTTCTTAAATCAAATTCGATTCCGTTTATAGTCGACAAATTTCCGCAATAAAATCCGGCTGCCCGGCGATTTTCCATTCGGATTTAAAACCGACGAAAATCACGGACGAACACAGTTCGTCCCTACAAAACAGGGCAACGTTTTTGTGCAATTTGACGATGATTTTACGATTTTCTCATTTATAGTTAGAATCAAACATAATATTTATTTCACCGCCTGAAATTATTATACCATATTTTCCGGAATAAATCAAGCGCTTTTAAACCTGCGGGATAAAAAAAGAGGTTATCTATGAAAATCGGAGAAAACACAGATTGTCTTTTTGATTATGCCGCGCCGAAACCCGGACTGGAAGTGAAAATTTTCCCTGCGGTTTTCAGATAGTTTGGTTTATACTGTATATTCTGCGATTTCGCAGTTTCCCAAAACAAATGTATCCATATCCCTAAAAGAAAGTTCTTTTATCTGCCTGTTAATGATCCGTGCCGTAAAGCCATGGCATACTAATAGCGCTCTGTTTTCGCTGTATGCTGTCTTTAACTTGGTTAAGCCGGCGGCTATTCGCGTATCAAACTGCCGGACTGTTTCCCCTCCTGCCGGCGCATCATCAAGCGGTCGTCCTGATTTCCTGAAAATATCTGCCAGTCTTGCCCATACTTCCGGATATTTTATCTGCGCTTCTTCTCGCGTCAACCCCTCGTAAACGCCTATGTTTATCTCCGCAAATTCATCCATAATAATAACTGGGATATTAAATGATTTATGAATTATCTCCGCCGTATGCTTAGCTCTTAAAAGCGGTGAAGATATAATAACGTCGAATTTTACGGCGGATAACTTATCTGCCAGTTCTTCTGCCTGTTGTATACCTTTGATATTAAGCGGTATATCCGTGCTTCCCGTATATCGCCGCTGCACATTATAGTCAGTTTCACCGTGCCGCGTGAGATAAAGAATCATTGTTGTACCTTTTTGCCCTTTCCTATTTCGTAATTATCTGGAAAATTAAGATTTTAAAGCTAATTTTCTCAAATCAAATTCAATCCCGTTTACAGTCGAAAGTTCGCCGGCCATATTTATATCTTTCAATCTTTTTTTCCCAAGCCAGCACTCAATGACGTTTCTGTCTTGATATATATACCAGTGTTCTGTTTTCGGACCTGTTGAATACAGGTTTTTTTTGGCTTCTATTTCCCTTTCCGTGTTGGATTCTGACCAAATTTCCGCGATGAAATCCGGCTGCCCGGCGATTTTCCATTCGGATTTATTTGTTATAAATGAATTTTTTTGGAATACCATGAAATCCGGCTGCACAAAATCAAGGGTATCTACAGCTTGCAGAAATTTTTCCATACTGCCGTATTCTTTAACAATGCTTTCCGTATTTGCGTCAATAAGCTGCACGGGCATTGTATTCATGGGATTTTTAACATAAACCAAAGCGCAGCTTTCTGAATAATAAGTTATCTCTGTATTGGTTTTATCCTCAAAACGCACAGCTCCGCCGATAAACCCCTGCGCAATTTTATTATGTCTTAAACTTGTCGCCATGCCGAACAACTCTTGTTTTCTTAAAGCATCCATCACGCGATTACCTCCTGTGCGGTTCTTTGTTCTAAACTTAATTATACCATATTTTCCGGAATAAATCAAGCGTTTTTAAATCGGCGGCATGACAATTTTATTTGTAACGATTTGTTCACAAACGTATTTTTCACATTGTAGGGAACGCATTTATGCGTTCCGAATAATTTATAAAACGATGTTATTTTTAATTTGCGGAATGGGTAAATCCATTCCCTACAATTGAATATGAATATTTTGTTACAAATCAAATTGCCATGAAAAATTTAAAAAAATACTTGTAATTGATGAAAAAATATGATATAATATAGTCTGACATAAATTTATATTATATAGACTGGGAGGTCGATAAAAAATGGCAAAATGCGGGATTTGCAGTAAAATCACGTCGTTCGGGCATAATGTTTCACATTCTGAAAGAAAAACAAACAGATCGTGGAAACCCAATATACGCAACGTGAAAGCTGTGGTGAACGGCACCTCGAAAACAGTCCGCGTATGCGCACGCTGCCTTAAATCCGGACTTGTTAAAAGGGCTTAAATTTATTTTCAAACCGAAAGTATGACGGGGCAGAATAATATCCTGCCCCTTAAAAGTATTTTCAAAAAACAAGGAGAATTTAACAATGTTGGATCATAAACAAACCGAACAAAAATGGCAGAAAATATGGGAGGAATCCGGAGCGTTTAAAACATCGGAAGACCGCTCCAAACCCAAATATTACGTATTGATAGAATTCCCTTACCCTTCGGGTGAAGGGCTTCATATCGGTCATCCGAGACCTTATACGGCGATGGATATCGTTGCGCGCAAAAAACGCATGGAAGGCTATAATGTGCTGTTCCCTATGGGCTGGGACGCTTTCGGGCTGCCCGCCGAGAACTACGCGATAAAAAATAAAATCCACCCCAAAGACGCCACCGATAAAAATATCGCCCGGTTTAAACAGCAAGCCAAATCAATTGGGTTTTCATTCGATTGGTCGAGGGAGATCAGCACCGCTGACCCGTTGTATTATAAATGGACCCAATGGATATTTATAAAACTTTTTGAAGCGGGTCTCGCATATAAAAAACTTCAGCCGGTGAACTGGTGCGTTTCCTGTAAATGCGTGCTCGCCAAAGAGGAAGCGGCGGGCGGCGTATGCGAGAGATGCGGCAGCGCGGTTATCCCCAAAGAAAAAAGCCAGTGGACATTAAAAATCACGGAGTATGCCCAAAAGCTGCTCGACGAACTCGAAGAGCTCGATTATATAGAGAGGGTCAAAGCGGGGCAGCGCAACTGGATAGGCAGATCCGAAGGCGCGGAAGTCGATTTTAAAATCGCAGACACCGAAAACTCCGCGCTGCGGGTGTTCACCACCCGTCCCGACACGCTTTTCGGCGCGACATATATGGTTATCGCCCCCGAACACCCGATACTGGACGAGCTGCGGGAAAAAATACAAAATTATGAGGCGCTGCAGGAATATAAAGAGGCGGCCTCGAAAAAATCCGATTTCGAGAGAACCGAACTCGCCGATCAAAAAGAAAAAACAGGGGTTGAAATACTTGGGCTCAAAGCCGTAAACCCGGTAAACGACAAACTGATTCCCGTGTTTGTTTCGGATTATGTGCTCATTTCTTACGGTACCGGAGCGATTATGGCGGTGCCCGGACATGACGCGCGGGATTATGAATTCGCAAAAAAATTTAATCTGCCGATCGTCGAAGTGGTTGCGGGCGGAGATATATCAAAAGAAGCGTTTACCGACACCGAGACAGGCATTATGGTAAACTCCGGGATACTTAACGGACTTGAAGTGGGTGAAGCGGTGAAAAAAATCACAGAATATTTGGAGAGCCGCAGCATCGGAAAAAAAGCGGTGAACTATAAGCTGCGCGACTGGATTTTCGCGCGCCAGCGTTACTGGGGCGAACCCGTACCGCTTGTGAACTGCCCCGTCTGCGGCTGGGTCGCGCTGCCCGAGAGCGAGCTGCCGCTTGTGCTGCCGTATATAGAATCAT
>Ga0099364_10010838_pt1 | contig 12503 bp, 13 predicted proteins | sample TergutTh196P3_FD_73070 | JGI IMG/M metagenome (GOLD analysis project Ga0099364, IMG submission 73070) | Microcerotermes parvus P3 segment gut microbial communities from Pointe-Noire, Republic of the Congo - Th196 P3 | ecosystem: Host-associated > Arthropoda: Insects > Digestive system > Gut ... | reverse complement strand
ACATAAGGGTGGCTGTTCATGCGGAGTCCACCTTTTACTTCATTGATTTTGAAGGCGACGACTCTTACTCAATCACAAGGGAGTCAATCGTGGAAGCGGTGCCTCTGAGAGATACCTTTGTTGTTGGATAGCGCCAAACGCGACCGCTCAGCCCTTAACAGACAGCCGGAATACCGGCTGTTTTTCTTATGATATGAGCGTTTCAAACATACTGACATTGGAATCTACTTTATTGATAAAAGGAGGCAATTCAATGTTAATTACTCATGTTAGGATCACAAAAAACACCATGCAAGTAATTAGGGTAAGGAGGATCACAAATGTTTGATTTAGGAAAAGGTACGTTGCTTAATGTCGTGAAGAAGCACAACAGCGCATCTATTACGTTTCCACATAAGAAGACAAATGCTCTAAAGGAAGGCGTCCCGTTTTGGATATGGAAGGAAAACGATGCAGTAATTGCGTCACAAGAGAAGCCGGAAGACAGCTTCGATCCCTATTATAGGGAACTAAAAAGATACGGGAAAGGAGATAAAACCCGAAAACAGGCCGGAGTGGTCATTCCGGTTCCGCTGCCAATAATGGACGCGGTTAAGCTCGATGGCTGGATAGCTATTTACGAACTAGAAAACAAAATTGCAATGACAAGGGCTACCGAAGAACAGGTAGCTCAAATCATGCGCAAAGCTAAGCGCGAAGCGGTGGATGGCGAGGTCCGCGGCGGTAGGTATTATAGGTTCACACCTGATACCAAAAAAATGCTTGGCGTCAGTAACGGTGACAAGCTGCTCTTAACCATCAATGCAGTGGACGGCGTATGGATGGAAATTGAAAGGGCGCCAAGCGACTGCGAAATTGGTGGCGTCCAAGACGTTTTCTACCACAACTATGGGACGTACCTCAAAGGCGTGCCAATGGAATTTCAAATTACTACGAATTACGCAGGAATGGTGCCGCTGCCCACTTACTTTCTCAACAAAGCGAAAGTACCGGGCGCGAATGTCGAGTCTACGCAGCTTCCGTATTGGTTTGATGGCAGTAAGCTGATTTTAGAAGGCTTGCCTCAGATTTGCGATGCCTGCGGCAAAGAACACAGGACGTACAGAAACAAAATAACGGAGCTTAAATCGTGCGACAACTGCATGACCGAGCTGGACATCGTTACTAGGTCATTTGAACAGCACGGCAGCTTAGACGCAGCTTTGGAAGACGGTAACAGCGAACTTACGAAGTACGTCTCCGAAGTAATCGAAAAAGCGGTAAGGGTGAACTCATACATCAAGAACAAGCTGGAGGAACTAAAATGATTATAGAGAGAAGATTTTTAAGCAACTCAGGTCAAGTGAATTTAGGCCCGCAGTTTAGCGGTGAGATGATGAGCTTCGTGGTTTGCGAAGGTAAAATCATCATCAATCCGTGTGTCGAAGGTGAGCTATGCGGCTACGCAAGGCGTGCAAACAGATACGGCCACGTAATTACACCCCGCGACGCAATCAGGGAGAGCGGAATCTCGTATAACGATTATATAGATATGGGGATTGATGGTTTTACCATTACTCTCTCAAAAGTCGGCGAGATGGGCAAAGCAACGGAGACGTTGACTGAGCATGTCCTTGAGCTTGAGCCTCAGTTAACCTACATGCCCACAAAAGATGCCATTCCTATTGAGATCAATTGTGGAAAACAACTACGGCTTCCGGAGTGGGTCTTAAACCGAATGGGACTTGAGTACAATTCTCTCGTTGTTGTTAAAGTTAACAATAACCAAGGGGTGTGGCTTGAGATGTACAGAGCCACAGGCGCAGACCTTGAGATTGAAACTAGGGCGAATGCAGTGGCGAGGTACCGAAACCACATCATGAAGTTCGACGGCTTGAGGTATATAGAACTGATGAACGGGTCGAAGATACACATACCGCCAACGTTTCTCAACATCTTCGGCGGAGACAGGAGAGTCAATATTTGGCTAAACGATGAAAAGAAATGCCTCGTAATAGAAGGCCAAACTCGGCAATGCGACCTATGCACCGACGATGTGCGGTCTTTACCGACTGCGCTTGTTGATGTGCAGCTTTGCCCCGAGTGCATGCCGCCTGATGGCAAAAGCCAAACTGAAGGTACAGCGCCGCCTAGCCCAAGCGCGCCGCCTACGGGCCAGACGCCGCCGCCTACGAGCGGAGATGACGGGAAAAGCATCGGGGCTGCGCTAGTTGAACAGCTTAAAAAGGTAGGCGAAGACCAAAACCTGCTTTTGCAGAAACTGGAGCTGCTTGGTTCCGCAAGTGCCGGAAGCGAGATCTCCGAGTTGGAGCTTGACGACAATGCGCATGGCAACGGACTTTTAGGTTTCCTTGGACTAACACCAAGAACATTCAATATGTTAAGACGGAAGGGCATTGACACAATCACCGGATTGTGCAGCTACACTCCTGAAGATCTAATGAAGTTCAAGGGGTTTGGAATGGGAGCCTTAGATGAGGTGAGAAGAAAACTCGAAAAAAGAGGGCTTGCCCTCGCTAGTAATTAACATCATAGAATGAAAGAGGGGCATGCTTAACCGCATGCCTCTTTTTTTTGCGCCCATTTTGGCGCAGTGCCCCTTTTCGCGTATATTTCACAACCGCGTATTACGCATAGGCCATTTCAGACATACTCTCTACAGAATTTCAATTAATGATGAAAGGGGGCATAAATCAATAATGTTAGCTTTGATGGAAAACAAAAAAACGCAAGGCATCAGAAACATCGTGCCTGATGCACTTCAAGCAGTGCGGGTGTTGTATCAGCACGACGCCATTACGCAGGAGGAGAAGAATACCCTCACCGCCCTCGTAAAACAGGGGACGGCGGACAAATCTGCTTACGAACAGTTCTTAGCAGAAGTCAGGAGGGTTTGCAGGCAAACAGACAACAGCGTTATCTACGCCGCCTGCGAAGGGATTGTTGAAAAAATAGAAGACGAAATTTATAGGAGGGTTATTAAAGATGGATTTTAATTTAACGGATGGATTCCGCGCATCGGGAACCAACATGCAAAAGTTTGAGGAATTACTCAAACAAATAGACGACTGCACAAGCGCTTTGCCCGTCGATATGACGAGCATCAGCTTTGCATCGCTACAGGAAACGGAAGATCAAAACCACCTGATCTTCAAAATGATAGACGCACCGCAAACAATCGCGGGGAGGCTTCCTGCATTAAGGAAGATGTCTATCGAAAAACTTGAGCAAAGAAACGTGTCGCAGGAGATCATAGAGGAGACAAGGAAAGGCTCCAGACTGTTCATGGTTTTAGATAACGCGGGCTATTGGACATCTGGAAACCTCTCACTTGGCATTGCCGCAAGGGCTGATCTCCAAGGTGATGGAGCATATAGCCCATGTGATGAGCTATATAGCCTGCTTATGCGCAGGTACGTCGCTAAATCCGTCATAAAGCCTACGAGAGGAACCCTAATTATTAGGGAAGCCGAGGGTATAAGCAAGGCGTTCGCTTGCTTCTCAGGACGATACCGGCACGTACCGCAGAGCATTCTTTGCGACTTCATAAAAGGATTCGGCACAGAGCTTGGAAACGCGGAATGCGCAGGCTGGGAAGTTACTCAGTTCCTGACGGACATCACCATTGAGTTCCCCAGTGTGGCTGACGACATATCCAAAACCTACGAGCTTAAAGATGAGTTCGTCCCGGGCGTCAGATTGACGACATCCGACACAGGGGCGTCAAGCATAAGGGCAGTTGGGACGCTGAGGCATGGAAAGTCGCGCATATACGTTGACGAGTTTACGCGCAAGCATAGCGGGGAAATCGACCTTGGCAAGCTTCACGAAGATGTCGATAAGACGATCTTTCAGAACTATACGAAGCTGCCCGCACGTCTTTGCGATCTTATGTCTATTGACATAAACGACCCAGCCGACTGCATGGAACGGGTGCTTGAGCAGATGGGCTTGGAAGATTGCATAGGCAAAAGAATTGCAGAGAAGCTTGTTGAGGAGCTTTTGCTTGAGATAAACCCGGCAATCAAATACACCGCATATGATATTGCGGTGAGCATCATGGACCTGCCTGGCAGATACTATGAAGACGTAGCTACCAGCACGGTCGAGAAGCTTGCGGGTTTCGTGCATAAGGCTGCTTTTGCAGACTTTACGAAGGTTAACAGGCCGATAGCAATAGGGCTGACGGCTTAAGCGGATGCGGGGAAGGGCAGCACGCCTGCCCTTCCTGTCCGCAGCAAAGCACTCACAAACCACAATACGAAAGGGGAAACTAATGGACTACAAGGAGAAAGCAGCTACAGTTGCACACGTAGTTAACAGCTTTACATTCAGCTATAAGGACTTTTGCGAAGCGATGTCGCGTGAGCACAAGACGCTTCAGCAAAACTTTACTCGCTTATGCATGGCATGGATTAGACATTGCGCCTCGGAAGATTATGCAAAAAACACCGACGGGCGCAACGAGGCGAGCCATACTGTTTGTAAAGCAGTTACAGATACGTGCTCGGACGCAGATCTGCGTCTTACCCTCCCGTTTGTTTAGACCGGAGGCGCTGCTATGGATAACAAATTAGGCATAGACCTTCATGAGAACGACAGCCTGCTTGATGGGATATCGTTCAACGACCTCATTGTCACGCTGCAATGCAATGAGGAAGAAATTAACGAGGCCACTGTTATCGCAACGGCTCGTGAAATCACAGACCTCAACATGAGGGATTTCCAATTCTTGCTTAAAAACAACATGGGGGAAATCATTAAAAGGGTAAAGGGGGCATCGGCATGAACGATGCAAGACGCAAAAGCCTTGAAGGTATTAAGGCAAAGCTTCAAAACGCCATTGAGTCCATAGGAACATGCCTTGATGACGAGCAAAACTACCTTGAAGGCATTGAGGAGAGCCAATCCGGCTCAGAAAAACACGAAGAGGCAGAAACGGCAATCGCCGAGCTTCGCGAAGCCATTGACGCCATCGAAGGAGCCATAGGCAACATCGAGTCAGCAATAGGCGATTAAAGCAAAGGGATTCTGACATACTGTAATATAACTAAAATATAAGAAAAAAGGAGAATAACAAATGGGTAAAATAATTTATACGAAGAGCGACGAAAAAGGCGAGTTAAATCTCGTCGTAGGAAATGTGTCGAGCATCCGCGAGGGCAACTCCGGACAGCTTTACATTTCCATCACGGTAAACGAGTGGGACCGTGAAAAGCAAGAGAGCCAAAAGAAGTATTTAGCTATATCTGCGTGGGATAACACCGAAAAAGGCGGAAAGAACATGGTTGACCGTGTCCGTAAGGCAAAACTTGCCGCCGGATCCTTCGCTTCATTCCTTACGGGAGCGATTGATTCCGAGTCCAACGCCGAAGATGGCACGCCACGCATCCGGGCCTCTCTGATTGATTTCAGATACAATCACAGGTGGAACTTTGGAGAGGGAGACGCTGAAAGAAATATCGTTATCGGGACAGTCACAAGGACGCATGATTTCGATGAGGATTCGTTTAACGTAACGATTCCCGTGGATAACTCGATCAAGAAAGACGACGATAATTACGACACCGCATGGTACGGCATCACCTTTAAAAACACGGAAAACAGGAAGAATGCCACTAACATGCGCAAGTTTTTGTCAAAAGGCACAGCTTGTGCTGTACTTTGCGGCAGTCTGAGAACCAGCGAAAGCAACGGGTACACGAACTATAACCTTTACGGTTTTGAAACGGTACTCGCAGCTAAAAAAACCGAAGAAACAACCTGACATTATTGATACCCACACGGAAACACCCCGGTTCAACCGGGGTTTTCCTTTATCAGCTGCTTCATGGTTTGTAGGGGATGAGTTACGGTACAAGCAATTCTGACATACTTATTGCAGACGCTAATTCATAGAAAAAAGGAGGCAGCGTTACAATAAAATATAAGGAGAGAATACAATGGAAAAACTTCAAACCAGTTATTTAGGGGAAGTGGAGTTAGAAGTTGCTGAGCTAAGCAGCGGAAAGAAGAAAATACCCCACGCCTATCTTTCTGACACAATCAGCAACAATCAAACGTGTATAGACAATAAAGTCCAATACATGTTTAGAGACATACTGTTAGGAGAGCCCGGCCACTACGCTGCGATATGCGTAATTAGCGACAAAAACGGGCGAAGGGCAGAGGCTGTCGGCGAGACCACTGCAAACACGCGGACATCGCAGATAATGCAGGATTATCCGCTTCAGATGGCGTATAATCGCGCATTTGACTCAGCCGCAATTGCGTTTTTGGGGTTTGCATCAGGAGTCGTATACAGCGACTCTCAGATACCTGAAGAAGCGACAAAGGGTGATCAGAAAGCGCCAGAGGCCACTGCGGACACAAAGGCAGCAGCGACAACGTCGAAGCCGGCTGCGCAAACACAGCCTAAAGCTGCCAAACCAGCAAAAGAAACAAAAGCGCCTGAGCCCGATTTGCCTATGTTGGAAGAAGATATGCCGGTAAATGGTGATTTGGCGCCTGCTTTTGAAGAAGATGGCCCGCCGCCTTACTCGGACGATGATGCTCCGCCGCCTTACACGGATGACGACGTTCCTCCGTTCATGCTTGACGACTACTGCCAAGCCGGCGAGGAAGATCCCGCTCAAAGCGACGGCACGGCTACCGAGCCAATTGCGGACGCCGACCCGTTTGACACGATCATTACCTGCGGAAAACAAAAAGACAAGGGTTGGACGGTAAGGCAGCTTGCTGAAAATGCAATAGACTCTTTGGAGTGGATTGCAAACGAAATGAAAGTGAAAGCCAACGATAAAAACGCACAACAGAAGGAGCTTTGCAAGCTATGGCTTGCTCAGAATGGCACAACCGGCAAAGCAGCGCCACAGGAAACAAACGTGGCACATGAAGAAGCAAGCACGCCTGAGCCGGAAAAGAAAGCCCCTGCGGAAAAAGCCAAACCAGCAGCCGCCGCTAAAGCCGATGCTGCCGATGCTGCTGAAGCCGACCCTTTTGACATCATTGTCACGGTCGGGCGCAGAAGCAAAAACAAATATAGTGTCAGGCAACTCGCTCAAACAGATATAGATTCACTAAAATGGGTCGCGTATACACACACAGCGAATGATAAGACAAAAGCGCAGCAGGATGCATGTAGGCTTTGGCTTTCTCAACATCCCGAGGACGAAGGCGGTGATCAGGTTGCCTAATCTAAGCTGGAGGTCTACGAAGCTTTGGACGGAAATTAAGGAGACGATGAGCGGGCAAAACTACCTAATCGTTTTTGACCTTGAGACTACCGGCCTTAGCTCCACAAAAGACCGCATCATCGAGTTAGCCGCAATCCGCTATCGGGTTGATAAGGAGTTTGGATTTAAAGAAGACGATACCTTACACCTATATATCAACCCGGGCATCGTCATCAGTGAAAAGATCACTGAGCTTACCGGAATTACCAACGAGTTTTTAGAGGACAAGCCCTCAGAAGCTGAAGCTTTTGAGGAAATAGAAGAGTTTTTCGGCGAAACAGTTGTTTCGGGTTACAATGTAAGGGCATTCGACGTAAAATTCATGGAGGAGCTTTATGCGCGCAACGGTTCCTTATATGAGACAAAAGGCGTCGTGGATGCGATACAGATGGCGCGTGACCGCATTGAGAAAGCCGAAATTGGCAACTACAAGCTCGTAACCGTCGGCGGTTACTTTGGGTTTGAGTTCAATGCCCACACAGCCATTGGGGACACGCAGACGACTGCTGATTTAGTTCAGCTGTTCCTAGCAGAGTATCTTAAGGCCGAGGCCGATGGAAACGCAACCATGCCCGCTGGAACTGAAAGGCCGACAATAAGAAGCGTGACATTCTGGGAAGGTTACAAGGGATTCAGCCGCATTTACGTCAATACCAGCGCAGGCTCCCTGTATTACGATATCAGGGAACACCGATGGCAGACAAAAGATGCTGAGATGGATTTGATTGATATGGACTGGCTGGAAGCTGAGTGCTGGAGACTGACGGGTTCCGCTAATGAAGCGGAATTTATAAAGTTTACAGGTACCGCAAGCGCAGCCTAAATAAGTAACGCAGAAAACGCCGGAGTTTCCGGCGTTTTCTTATGCGTAAATTTTTCGTTTTCATTTCTGACATATTAGTAGTGGAGTTTTTTAAGGAGGTGTCAACCATGTTTGTCCAACCAAATGAGAATTGGATAATAGCAGTTGAAGCGATAGCTTTTGCGTATTTGGCAATAGCGGCAGCAACAGACATTAAAAACAGAACAATTATGATAGGGCTCTTTCCATCGCTCATACCGATATCGCTGTTTTTCGGGACAGGGCTATTCGGCCCGAATGGGCTCATATTTGTAGTGACGGGGATAGGGATTTCGGCAGGGATGCTGGTTCCTGTGCTGACTGGCCGCGTTGGCGGTGGAGACCTCATAATGCTTGGATGCCTTGCAATGTGCTTCGGCCCTAGCGCGATGTTCTTAATCTTAGCCGGTATACTCGCTGGGTTCATTGTTTTAGGCGCTTATAAAGCAATACGGGAAAAAAGCTTTTGTGGCGGAATAAAAGAGGCAATTGCGATGAACGTCCCGATTGCCCCTTTAGCGGCGATAGGATTTGTTTTATACGTTGCAGTTAAATATCAATTTGGAGGTATTTTACCATGGGTGGCGTGATTACAGGAACATGGGAAGACGTTAGGCTGGTTTGCCCTTATAGGCATGAAAAGCCAGTGGATATGGATATAAAAGAGGGGCCAGCATCTCTTTTCTACGCATGTCCAAAATACTACGCACATAACAGGGAGCCGGATGAACGGGCGTGCAACAACAGGCTGAACCTTGTGGATTATGAGAAGATGATCGCGCATATTGACGGCATTAGGTACGATGCTGAAATGCGAGGCGAAATACTCAGCTTAAAGGGCTATACGTGGAAAACGACAAAAGGTGTCGAGTACAACGTGCTGTCGCACGAAAACAACAAGCTTGTTATTAGCGTTGTAAATAAAATTGCGATTAATAAGTAACGCAGATTTGATTGACGGCAGCCGGAAGATAGGCTGCCGTTTTTCATGCAAATCTGAATAACCGCGTCGCCGCCTGATAATATGGAAGGTCGTACTGAATAGCTTCAACCCGCGCCTCGAAGGAAAAGACGTATTGGAACCTGCCTGATGCAACGCGGTATTGGACAAGTCCATATTGCACCTCTCCTACAAAGTAAGAAGCCTCGGCAACAATGGCAAAGCCGTCATTGGAGAAGTTTTGAAGCATAAACCCATCCCTGTTAACCCCCATGACGTTTACGTACTCTATTTGCGCGACTTCATGAAACGTCGCGTCTGTCGCCTCGACGGAAACGTACATGACAGTACCCGTATGTGGGTTTGTAGCCACAAAAACTCCATCGCCAGTAATGACGTAACCCCACTCGATTGGCACGCCAAACTCAAAATTACCGAAATCGCTGTAGTAAAGCATGAACTCAGCAGGAATCGGGTCAAGCTGTTCCCATGCGAGGGTGTTGATAATATGCATGCATGTATCAAAATATATACCATATGCGGCATCGCTAAGCGTGAATTGAATACGTACCAACACCTGCCTATCCCATGTGTTAAATTCTATGTAATTGATGCCACCGATTTTATAGATGATAGCATATGAACTCGTACTCATCCTCAAATACTCAGTCAATACACCCCCAATGTTTTGGGCATCGGCTGCAATCGACTCAGGGGTCATCATGTTCATCGAAGGCATGTAATCCATTACTTGTAATTGGATTGCTGTGCCGTCGGGATGTACGAACGTGTCAAATCCGCCACGCGTAATTTTTTGCCACCCAACCGGTATATGTATTGATAGCCCTATTCGCTCATCCACGTAAAGCGTCGTGTCAAGGATGATTGGCGGAGGAGGTTCATCCGGAGGCCGCGGCTGGTCTATGTATCCGGGCAGCGAGCTGCTTGAAGTTGAAAATAGCGTATATATGCCCGCGAATAAAACTGACAGCACAATGGCAATTGCAATCCAGTTGCGCGACTGGCTTAACTTTTCTTTTAATCCATCTTTCACTAAAAACACCCCGCATATAGTATGTTGGAAATGTTTTGCGTTTTATGAGTATAGAGAATCTGACATACTTATATAAACAGATTGCCCATATCTTAAGGGGTAGAATTGACGCAGAGGTATTCTGCAACAGCAAAGGGGAAGAATTATGAGCAAACTATTCTATGATTTTTTAAGCAGCGGAATAGATTATACATCCCAAGGATTTAGTGACTACTTTAATAATCTTACACCTGAAAGCCAGGCAGAAGTTACTGACTTTCTTAGCGACGGACTTGCTGAGGCATTAGAAAGCATATTACCTCCGAATGAGATTGATGCAATAATTGACAAGGTGCAAGCAGGCGAAGATGGTACTAGCGCCGTGGAAACCTTTGCCAATGCATTGGAGCAGGCTTTTTTTCCTGACGGGGTTCCTGAAGAAAGTTTCGCCACTGAAGACATTTCCGAAGACTATGTAGAGGCTATTGAAGATGAATCTGGAAGCTTTTCTCCAGTGCAGGATCAGAATTTTGACGAAAACGCACCGTCAAACAGCCAATTAGCGACCAACGACAGCTCCGATAGCGACGTCGATAGGGCGAGGGATGTAATAAAAAACGAAATTGATGCTCTTAAATCGGAGATAGCCGATATAGACAAGGAAAACGCGATAGACAATGAGGTAATTAGCGATATAAACGACTTCAATGTGAGAGATCAAGATATCCTTTCCGGCCTCGAAACCATAGTAGATAGCGCAGGAAAGGATTACTTAACTCCAGAGGAACTTAAGCAATACGACGAACTTCCGAACCGCATTGATAATCGAGAGTCAAATAAGGAAAATAGAGAAAGCAATATTGAAAAACGAGAAACGCAAAAAGCCGAAATAGAAAGTAAAATTGAAAAGTATGAAAACTTGCTGGACAGCGGTGCAGATGGCAGTATTATTTCTGCGGCAGATAGAATTGAAAATGCCGGTGATGCGGGTTCACTTGTTGAAAAATGGGAAAAACCCGAAAGCAGCCAAGTTGAACCCTATAAAGGCTTTGAGGGTAAAGAAGTATTAAATGCGGACAAAAGGATGCCTGACAGCAACAGTGGCGATAAAGTAGACTCTATAAGCACAGGCCGCTCTACAACGCAATCAACCGTGGTTGACTCAACGCAAGTTTCATTTGAGCTGCCGGCAATTAAGGAAGTTGAATTCAGGGGAGAACACTACTTAGTAGATCCGTTTGGCGATGTATTGGCAAGAAGCGACCCATATGGTATGAATCATTTTTCAGCCGTTGAAAAAAGCACTTCATTAGATCCAACCCTAAAGAGCATAGCAGAGGAACGCGTGCAAAATAAAATTGCAGAAGAACGCGGAGTTCCAAAAGATCAAATGGCTGATTTCAAAGCAGATTTATTGAATAACAAACCCGAAGATTATAACGACAGGGTTAACGCGGAGCTAGAACAATTAAAATCGGAACTGTCAGAAAAATCTATGTCTGATTATGCTGACAAAGTAGAGTCCGCAATAACCAAGCATGCAAATGAGCTTGAAAGTAAAATAGAAGACGCAAAAACAGATAGAGACGCTTTAGCCGGGGAGCTTAATTCAATAGACAACGAATCCAAAGCCCTTAATGCTGAAAAAGCAGAATTACAAGACAAAGTGGATAATAACACAGCAACAGACGATGAAAAAACAAGATTAGATGCTGTTACAGAAAATCTAAGTGAGAATGAACGTGAGAAGCATGAAATAGAGTCTGCGATTAATAAGGTTGACGGTTTTATTGGAAAAGCGGAACAGGCCCTTGAGTACGACAAAGAAAAATTAGAAAGCTTATCTTCATCGCCGGATACAGAAAAGCGCTTTGAAGCCGCTTTTGAGGCAGAAGGCAAAGCAGGGGGCCGAACATACGAACGACGTGAAAGCGATCCTACAGAAAAAGTTAAAACAGAAAACACTGGACCCGACAGCTATGAAGCAGCAAAGGAAAAGTATTTAGAAGTAAAAGACAGCTATTTATTTAGGAATATTTTTACGTCAGTCGCGAAATTAGATTTTAACAATGAAGCTAGAAAAGCAGGTCTTCCAGGGGCAAATGGAAAAGTGCCGACAAAAGGCGATATAGCAATGGATGTAATGAATTTGCTTCGAGGTAATATTCTTGAATCATTACTTGAGATTGCAATACGTAAAATCTTTGATGGTACTGAGAAGAAAGACCCTGTAACGAAACCTGAGGGTGATGGTACTGATCCTATTGACAAACCGCCAACTCCTCCGGGCGGCGGCGGCGGCGGCGGCGGTGGTCCGCCAGACCCGAAAGACCCTAAAGATCCGCCCGACAAAGACCCTAAAGATCCGCCAGACAAAGACCCTAAAGATCCGCCAGACAAAGACCCTAAAGATCCGCCAGACAAAGACCCTAAAGATCCGCCAGACAAAGACCC
>Ga0099364_10010837_pt1 | contig 12504 bp, 11 predicted proteins | sample TergutTh196P3_FD_73070 | JGI IMG/M metagenome (GOLD analysis project Ga0099364, IMG submission 73070) | Microcerotermes parvus P3 segment gut microbial communities from Pointe-Noire, Republic of the Congo - Th196 P3 | ecosystem: Host-associated > Arthropoda: Insects > Digestive system > Gut ... | reverse complement strand
TCCGAATGTTAATCCTAATGTGCCCAAAGAGTTGGGCGATGTGGGAAACGACATCGCTATTTATGGCAGTAAACTCTACGCGGTAATTAATTGCTCTCACAAAGTTGAAGTGATGGACGCCAAAACCGCCAAACGTATTGGGCAAATGAATATCCAAAACTGCCGAAATATTACTTTTGATAATGGTTTTGCCTACGTTACCTCTTATGCTGGACCTGTTGACCCAAATCAGCAACAAATAGGATATGTTGCCAAAGTGGATACTTCATCTTTAAAAATCGTTGAAAAATGTTTGGTGGGTTACCAGCCGGACGGTTTGGTTATATCAAACGGAAAAATTTATGTTGCCAATTCGGGTGGTTATTTAACGCCAAACACTGAAAACACGGTATCGGTCATTGATGTTTCTACTTTTAAGGAAATAAAACGAATAACGGTTGCCAAAAATCTGCATCGTGTTTGCGCCGATAAATATGGAAATGTGTGGGTGAGCAGTCGTGGCGACTACTACGGTTCTTCTTCAAAATTGTACTGCTTGGATTCCCATACCGACCAACTTACAGATTCAATTTCCATTGCTGTTTCCAATTTTTATTTAGATGAAGATAAACTGTATATTGTTAGTGCAGTATGGAGCTATGAAACCATGAGTAATGAGGTAAACTACGGAATTGTAGATGTTGTTTCAAAACAAATAATTACCAACAATTTTATTACCGATGGTACCGAAACGAGTATTGTTTGTCCGTATGGAATTGCCGTAAACCCCATTACCAAAGATATATTAGTTGCTGACGCTAAGAATTTTATTTATCCCGGAATGTTGTATTGTTTTGACAAAGAAGGGAAAAAGAGATGGGAAGTACACACGGGGGATATCCCCGCACATTTTGTTTTTCTATTAAAAAAATCTTAAAAGTAGAAGGCAGAAAAGCAGAAGGCAGAAAGCAGAAGTTAAGGAGTTAAAAGGAGTTAAAAGGAGTTAAAAATTAAAAGAAGTTAAAGAATTAAAGGAGCTAATTTAAATCGAAAATCAAAAACCTTACAAATATGAAAACCTCTTACCACACACTACACACCACACACCTCATACCACTTACCTCACACCTCACACCTCATGCCCCCTACCTCAAACCTCTTGCCTCACACCTCACACCTCTTACCTCTTACCTCTTACCTCTTATCGCTTTCTTATTTCTTATTTCTTCTTCTGTTTTTGGGCAATCGCCCTACATTAACAAAGTGTTCGAGTATCGACCTGCTCCCGGGCAGTTTGTAAATGTTTTGCCCCAATATGAAGAGGGGGATACCCACGAAACGATGATTCAAAAAGTGGAAGAAGCCATTTTGGGCGAAAAGAAAGGGTTAGTAACCCTTGGTGCGTATGGCGGATATATAGTGTTTGGGTTCGACCATTTGGTAGAAAACCGCACCGGAAAGTACGATTTTAAGATTTGGGGTAATGCCTACTATTACAATGAAAATTTGGGCACGGGTTCAAGCGAGCCCGGAATTGTGATGGTATCTTACGACAGCAATGGCAATGGCATTCCCGACGACCCTTGGTATGAGTTGGCAGGAAGCGAGTACAACAAACCGGAAACAGTGAAAAATTACGAAATTGTTTACTACAAACCCGAACCTGATAAAATACCCACCCCCGACCCCAACTTTCCGTTTCTCACAGATACAAGTTATATTAAATGGACAGATAATCAAGGTAGTACGGGATTTGTGGCTAAAAATGCCTACCATACTCAACACTATTATCCGTTATGGATAGAGGATGAAACTTTAATATATACAGGCACTAAATTGGCAAACAACGGTGTGGACAATACCGGAATCGGACAAAATTATACGCAATATGTTTATCCTTGGGGATATGCCGATAATCATCCCGATAATAATATACGCTCCAATTTAGATATTGACTGGGCGGTAGATGAGATGGGAAATAAGGTAAACCTGCCCGGAATCCATTTTGTTAAAGTTTACACAGGCGTAAATCAATATTGCGGATTGTTGGGCGAAAACTCTACTGAAATTATGGGCGCAGAAGATTTTCACATTCAAGGCATTGAGATTGATGTTTTGGGAATGAAACAAGAGCCTTTCCCAAATGCAAAAGTTTATTATGCAAACAAAAACCTTTATTTTGAAAATCTTGAACAAACCACTTGCACAATTTTTAACACCAACGGGCAAATGATTAACAACTTCTACATCAATGAAACAAATTATCTATTATCTGCGAATTTGAGTTGGGGGGTGTATATAATTAGAGTTCAAAATCAAAGCGAAATTAAAATTTATAAAATCATAATTAATTAAATCTTTCAAAATGAAAAAAACAGTTATTTTTTTAAGTATTTTTGTTCTAAATTCTTTAGGACAACTATTTGCCCAGCAGGGCGAAACCTTTATGTTAAATCTGCAATCGCCCGCTTATCCCACAAACTTTAATATGATTGGGAATGGGTATTGGGATCAAACCTACAACGAAACGGAATTTACGTTTTTCAAGTCGCAAATCTATTCCTTTTCCCACCTGCTTGAAGGTGTTGGTTCTACTTATGGAGGAGCGGTTTGGAACGGTTTTACAGTGTGCAACAGCGGCGACAGCACCAACCACAACCCCGATGGAATTTGGAGTCCCAATTACGAGTGGGGGTGTATGGCAGGTGGGGGCATTAAAACCGATGAAGAAGGGAATATTATGTTTGATAATCAAGGAGATGTAATAACCGAATTAGGAATAGAATACTTGGTAGGTTTTTGGAATAATCTAATGGAGGCTGAATACTGGGATCTTCCTTATAATCCTCATTTTCTTGATGAGCCAACGCATTGTTTACAAATTATTTTAGATGATGATAAGGAATATGAAGCCGTGGGGGTGTATGTTTGCAATCATCCATATTCTTATTACGCAGCAAAATACGGTTTTGCCATATCCAACCCACTTAACCAAACCGGAGATTATTTTAAACTTTTCATTCACGGACTTAACCCCGATGGTTCTGAAAGTGGGAAATTTGTAGAGTATTTTTTGGCAAAATTTGAAGATAACCAACTGCAACAAAGTAGAAAATGGGAATGGATAGATTTATCCTCGTTGGGAGAAATTGGTGGTTTTTACTGCACTATGAAATCAACAGATGAAAATGACTGGGGACCTAAAACACCGGTGTATTTCTGTATGGATAAGTGGCAAGTAAAAATAAAAGGCACTACTCTTCCTCATATTCCGGTTACGAATATCATAAATGTTCCCGACAGTGCCAAAACGGATATTCCGCTTACTCTTTCAGGGACGGTTATTCCGGCAAATGCCACTTGCCAAACTATTGAGTGGAGTATTTTAGATGCAGGAGATACCGGTGCCGAAATAAACGGAAATATTTTCAACGCAACAGCATCCGGAACAGCAACCGTGCAAGCAACCATAATAAACGGAATTGATATGGGAGAAGATTATACACAAAAGTTTTCCATTATGGTTACGCAAACTATTGGAATAGATGAAAATACTTTTAATAACATTCAGATTTACAGTTATCAAAAAAATATTTATATCAAAAGTACAGATTTACCATCTAATTTTTCTTCTTTGAAAGTAGAAATAACAGACCTATTAGGACGTGCGGTTTACCAAGGCACCCTTAGTAGTGCAGAAACAGTAATCCCTTTGAATGTAACCGATGGGGTTTATTCCGTAAGATTAATTTCTCAAACGGGTACGGTAAAAGTAGAGAAAGTGGTTGTAAGGTGATGAAAAGTGATTTTTTAAACATAAGAGAGTTTTTTATTTTTTGGGCAAAAATAAAACTTTTTTTAATAACTCCTCTAACATCTTTAACTCCTCTAACTCCTTTATTCCTCTTCGCAAAACTCGGTCAATACGCCTGCGGTAGATTTTGGGTGCAAGAATGCGATAGTTAGTCCTTCGGCACCTTTGCGCGGGGTTTTGTCAATCAGTTGCACACCCTTTGCCTCGCACTCTGCCAACGTTTTGGCAACATTATCCACACGAAATGCAATGTGATGCACGCCTTCCCCTTTTTTCTCAATAAATTTGGCAACCGCACTCTCTTCTGAGGTGGGTTCTAAAAGTTCTAATTTGGTTTCACCTACTTTAAAAAAGGCTGTTTTTACTTTTTGGTCAACCACCTCTTCAATGTTGTAACATTTCAATCCCAGCACTTCTTCGTAGTAAGGAATGGCGGTGGTTAAATCTTTAACGGCGATGCCGATGTGTTCAATATGCGATATATTCATAATAAAAAAATATTTATAAAAAAAGCGGCTATCGCCGCTTTCCGTGATTAAACTTTATTCATTCTACGTTCTTTAATACGCGCTTTCTTGCCGGTAAGGTCGCGGAGGTAATAGATACGGGCTCTGCGAACCACTCCTCTTTTGTTCACTACAATATCTGAAACTAAGGGAGATGCAAAAGGGAATATCCTTTCCACTCCAATTCCGCCGGATATTTTGCGAACGGTAAAAGTTTTGGTTTTTCCGTGTCCGCCCACTTGCAACACTACGCCTTGAAATTGCTGAATACGTTCTTTTGTTCCTTCCACGATACGATACGCAACCGTAACCGTATCACCTGCTTTGAACTGTGGAAACTTCTTAACTTCCACAAAGTTATCTTCTACATATTGAATTAATGCCTTTTTCATTTTCTTCTATTATTAATCGTAATATACCTTTTTTTTGAGGGGTGCAAAAATATAATTTTTTCAATATGATTTTTTACCTGTGAAAAATATTTTTATCTTCTTCCGGGTGCGCCCAACATATTCATCAATCCTTTGGCTTTTCCGCTGTTTACCATCTTCATCATCTTGCGCATATCGTCAAATTGTTTCATCAGTTTGTTCACTTCTTGCACATCGTTTCCGCTTCCGTTGGCAATTCTTTTTTTTCTACTTCCGTTTAGCGCATCGGGGTTGGCGCGTTCGTAAGGGGTCATTGATAAAATGATAGCCTCTACATTTTTGAATGCGTTGTCGTCAATATCCACATCTTTAATAGCTTTGCCCACTCCGGGAATCATACTCATCGTATCTTTAATATTACCCATTTTTTTTATTTGTGCAATTTGGCTTAAAAAGTCGTTAAAATCGAATGTGTTTTTTGCCAATTTGCGTTGCAATTTTATCGCTTCCTCTTCATCAAACTGTTCTTGTGCTTTTTCTACAAACGAGCGGATATCTCCCATACCGAGAATACGTTCTGCCAAGCGGTCGGGGTGAAACACATCTAAGGCGTCCATTTTTTCTCCCACACCAATAAACTTGATAGGTTTGTTAACCACCGATTTAATGGAAAGGGCGGCACCTCCTCTCGTATCGCCGTCCATTTTGGTAAGGATAACGCCGTCGAAGTTCAGTTTGTCGTTAAATGCTTTTGTGGTATTCACGGCATCCTGCCCGGTCATAGCATCCACCACAAACAGAATTTCGTGGGGATTTACCGCATTTTTAATATTCCCAATCTCATCCATCATTTCCTGGTCGATGGCGAGGCGGCCTGCGGTGTCAATAATTACTACGTTAAATCCCCAATCTTTGGCGTGTTGCACGGCACGTTTGGCAATATCCACCGGCTTTTTTGAATTTTCATCCGTAAACACTTCCACTTCTACTTGTGTGCCCAGGACTTTCAACTGATCAATAGCAGCGGGACGATATACGTCGCAAGCCACCAACAAAGGATTTTTCCCGCGTTTTGTTTTCAGCATTTTTGCCAATTTGGCTGCGTGGGTGGTTTTACCTGAACCTTGCAACCCAGCCATCAAAATCACAGATGGATTAGATTTTACATTGATGTCAATGGCTTCGCGCCCCATAAGTTCAATCAACTCATCGTAGGTAATTTTCACCATCAGTTGGCTGGGCGAAACGGCTTTCAATACATTTAAACCTAATGCTTTTCGTTTTACCTCATCGGTAAATTCTTTTGCAATTTTATAGTTAACATCGGCGTCTAACAATGCTTTACGAACTTCTTTCATCGTTTCCGCCACATTGATTTCGGTAATGTAACCTTGACCTTTCAGCACTTTAAACGCGCGATCTAACTTGGAACTTAAACTTTCAAACATAGATATTAGATATTAGATGATTAGACTTTTAGACTTATAGACACAAGACTTTTAGACATTTAATTCTTAATTCTTAATTGATAATTGATTAAAACTTTCTCCAAGGTATTTTTTGTGCTACTATTCCGTGTTGAAGGAGAATCAGTCCCGGATTGGAGCGAATGGCATCGCGCACAATGAAAGGTCCTTTTATCGGATTAATCGGGTTGTGATAAATGGGGAAAGTGAGGTTGTACTTTTCTTTAAATTCTGTAATTTTTTCAGGAGAAGAATTGGTTATTCCCACAAAATCAATATCCTTTGAAATACACTCTGAAATAAGTTTTTGCAAGTTTTCCGATTTTATACCTCTTTCATCTACCTCATCCAAATCGTGCATAAAAAGGATATACAGGTTTTCTCTATTTTCGTTAAGATAGATGTTTGTCCAATCTCTGCCCTGCTCATCCAACATGGAAAATCCTTCCATTTCAGGTTTTACAGCCTCGTTCATTACAGAATCTATTCTATCCACATAATCAAATGCACTGTAAAAATTCGGAATGGTTTCTGAAATAGTGCCCATCTCATCCATCGTTAAAAACATCTCTTCTCCTTTTGCATTTTGGTATTCAAAGAGTATCTCAATTTCGGCAGGTTTTTCTACAAAAAGTTCGATTACATTTTTTCCTTTTTTCCAGTTGCTATTGTCTATGATGGGTAAATGAGTCAAAAAATAATATTGTAAAAATAATGAGATTCCTGCACCTACACAAGCAAAAAGCCATTGCCCCAAAAGGGTCAGTCTGATATCGGGTATGTCGTTTCGTTTGGCAAAAACTAAAAGCGTAACTATCATTAAAGCAACGTTTTTTAAGAATGTTTCCATGTTGCTCATGGAAATCGCATGCCCAAAGCAGCCGCAATCTTTCACTACGTTAAAATTATATCCGTAGTTTACTTCCAAGTGTTCGGCAATGGCTAACCACGCTGTGAGGAAGAAGAAAAATACCATAAACAAAAGAAATCCCAGAGTGGTAAGTTTTACTCTAATTCTAAAAAGAAGCATAAACCCCAACGTAAATTCGGCGATATTCATTAAAATACCCAGCCATAATGAAAACGGGTGCATAAATTCCATCCCAAAAGAGATAAAATATTCATCCATTTTTATTCCGGATGCTACGGGGTCAATAATTTTTGTTAATCCTGCAAAAATAAAAACGCATGCCAACAAGATGCGAATAATCATAAGCCATCCGGTTTCTTTATTCTTTTTTGCTGCTCTTTGATGTGAAAATGTTTTGCTCATAGTAAAAAATTTTAAAAATAATGTTGTACAGACTAATCATTTATAATGTGAGTTTAATAAGTGCAAAAACGGCGTAGTTTATGATGTCGTAATAGTTGGCGTCTAAACCTTCCGAAACGATTGTATTGCCCTCATTATCTTCAATTTGTTTAATGCGTAAAAGTTTCATAAGAATAATATCGGTGAGTGATTCCACGCGCATATTTCGCCATGCTTCGCCGTAATCGTGGTTTTTGTCAAGCATTAACTTTTTTGCATTGTGGATATATTTGAGATACAATTTTGATGCTTCTTCTGCAGAAACCAATCCTTCAAACGAATCGGCAGTACCCATTTCCAACTGAATCAATGCCATTACGGAATAGTTTATAATTCCTATAAATTCAGGCACTATCCCTTCATCCACTTTGGTTACTCCTTTTTCTTGTATGCTTCTAATTCTTTGTGCTTTAATGTAAATCTGGTCGGTTACGGAAGAGGTTCGCAAAATACGCCACGCGGTACCGTAGTCTATGGCTTTTTTTGAAAAAATATCATAACATAATTTTTCAATATGATCGAATTGGGTTGGGGTGGTCATTATAATTTTATTACTTTTTTCGTTAAAACTCCTTTTTCTGTGGTTATTCTTACAAAATAGATTCCCGCCGCAAAATCTGATATGTTAATAACGATTTCCGATTGTCCGATATCCGATATCCGACTTTCTGCATTCTGCATTCTGCTTTCTGCATTCTGCTTCCTACCATAAATATCAAAAATATCCACATTCTCCATTTTCAATTCTCCATTCTCAATTCTCAATTCTCCCGTCGTTGGATTCGGATAAACTTCGCAGTCAATAAGGGGGTAATCTTTCACCGAAATATTTTGGGTTATGTACTGAATATAGTTTTGTGCCCACGCCGAAAATTCGTACTCTTCCGGTGCGTTTGGGTCTAAATTCAGGGTAATGATACCGGTTTCATCGGCAAACCCTGCGCTGATGAGTTCGGTGTTTTTATCGGTTAAAGCGCAATAGGTGTAAGGCACAACTTTTACGGTAAGTGTCAAATTCGCTACATCAAAATCCAACAATTCGGCGGGAAGATGTGCCGGTTTTTTCAAATAGGGCATTACTGAGGGGTCGCCCATAAGATTGTAAATCTCCCAGTAATACTCTTTAATATCTGTGGTTGATGCTTGTACCGCTTCATTTCCGGCTGTAACTATAGACCCGAAAGTGGTCATCCATTTGTTGTAAGGTTCTTCATGCGTGTGGTACAACCGGTCGTAAGCCCCCAAGTTTGCGGCGTAATAAGAAGGATTTGCAGTGCAAGTGTATCTAAATCCTATTCCCCAATAATAGTCCTCATCCCAATAAGTGAGGTTGGATGCACCAATATAACCCACTGCGCCTTTTTGGGGTGCCCGAAGCAACGCCTCGCCAAAACATTCGGAAATATTGAATTTATTTGACTCACAACAACTTCCAATCATCAAACCATATTTATCCCTATTATTCATATTCTTAATGTGGGATGTATTGAAAGCGGGATTGTTCCATCCTGTCGGACTGCAATGTGCCGTATAGTTGGCAATCCCAACACCTGCGCCTATTTCAGTACGAATTTGCGCAGCAAAATTACTACTTAATGGATGCAAATAGGAATTAACTGTTGTATATCCATACTCGGTATTGGCGTAATATTTTGTTACATAGTTTACAAAACCATTGCTGTAAGTAGCAGCCCAAACAGCGTCATAACCGGCAATTAAGCTAATATTATTCAAATAGTTAGAATTGGGCATAGAGTATTGTTCGTACATCAGTGTTTTTTCAATTTGGGGTAAAAGTTGTTCCAAATTTTGGGCAGAAAAACGTCCGTAATAACAACAGGGAAAATTACTTTCTTCTGCCCAAGTAAAGTAGTATAAATCGGTAACATGGTTATTTGTTTTTCCGTCAAATGCAGGAATTTGCTCTACATCTCCAACCAACAGAACAAAAGTAGGCGCAGGATTTTCTGGGGTAGCATCGGTATAAAAAGATTTGATGTAAGTTGCAATCGATTCGGTTGTTGTGCCCACATTTTCATCATCGGTGTAAGCAATCTCTACCAAAAATCCTTTTCTTTTTTTCCACATTATAAATTCATCTAAAATACCTCTAAACATCTCATGGGCAACAATTAAATATTTGATTGGTGTGTTTGAAAATTCGGATTTTCCGCTTTCCATTTTATTTATTGTATGAGATGGTTGGAATAAAGGACTTTTGTGCAAATCTTTAAGAGATTGTGTTTTAACTAAATCTGTTTTGTTAAAAATAATTTCTATCTCAATTTCTTTATACACTTTCACTTCGTTTGTAACGGGATTGTACTGAACGGGTGCTACATAAAGTGTTCCCAAATTCACATTTCTCATAATTCCGTTTTCTTCAAAATGGGCTAAGGGCAACGCGTAAAACTCATCGGTTTGGTATCTGTTTTTGTTTTGAATAAAATCAACAGGACCATCGTGAGATTTTGAAACAGAGGGTTGTGCCGGATAAACAGGGTGGTTTATCCCCAATGTTTTAGCATCATAAATTTCAAAAATATTACCCTTAATATTCAATGTATAATCTTCAAAAATAGGGATTTCCAACATATTCACCGATACGGGTAACTCAGGTTCTCCAATATTTTTACTTCCTCCGCAGTTATCCATAAAGATACGCGAAAACACACCTTCTTCATTTTGAATATCAACAGATTGAAGGTCTCCAAAAGTAAAAGTTATGTTAATTTTATGGTAACTATTTTCGTTGATTTTGTAGTAACTCTGTGCTTGTAATGAAAAAACCATCATAATTAAAAAGAAAGCGAGAAAAAGTTTTTTCATAAGTGAAATAATTATAGTTAAATTATTATGGCGCAAAAATATAATAATTTAGGAGTTAAAGGAATTGAAAAGTTAATTGTCATTAAGAAAAAATACTATTTTTGCCATTGTTAATTAATTTTTATGAAAATGAAAAAAATCCTTACCATTTTAAGTTTAGCGTTGCTTTTTTTATCTTGCAACGATGAAAAAAAAGAGTTTACCGGCAAAATTATTGCCCCCAAAGATGGTGCAAATGTTGCCCTCAATTACGCCGTATCCGTTCGCGTTGAAACTCAAGACGTGAAGAATTCTAAAACAAAAATTAGTTTTTATTTAGACGATTTATTGTTTGATGAAGTTGAAACATCCTATAAGCATGACTATGAAAAGATTGTTACCATTTTTAACATCTTACCCGATTCTTTATCACATGGAAATCATACTTTTAAAGCGGTATCTGAAAACAAAGAGGGTAAAAAATTAGAGCACACAATTTCTGTTATCGGTTATGTAAGTACTGGAGGTTTTCCCGAAAGCCCAAGTAAAGTATCTTTTTCAAATGATTCAATTCCAGAGCAATGGAAAACTTATCTCTGGAAGATTGATAAAGAAGTTGGATATGATGACCATTATTCTCTCCGTTCTGTTGGTTATCCTGCATACATTTATGCTACCAGAACTTTTGATTCCATTGGATATGTTAATTATTATACAAAAGGTGGAGAACTGAATTTATATATTGATGGAGTAAAAGCACAAGTAACTTCAACCCCCGACCAAAACTGGATGAATTGTAATGCTGCGGTGGAAAAAGGAAAACATAATTTTAGGTGGGAAACAAATGGAATGGATATTTACCTTGATGCTGTTAGTTTTCAATGATTAGGAGTTAAAGGAGTAAGGAGTAAAGGAGTAAGGAGTTAGAGGAGTTATTTGTTTTAATATACCATAATATCATGAAAAAGATTGAGTTAAAATTTAGAAAATTGTTAAGAACAGTTTTTGGGTGTATCAGTTTTACCGCAGTGGCGTTTGTTTTTCAAGCATGCTACGGAAGTCCGCCCGCCTTTTATGATGTGAAATTTACAGGAACAGTAAAAGCAAAAAATACGAATTTACCCGTGAAAGGAATTAAAATAATTGTGAATAGCGGATTATCTTATTATAATCAAAAAGATGATTACGGATTTACCGATGAAAACGGTGCTTTCAATTTTTATGCAAGTGTGCCGTATGAGGATATGTATGACAGAGTGGAAGATAGTATGGTGTACTATAAAAAAGATAGTGTATCGGTTCGTTTTTTGGATGTGGATGGTGCTGAAAACGGTTGGTTTGAAGATAAAACCGTTATTATTGACCCCGCTCGCAAAGATGAAGTTAAAATTTTTGTTGAATTAGATGAAAAACAATAAAATACCATGAAACGAATCTTTATTTTAACGGTTTTCTTATGGTTTGGATTTAGTTTATATGCTCAAAAAGATACAACTTTTTATAAACATGAAGTAAAAGTATCTTGTAGTGATGCTCTACTGGCATCTTTACTAATTAATTCTAATGGTTTTTATTACTTCAATATTTCAGCCGCTTATTTATATCGTCCGGTAAAGTGGTTTTGGGTTGGTGGAAATCTTGTCAATTATTTTGGAAATATGCTCTATTATCATTCGAGAGAATACTATCCTACCGGAAATTACAAAGATTTTGAAAAAACGAAACTAAAATATTGTTTAGCCATTGCACCCGAAATCCGTTTTTCATACCTCAATAAAAAAAGGGTAATTCTTTACAGTGCTTTGTCGGGCGGAATTGGTTTTGAAAATGGCTATAATGACCGTCGGGATAAATATCCGAAGCCGGTTCCATATTTTCACATTACCTATTTTGGTTTTAGCATAAATTTTGGAGAGAATTACAACTATTTTCTTGGCGGCGAAGGGGGCACGGGCTGTAAAGGATTTGTGAATTTTCACGGCGGGTATCGGTTTTAAAATGCTGTGAAGTGAATCGTAAGTTGATTTTTCCTTTTCTATTTTGTAGATATTATTTTTAAAAGTAAATTGTTTTTGATAGTTTTTTTCCTATCTTCGCGGCGTGTATTTTTCTAAAAACTAAATGAAATACTCTGAAATTGAAAGAAAGTTGAAAGACGCTGGTTGCTACTTTTATAGAAATGGAAGTAATCACGAAATTTGGTTTAGCCCCATAACAGGCAATAAGTTTTCATTAAGTTATCATAAAT
>Ga0099364_10010836_pt1 | contig 12505 bp, 12 predicted proteins | sample TergutTh196P3_FD_73070 | JGI IMG/M metagenome (GOLD analysis project Ga0099364, IMG submission 73070) | Microcerotermes parvus P3 segment gut microbial communities from Pointe-Noire, Republic of the Congo - Th196 P3 | ecosystem: Host-associated > Arthropoda: Insects > Digestive system > Gut ... | reverse complement strand
ATAAAAATTCTTCAAAATCCATCGGGTAAACAATTACTTCATCAACTTTTCCCACCGGAAAAGTGTATTTTTGTTCATTTACACCACGCTCAAGCGTTACTCCAAGTAAGCTGCCGGCGCCAATGAGGTTATATGGTACTTCACCGTTCTCAACCGCCTCAGCAAAATACTTGAGTGAAGTGAGGGCAGCGGGGCATTTTTGTATTTCATCGAAAAAAAGCAGCGTTTTTTTCGGATCGATACGGACGTCAAGCATACTTTCCAAATTTTTTACTATCTCTTTGGGTGCAAGGCTCGTTCGGAAAGCGTTTTGAGCCAAAGGGTCTTTTTCAAAATTCACACAGACCAGGTTTCGATAATTTTCCCGCCCAAAATTAGTGACCGCATAAGATTTGCCTACCTGCCTTGCTCCATAAAGAAGCAAGGGCCTGGCAGCTCCAGCTCGTTTCCAGCTTAACAGTCGCTGAGTGATCTTTCTTTTCATAAACGCCATTGTACAGCAAAAAATATATTATTACCGGGCAATATTCTTCAAAATGAAGATATTTACCGGGTATATTTCCTCAGAATTGACCGCATTTACTGAAACATTGCGGTTTTTCGCCCTCGCGGCGCTGGAAGATTTTTTGAATAACAACTTTTTTGTCCACAATGAACGCAGCCCCTACTTGCCTGCGGCAAAAAATCCGTTGACATCGAATTTTCCCGATTTTTTGCTAAAATGTTGACAATTGAAAAGTTAACCTTGAGGAGTTTTGAAAAATGGGAAACTATATTGACTTGCACATGCACTCCGCGTACAGCGACGACGGCGAATTTTCGCCGATCGAACTTGTGAAGATGTGCCGCCGGGCCGGGGTTCGGATAATGGCAATCTCGGATCATAACTGCGTAAAAGCGAACGAGACCGCGCAAAATGAAGCCGAGCGCCTGAATATCAAATACCTGCCGGCTGTCGAGCTTGAATGTACCTATCGAGATGTAGTCCTGCATTTGCTTGGTTATCGGATTAACTATAAAAGCCCTGACTTTGAAAAAATAGAAAACGACGTCCGCGAGCAGAGTCTGGCAGCCTCGCATGAAAGACTGAGGCTCACAAGGCAGTTGGGCTTTGATATTGCCGGGGAGGAACTGAGCGCCATGTCCGGCAAAGGGTACTGGAAAGACTATTGGACGGGCGAGATGTTCGCGGAGATTTTACTTAACAGACCGGAGTTCGGGGATAATGAAATACTGTGTCCCTATCGGGCGGGCGGATCAAAAAGCGATAATCCTTATGTGAATATATATTGGGATTTTTACTCTCATGGCAAACCCTGTTACGCCAAAATGATCTTTCCGACGTTAGAAGACGCCATATCAATTGTCCGGGACAACGGTGGGAAAGCCGTGCTTGCTCATCCGGGCGTCAATCTTAAAAACCGTTTCGACCTCCTGGACGAAATAATCTCACTTGGACTTGACGGCATGGAGGTCTTTTGCAGTTACCACGACAGAGACGAGGCGGAGTATTATTACAAAAAAGCGCTTAATCATTCCCTGATAATCACCTGCGGCAGCGATTTTCACGGCAAAACCAAACCGTCGATTCCGCTTGGCGGAAGCGGTTGCTTTATAGAGGAATCCGAGATAGAAGGGCAATTATCCTGGGGAACCGCCGAATAAAAACATTCGGCGATTCCCGTTTTTTAAAAAGAAGTTAAATATGGAAACGGGACAGCACGTCTTTCAAGTCTTCGACGCCGCCGGCCATTTGCTGCGCGGAGCTTGAGACGGACATTCCTACGTCTGTGGCTCGTCCGCTCAGTTGATTCAGCTCGTTTAACGTTCCGGATATCTCGTCCGTGCTTTGCTTGATTTCATCTATAGAACGCGTTATCTCCGAGCTGCTCGCAGCCTGTTCCTGAGCCACGGCCGCGATGGACTGTATCGCCTCGTTTGCGTTTGTGATTTCGGACAGGGCATTGTTCAGTCCGTCAGCCACAGCTTCCGCTTTCGACGAGATATCGCTCACTATAGCGGCGGACTGTTCCGACATTGATATTGCCATTTCGGCATTTTGACTCAGAATAGTCACCAGCTCTTCGACGCTTTTCGACGCCGAGCGCGAATCCTCGGCGAGCTTACGAACTTCTTCCGCAACAACGGCGAAACCCCTGCCTGCTTCTCCGGCTCGCGCCGCCTCGATTGCCGCGTTTAATGCAAGGAGGTTCGTTTGATCCGCTATGGACGCGATGACCCCCATAAAATTGGAAATCTCAGCCACAGAGTCTGACAACGTGTTGATCTTTTCCTTGTTCTCGTTCGTTTTTTCATCCACCAGCTTTATATCGCTGACAAGGCTGCTCACGGAATTTGCCGCCTGTTGTGACATTTGCGTCGTTTTTGCGAGGGATTCCGCGCTTTCCGTTGACATTTTGGCGACCGAGTCGGCTCCTTCCGCCATCTCGGAAACGCTTGTCGCGCTCATTTCGACAGCCCGCGCGTTTACGTTGCAGAGCTCTGAAACCTTTTGAATGAGGGAACCGGAGCTGGACATGGCGGCCGTGTTTTCTTCCGAGAGTGAACTGAGGGTTGCGACTTGAGTCGTGACGTCGTCAGCCGTTGAAATCACCTGGGACAGAGTTTCCTGTTGAGACGATATCATTTTGGACATCGCACTCACAAGGGCGCCGAGCTCTCCGCCCCTGTTGTATTGAAAGTCCTCTTTTTTGATCGTCAGATCGCCGTTTTGGCCTCTTTCGGATATGGCGACGATCCGCCCGAGCGGTTTGGAGATACTCCTTGCCAAAAACAGCGAGAGGAGGAAGGCGATGACGAAGACGGCTACGGAAATGCCGGCAATGCCGATTACCGTAGATCGGATTGCCTGGTTCGAATCTTCCACCGATTTCGCGCTGGAGTAAATGCCCATAATTGCGCCGGTGCCTGGGTCTACTATGGGGCTGTAGACGGTGAAGTATTCATTGCCGAAAATCTCCAGACTTTCCGCGACGTCCCGTCCATCCCGCAGAACGGCCTGCTGTACCCTCTCGGATGCCTCCGTTCCCACCACTCGCTTTCCATTATCTATTAAAGTCGAGCTTATTCTGATATTTCCCGCAAACACGGTAACCTCGACGTCGCACAGAACCTTGACCCTGTCTACAAGCGACTCGTTTTCAAGGGACGTCGCCGCTCTTATCATTCCGATAATCTCTCCATCCTTCGACCTGATGGGACCGCCGGCGTAATACCCCAGCAGAGTCGAGGGCGCCGACATCATCATTTCCCAGGTTTCCCCGCTCAAGGCCCTTTTCACGGTTTCATCATTGGCGAGGCTATCCCCGAGCCTACCCGGGTCGTGAGGCCTACTTATGACGGTTCCGTCAGAGTCTGAGATCATAACGATATCGATCCCCCCCGCATTCATCAGTCTTAACACCTCGGTGTTAAGGGATTGCGTGTCCCGGTTGGCGACTAATTCGGCCATCGTGTCGTTCAAAAGAAACTGATCCCTGAATTCCACGACTCCCCGCTTCTCCAGTTCGATAAAATCTTTCAGCACGCCGATTCCCAAATCGGCGCCTTCCTGCGATATCTGCCGCGCATATTGGGAAAAATAGTGGATACTCGTAAACGAGAGTCCAAGGATGGTGATAATGGCTATCGAAAACGTAACGAGTATTATCTGAGATCCGATTTTCATGTTCTTTAGTTTCATCTTGAATAATCTCCCCTTTATTCAGTGATTCGATTTACAAATCTCAAAAATGCGCTGCGAAATATCACTTATTTTTTAGTACGCAAATCACGTAAATTATACTCGAAAATTTTTAAAATAACGGCTCGTTTTCCCAAGTCTGAATAAAAAAATAATTCCGAGGATTTTGTTTCCTCGGATATTTTTTCTTACTATTGAAGTTCATCGCCGATTACACGTCATTTTCGGATGTTTTCACGTGAGTCTTTGGTTTTATTAAGGCTTTTATCCCAGATACGCTTTTTTAACCGCCTCGTCATTCAGAAGTTCGCTGCCTGTTCCTTTCATGGACAAGCTGCCCGTTTCCAGAACATACGCCATATTCGCCGTCTGCAACGCAAGGTTGGCATTTTGTTCGATAAGAAGAATGGTAACGCCCTGGCGGTTGATTTCCTTAATGATGTCGAAGATCCCTTTTACAATAATGGGGGCCAAGCCCAAGGAAGGTTCGTCCATCATCATAAGCTTCGGGCGGCTCATAAGCGCCCGTCCAACTGAGAGCATCTGCTGTTCGCCGCCGGAAAGCGTTCCCGCCGCCTGCCACGACCGTTCTTTCAGCACGGGGAAGAGTTCGTATACCCATCCTATGTCTTTTTCCAGATTATCTTTGCGTAAATAAGCGCCGACTTTCAAGTTTTCCAGCACGGTAAGGTCGGGAAAAACCCTGCGGCCCTCCGGTACCAATGTAATGCCTCCGGCAACCACGCCGTCGGGAGAAATACCCGTGATGTCTTTATCCATGAAAATAATACGGCCCGACTCCGGTTTGACAACCCCCGCGATCGCACGCAGGGTAGTGGATTTACCCGCGCCGTTCGCCCCAATCAGCGTCACGATCTCGCCTTCCGGCACATCCAGGGTAATTCCTTTGACGGCCCTGATACCGCCGTAGTTGACGCATAAATACTCAATCTTCAGCATCTTCGACCACCCCCAGATAAGCGTTGATCACCCGATGATCGTTTCTGACCTCATCAGGGGTACCGCGGGAAATCATCCTTCCGAAATCAAGGACGTAAATCCTCTCGGAAATTTCCATTACCAAACCCATGTGATGCTCGATTAAAAAGATCGTCAATTTATATTGCTCGCGGATTTGCCGGATAAAATCGGCCAGTTCCTGAGTTTCCTGAGGGTTCATACCGGCCGCCGGCTCATCCAGCAGCAAAAGCGTCGGATCTGTCGCCAGAGCGCGGGCGATTTCCAGCCGCCTTTGCAGTCCGTATGGAAGGCTGGAAGCTATATGGTCTTTCAGGTGAGCCAAATTCTGCTCCTCAAGCAACGCCAGAGTTTCTTCTCTCATGCGTTTTTCTTCTTTGGCGTTCAGGCGGAAAACAGCGGAAAAAATATTCTGTTTCGCCCGCATATGCTTGGCAATCATGACATTGTCAAAGACCGTAAGAGCTTTGAACAGGCGAATATTCTGGAATGTACGCGCAATACCGCGCATGGTTATTTTATCTGGCGATAAACTCACCACGTTTGTATAGCGGCCGTTATTTTCCCCTTTATAAAGAGCTTTCATCTTTCCCTGGGGATAATTCTCGGCGATAATCTCGTTATTTAGCGTGATTCGCCCGTTGGTGGGCTCATATACTCCCGTCACGCAGTTGAAAGCGGTTGTCTTACCGGCGCCGTTGGGGCCGATTAGAGCCACGATTTCCCCTTTATGTACTTCCAAAGATACATCGTTTACCGCGACCACGCCGCCGAATTGCATGGTGACGTCTTCAAGGCGAAGAACGGTCTCAGCCATTGCTCTCACCTGCCTTCGGGTCGCGGGGAACTCGAGTGGAGAGTTTTTCTTTCCATTGTTTTATCATATCGGGAAGCTCTTTATCCCCCATAATGCCTTCGCGGAAGAAAAGAACCACAAGCATGATAATGACGGAAAACACCACAAGGCGGAAGCCGTTGCGGAAAATGGGCAGGCTTATTCCCAAAAACGTGCCGGAATCCAGCCCTCGGAGCCACCACTCCGACGCGGCGACAAATAACAACGCGCCGATAACGCTGCCGGAAATGGATCCAATTCCGCCCAACACCACTATGAGCAAAATCTCATAAGTCATCGCCGCTCTGAAATTTGCCGCCATAACGGTGCCCATAAATATCGCGAGCAACGCGCCGCCGACGCCGGTAAAAAATGAGCTGATACAGAATGACAACTGTTTATGTTTGTAAAGGTTGATCCCCATGGCTTCGGCCGCAACTTCATCTTCGCGGATGGCTTTAAAAGCCCTTCCGTAGGAGGAATTGACCAGCAGTACGATAATACCGATACATATGGCGGTTAGAAACACAAAAAAGAAAGTGCTGAGGCCGAGAGTTGTATCTCCGATATCTATTCTGAAAGCATTCTGCCTGACAAAATTCCTTAACGGATTGGAACCGTTGGTGACGGGCCCAAGCTTGCCCCACATGAATATTGCCCGGATAATCTCGCCAAAGCCCAGAGTGGCAATCGCCAGGTAATTGCTTTTCAGCCGCAGCACCGGAAGCCCTATGAGAAAAGCTGTCGCGGCGGTTACAAATCCCGCGAAAATAATGGCGAGTAATACGCCGAGGATCATGCCCGGGCCGCCCATTAAATTTTGTAGAATTTCCGGCAGCGAAAAGTTGACCGCGCTTTCGTAATACCTGTAAACCTGATCCTTTTGCCCCTGGGGAATCGAAATTATCGCGTAAGCATAAGCGCCTATAAGCATAAAACCGGCCTGGCCTAGAGAGAACAGGCCGGTGAAGCCGTTGAGTAAATTCAAAGAAACTGCCACCAGCGCGTATACCGAGCCCTTTTTCAGCACTGTCAGAAGCATTGACATCTGGCCTCTCGGATCAATCACATATTCCAAAACAATTGACAACAGAAAGAGAGCGATCAACGAGGCTGTGATTATTATGGTTTCCCGGTTGTTTTTTTTCATCCGTTACACCCCCTAAACCTTATCGGTGACTTTCTCGCCGAACAGGCCTGTCGGCTTGAAGATCAGAATAACGATTAGGAGGACAAAAGTAAAAGCGTCCGAGAAAGTAGCCAGTTCCAGGGGCGATCGAATTAAGCCGATGCCCGCTTGCCCGAGGATGGTATCGGCACCCTTGATGATGCTTTCGACAGTACCGATTAAAAAGCCTCCCAATACGGCTCCCGGTATGGAACCGATGCCGCCGAAAACGGCGGCTACAAATGCCTTCAATCCAGGCATGGCGCCGGATGCGGGAACGACGCCGGGGTAGTTTGAAAAATACAGAATCGAACCCACCGCCGCGAGGAACGAACCGATGGCAAATGTCGATGAGATAACGGAGTCGATTTTTATTCCCATAAGCTGGCTGGTTTCAAAGTCTTTCGCCACCGCCCGCATGGCAATGCCGACCTTGGTGCGATGTATGAGCCAGACAAGGACATAAACGAGCGCTATTACCAAAAATGGGGTGATTACCGTAACGCGTTTGGTGGTAACTCCTAAAACGGTGATGGAATCGGATATCCAAGGGATAGCGGGATAAACTTTGTTTAGTCCGCCGGTTATATAAAGCGCCAGATTCTGAAGCAGATAGCTGACGCCGATAGCCGAAATCATGACGGACATACGCGGAGCCTGCCGCAATGGTTTATAGGCTACCCTCTCGATGACAAACCCCAATATCACTATCATGATGATAACAATTGGAATTGCCGCAATAAGCGGCATTGTCGCGGAAATATATATCATAAGCAGGCCGGCCACCATAAACACATCCGCGTGAGCGAAGTTAATAAGACGCAGTATGCCGAAGACCATGGTATATCCTATCGAGATAAGTGCGTATTGTCCTCCCACGGAAATACCGGCAAGGACATAAGGCATGATAATTTCAACAAGATTCACGAAACTCCTCCTTGAGCGCCTTCAGCGTGATCAAAATTTTATAAAAGCCGTTTTTTTCCGGGCTTCGCCGCCTTATTTCAAAGACTGACGAGGGGCATTATGTCCCTCGTCAGTCACTTTTATTTTAGCTTTTACTCAGCTCGCTGCTGCGCGACGAATTCCCACATGCCGGTTACTGTGTTGCAACCCTTGATATAAGCGGTATCACGTATCGCGTCGCCGATTTCGTCGAACTCGATTAAGCCGGTAACGCCTTCATAAGAGACGGTACGAAGCGCTTCAAGGACTTTCGCGGGGTCGGTGGAACCGGCTATTTTCAGAGCTTCCAGAGCGACATAGAAGCCGTCGAAGCACATTGCAGGCCCGGCGGAGACGATATCGTTGCCGCCGTTGCTGGCAAGCGCTTCCGGATTGGCGTTTATCCACGCTTTAATACCGGCGTCAAACTCGGGCGTACCGCCTTCCTGATAGAAGGTAGTGACATAAATCCTGACGTTTTTGTCCTTCGCCGCGTTTAAGATTACGTTGTTATCCCATGTGTCGCCGGCGAGGATCGGAATACCGAGAGCCTGTGTGTGAGCCTGATCAATAATCAGGGCCGCCGCCTCAGTGGAGGTCGGGGACATAAAAACGTCCGCTCCAAACGCTTTCGCGCTGGCTACGTATGAATTGAAATCAGAGGTTCCATCGGGGAAAACCTCGTAGAGGCAGTTATCTCTGCCGAACGCTTCCATAAAGTAGTTGGCAAGACCGACTGAGTAATCGTCGCCCTGTTTGGCCAGGACGTACGCTTTTTCAGCGTTGAATCTTTCTTTCGCAAGCCCCGCGAGAACGGTGCCCTGAAAGGGATCGAGGAAGCAGAGGCGGAAGTAGTGGTCGTTGCCCAGCGTTACCTGGGGATTGGTGTTGGTTATTCCGATAGCCGGAATGCCCGCGTCGCCGAATGTATCCGAAGCCGCGATGCTGACGCCGGAGCCGTAAGAGCCCAGCACAATGGAGACGCCCGCGGCGACCAGAGCCTGAGCTGCGGAAGGAGCTATATCGGTTCTGCTTTGGTTATCCGCATATACAAACTCTATATTGTATGTTTCGCCGCCGATCTCAACGGTAGGAGTGAGGGAGAGCCCGTATTCCATACCAAGCGTTTGCTGCTTGCCGCCCGCGCCGTTTTCGCCGGTGAGCGCCTGGAATACGCCGATCCTGACCGTGTTGGCGGCTAACGCGGGAGCGACAGTCAAAGCCGCCGACAGAAGTACGAAAAGACTTATCACGAGTATTTTTTTCATTTAAACTCCTCCTATAATATTTGTTTTCTTTGGGATAATTTCAAACCCCGTTCATACAGAAACTCAAGTGATTTTATTATACGCATAAACAGAAAGTAACGCAACTCAAGCGCCGATCCCCCCTTTCCTCTTACGATTTAAAAAACTTTTTCACAATCATAAAAAAAGGATCCCTTAAAAAAGGGATCCTCGCTCCATTCACGTATGGGCAAACAAGCCCTACGCTCCTGGCGAGGAACCCGAGGTTCTACACATCATCATGTTAAATTTTCCACGAGCGATCACGTGAACTGTCAAGGTAACCCCTCCTTCCCAATGGGTGCATTCTATGACCGGATATGCTTTATGTCAAGATATTCCTCGCGTGGCAGGGTTTCGCGCCGGCGGCGCTCTCGAATTTCAAAAAGCATTGAGAGAAGAGTGGGAACGATGAAGGCCGCTCTGTTTTTTGCGAACGTAACTCGATGTGTGTGTCGGCTACGTATTGAATTGTGTATGCTTTTTTGTCATAATTAGCATACAAAATTTAAAGGAGGGTCGTCTATGAATATGCAATCATTACCGCAAATTCGGCCTTTAACGGATTTGCGTTCAAGTATAGGTGAAATCACCGAATTTGTGGATAACCAGCAAACGCCGGTCATTTTGACAAAACATGGACGCGGCAAGTATGTTTTCCTGAGTGTTGAAAAATATAGCGAACTTGTAGCACGGAGAGATCTATATCAACTTCTTGAAGAAGGATTGGATGATATTGCCGACGGGCATACACAGGAATTTAGTGCCGCAATGAAAGAGATTCGCAAGGATATTGCCAATGACAGAGTATAAAATTGAAATTACACTCCTCATAAGAGGAACTGATTATGATTTTCTAAGCCTTTCGGATATAGCAAAATACAAAAATGCCGATTATCCAAGCGAGGTAATTCAGAACTGGATGAGGAACGGAAGCACGGTTGAGTTTCTTGGGTTGTGGGAGCGCATACATAACCCAAATTTCAATTACCTCGAATTTGAGGTAATTAACCGTGAAGCCGGACGCAATCATTTTATGTACTCGTTGAGAGCTATTGCGGCTATTGGGGCAACGTAAAGACACATCGAACTTCGACGCTTCCTTAGTATTGTTTTTTTGACTTAGATATGTAATACTTAGGCATACATGGAGGGAATCATTTGAGAGTCTTAAAGCTGGCTGCTTTTGATAAGTTTGCACAAAAAAATGATATTTCCGACGCTGCTTTACATGATGCTGTAGAACGCGCAGAAAAAGGGCAGATCGCCGCTAATCTTGGAAGCGGAGTCATAAAGCAAAGAATCGCAAGGGAAGGAGAAGGGAAAAGAGGTGGATTCCGCACGATTATAATATTTCGTTCGATGGAGCGCGCATTTTTTATCTATGGTTTTCCAAAGAATAAACGAGATAATATTCGACGTGATGAAAAAGAGGTTTTTATAAAACTCGCCGCCCATCTTTTGAATATACCTGATGAGAGTGTTGAAGCGCTAATAGAGGACGGGGCTTATATAGAGGTAGAGGTGAATAAAAATGGCGAAACAATATAAAAGTGAAATTTTCGCTGCGATACACGAATCAGCAGAGGCGTTACATCGCATTGGTTCTATTGATAAGCGCACGATGAAAGAATTTGATGATGATTGCCTAATGCCCGTTAAAATTTTTTCCGCTGAGGAAATACGCAGCCTGAGAGAACGGGAAAGGCTTTCACAACCTGTTTTTGCCCGATATCTAAACGTCACAAAAGGTATCGTCTCTGCATGGGAACGCGGAGCCAAAAAACCAAGCGGCCCCGCTTTGCGCCTGTTGACCATCGTACAGGAAAAAGGTATTGACAGCATCGCCTAATTTTTTGCTATCGCTAAAACCTTGTTCATACAAACATAGCTAAGGAAGCGCTGAATAAATCGATTTTTAGGGGTCTGTAAAAATAAGTGTGCTTTTGCCTCCCCGTCATCTCAAGTAAGACTTGACTTTATCGGGGAAGAATACCGACAGTTGGAGCAATATCTGTCCCCAGTTGTGAATTCTTCCAGTCCATTTTAACATAACATCCTGCGTAACCAGATACAGCATCTTCATGAGCGCGTCATCGCTCGGGAATACTGACTTGCCCTTCGTCACTTTGCGTAGTTGCCTGTGGTAACTCTCGATCATATTCGTCGTGTAGATGATCTTGCGAATCTCAGGAGGATATTTGAAAAACGTCGAAAGTTCGGGCCAGTTCGTACGCCAGGACTGTACAACAAGCGGATAACGGCTTCCCCATTGCCGTTCGAACTCATCCAGAGCAGCAACTCCACCCTGCTCAGAAGCCGCCGTATACACACTGGCTTGAGATCGTGCAAAAGCTTCTTCGTGTCCTTATACGATACGTAGCGGATCGAGTTGCGAATTTGATGAACAACACACTTTTGAATCTCCGTGTCCGGGAAACATGCCGATATCGCGCAAAATTAAACTGATCCCTGTAAAATTTGTTTTTTATATTGTTTTCTTAGTCTTAGCATTGGATTCCAACACTCAGCCCATCACCGATAGGAAATAGTTGGAACTTATTTTTTACGTTGATTTCAAAGTCTTTTACGGCTTCTCTAATACCCTTGTAATAGTCTGTAAAATAATCATGAATTAGAATTACTCCACCGCTTACCATACGAGGGGTGAAATATTTTAAGCCTGCATAAGTTGGATTGTATAAGTCAAAATCTAAATTTACAAAACAAAATTTTTCGTCGATACCTTCCGTTGTTTCAGGGAAATATCCTTTTCGGATAACACAAATATCAGGGTATGGTAATTTACCTAATACTAATTCTTCGCTTGTAAAACCAAGATGTCCTGTGTTAAATTCAGAATACTGATATTCTTTTTCAATTGTCACATCTTTCGCATCAAAACCAGAAAATGTATCAAATAAGTAAAGTTTATTTGTCGGAAACACCCGATTGATTTCCTTGGCAAATTCTCCCTGAAAAACGCCACCTTCTGCAACGCAGCCTTTTATATTTTTTTCTATGAACAATTCTCCTAAATTTTCCAAAAAAACAATGCGACTTTTTACAGGTAACGCAACATATTCATTATTAATATTTCCGCATTTAACACCCATATCTAGCAATTGCTCCGTGATAGGAGCAAGCCCAGGAAGTGAAGCAATTATTATCATATCATAGTCTGTTTCTAAAATTTTCTCCGGATTATAGACCTGGAAACCCTCAAAGATTTCCCCCCATTTGTTTTTATCATTACACGTAAAACCAATCACTTGATACTGTTTTTGAATTAAAGGCAACAATTTTTTACCAGACGACCCTGTTCCAAAAATCAATGCTTTAGGTAGGTTTGATAACATAAGAAACACCCTTTCATTGTAAAAGTACATGCAAAATCAGCGAACTCCCATACAGGAAGTCCGCTGAAATAATTGTTCGTATCTAAAAAATTCGACGCGCAGTTAGTTGGATTTACATTCGAGAGTGGATATAGACAACACCAAACCGTAGCCCGTAGCCCGTAGCCCGTAGCCCGTAGCCCGTAGCCCGTAGGATTATGCCCGGCTTGTTGTATTTGTCAAGGGGTATTT
>Ga0099364_10010835_pt1 | contig 12505 bp, 12 predicted proteins | sample TergutTh196P3_FD_73070 | JGI IMG/M metagenome (GOLD analysis project Ga0099364, IMG submission 73070) | Microcerotermes parvus P3 segment gut microbial communities from Pointe-Noire, Republic of the Congo - Th196 P3 | ecosystem: Host-associated > Arthropoda: Insects > Digestive system > Gut ... | reverse complement strand
TGTAACTGTATCAACAATAATTTCATTTACAATAGCTTCCTCTTGTACAGTTGAATCATTAGAGCTATTTGCCTCTGATTCAATCATGTCAAATTTTGAAAAGTCAATTAATCCGCTCATAACTGTACATTATTAATGGTTCGACTTCTCATGTATTTCAGGCTATGTACCTCTTTTAAAGCCTTATCTACGTCTTCTGCTTTATATCGGACTGAATTACCGATACGAAATGCTTTAATAATACCTCGCTTCGTCCATTCTCCCAACGTAACAAGGGATATACCTAACTCTTGGGCAACCTCTTTTCGTGTATAAATTTGTTTGTCCGTTTTTTTTCTGAAGTGCAAATTTAATTCGTCTCTAACCGTAGAGGCGACCGCTTCAGAAATGAGATATCTTAAACTGTCTGGTGATATTACAACAAATTCCTTATCCATGTCCATAAATTTTACATGGCAAAGAAAAACATTATATTGTTGATATAGAAATACTTACTGTTCGCATTGGTTCGTCACGAACCAATATGAATTATGCGAACCAATACGAACTACTGTGAACTTTTTAACTCACTTACCTTTCTACTTATCCTGTTAGCATATTCGTCTATTTCGATGTGTAGTAATTCGCTTGTATAATGCGTTTCACTCAATTTTAAACTTATTTTTTTATTAAGATATTTTTCAAAACCTCTTTTGACTCCAATATTACCAAAGCATTCAGTGATTGAACGATGTAAACTTGACTTGTTTGTATAAGTTATTAGTTCCTCTTTTTCTAAAGCGCATACCATAATAGCAAATAATCTTCCCTTTTCGCCTTTTCCTACAAATGTTTGTTTTAGAAATTCTATCAAACCCAACTTGATTCCATCATCACAGTTAAGTAGTTTTTCAAATGGCGGTGTTTCTTTGTAACATTTACCAGTTGTAATATTTTCTTCAGCTATGGCAGTCTTTTCTTGGTTACGAATAGCACTTCCTATTTCTTCTTGAGTGATTAATTTATCATTAGTTAGTAAATTAAATAAATGTCCATAACTTATATCTCCTTGAATAACTTCTAACAAATCCTCTATAAAACCTGGCTTATATTCAGGTTCTTCATATCCCTGCATATATCCATACTCTTTATTATGATTTACCCATTCTTCTCTTTCATTTTCCCACTCCTCATAACGATCATCTTGACTTAAAATACGTTTATAATTTTTTTCTGTCAATCTTTTATTATCCCGCATTTCGTATAAGCCATATATAACTCTTGTTATTTCATCAGAATTGCTTTTTCTTATTGCATTTGGATATTTTCTCAAAAATTCTTTCGCTGGTATTTTCATATACTTTTGCTTTTAGAAATTTTATCTGCTATCTCTCGTTCAGCTTTCAATAAAATATTTATTTGATTATACAACAACCATTTTATTAAAGAACGGATGCAACTGTAATTTCTGGGCATTTTCGTGTTCCGAAATTTTAATATAACTTAAAAATGCTTTTTCAGTTGAGTGCCCTGTCATTTTCATTATCTGGATTGTTGGCACTCCTGCAAGAAAAGCATTTGTTGCAAATGAACGTCTTGCTGTATGAGCCGATACAAAATTAAACTTTTTATCCGTTCTTGTTACCTTGAGAGTGCCTTTTGTTTCTTCGACATAAATATCTTCTGTGATTTTTGCTTGTTGAGCAACCAATTTAATATATTCATTAAATTTTTGATTGCTTATTACCTTAGGCAGTTTATAATCGTATTTTTCAAGAATACTCTTTACTATATAATGTAAAGGAACAACAACAGTTTTACCCGTTTTTTTAGTTTTAATCTCAATCAAGCTGTCATTAATATTGTCTTTTGACAATCTTTCTAAATCTGAAAACCTCAAGCCTGTACAAGCTCCAATAAGAAACCAATCTCGGACATGATCTAATTTTTTGTTTTTAGAAAGATCGAGTTTGTACAAAGCAGTCAATTCCGATTCGTTCAAATAGACACTTTTTGTTTCCTCATGCGGCTTATCAAACGCTTTCTTCTTGTAATCAGTGTTTGTATGCAAATTTCTTTCGTATGCTTCATTCATGAACGTTTTTAGCACTTTAATTCTTGTCCCAATTGTATTAAGTGCATAATTCTTTGATTTGAGGTAATGTACAAATTCATTATGAAAATCGATGTCAATTTTATCAAAGCTTAGCCTAATTTTTTTAAATTGCTCATATTCTTGTAGATCAGTAAAAACACGTCTATAACTTCGTTTTGTACCTATTGTTTTATTTGATGTTTCTATAAAATAAGGAATAAATGACATTAATTCATTTTCTGAAATTACATCGGTTTGGTTCTTATGCTTTTTGAAAATCAAGTCAAGGTCTTTTCTTAAAATATCATTTGTTAATGGCTTATCATCATTCTTAATTTTTCGCACTAAAGTTAGTACTGTATCTCTTACATTGTTTAATCGAGCATTAAACGTACTTAGAAAATTGCAAAATGACGGATTAAGCCGTCTAATGATATATTGAGAAAAGAGCTTGATGCAATTTTTAAAGAGTATAAGAATAAAACAGAAGATACCTCTAAAATGGAGTTGATGACATTCATTACTCACTTTATAAATACTTCAACAAGAATTGATAGTACGAAAGTACACTATAAAAAGGTATTTAAAAATATGCAAGAGTATGAGCAATTGAAAAACACAAAATTAACTTTTGATAAAGGAATTTGGTTGTAAGTGTAAAAAAAATATTAAATTTGCAAAGCAAATTTTTGAATTTGAAACGTACAAAGGTAAAAATGCAAATATTAATAAATAATAATTTGATAATAAATGGATTAGAATAGTTGACATATAAAATAGCGTTTTGCTATGTTCTTGCTTTTCGAAATGTGAGAAGTTTCAAGATTTGCTCAAGAATAAGTGTAAGCGCCCGTGAAATGCGGGCTTACTTATCTTAGAGCAATAGGTAATCTCACAACCTCGAAAGGCGGATAATGTTAAGTCCGCTTTTTTGTTTTTTAATAATTAGAAAAAACTAACAATTAACATATTAATAACTAATAAATTAAATTTTTATGAATCAAAATTTTAAACAAGCCGCAGACATAAAATGCAGTGTTAAAATGGAGTCAGAGACCATTTCAAAAAACGGAGTAAGTAGATTTTTAAAATCAATCATTTTAATCATTGCTGTTTTGTCATTGCAAAATTGTTCTAATTCTAATGAAAAACACATTGGGGAATGGAAAGGAAAAAACAGTGAAGGAGAAATTATTAGTCTAATCTTGGACAAAACCAATAATGCAACCTTTGTATATGGGAATGAAGTAATGGGAGGGGACAACTTTGCTATTGACGGAATAAAACTGATATTAAAATATGAAGTTGACTGTTCTAAAAGTCCAATTTGGCTTGACTTAGTAATATACGAACAAGAAAAAAACGAAGAAATTGGAAGATTTAAAGGCATTGTTCGCTTTATAACAGATACTAAAATAGAGTATCGCGTTAATTTTGATGATGATAATCGCTATGAGAATTTTGATAGTGAAGCGGAGGGTACAATTATTTTCGAAAAAATACATGAGGACAATAAAAGGGCAAATGGCTGGCTGGATGCTTTAAAAAATAGAAAGTTTTCATTTGGCAATAGAAAGTCTTCAATGGAGAAAGACATTAAAGGACTGGATATTGAATATAGAACAGGATTTACAACGGATCCTCTTTGGAGATATCGTGGGGTTTATTTGTCTCCAGCGGTAATTATGAAATTAACGAACACATCTGATAAACCCATTAGTGGGGAAATTATAATAAAATGTGTTTTTATTGATAACAAGAAGCAGGAAGAATTATCAATAGAAGTTGAGCATTTTGACACACCATTGCAACCGGGATTATCACGACAATTCAGTATAGAAAGTATGTTTCGTGTTTATATAAGTGAATTTAGCTCCACTGATATCTCTTGTCAAATATATATTAATGGACAGTTATGGAAAGCAGTAAAAATCGAAAATGAACGTTTGGATTAGTGTCATTTATGAGAGACAGTTAACAAAAAAGAAAAATGACAGAGAAAAAAAGCGTATGCAAATATTATATTAAGGCAAGACCTGCAAAGCCGTAAGAGCAGGATAAAATATTTAAAATTATGTTAGAATTTGTACGTGGTGGTTATCGAAAATTAGTTTCGTTTTCGCTGTGGTTAATCTTAATTGGTTGTACCATAGCTGGTCTTATTTTGGGATGGAATGCTGATGGCATTGGTGTAGGTATTTTGGGAATGGTAGCAGGATTTTTAATCGGAGGAATTATAGTTATTTCTTTTGGAGGTTTTATCGCTACTATTTTGAATATTGATGAAAACCTGCAAAACATTAATGATAACTTGCAAAAAGTTGTCAGAAATATGGAAAAGAAAATATAAAAATTAATTTTAGAAAGCAGTTTGTTGTTTGAATATTAGTTTGTAATTTTAAGTTGACAATAATTTAAGGACAAGGGAATGTGGTTGGAACCTAAGCCCTCATGTGTCCGCTTGTAAGAAGAAAAACTAATAAATTCAAGAATAATGGACAAGTTGATTAATTACGGCAGCGTAAGTAAAAGTAAATCAGTGCCAACTATAATTGAAATATCTGCTAATCACGATATATATAATAGAGGCAAAAAGGTACCACAAGAGGGAGAATACGAGAGTATTTAGGACAAAGGTTTCAAATGACAGGCGGTAAAATGGTACCAGTAAAAAGTATGTTGGAATAACATTTTTGCAAATAAATAAAAATGCTATTTTTGTACAAATTTTGTACAATGTAAATATGGAAAATTATGTTGGTAATAAGCACAAGTGAATTTAGAGACAAGCAAAGAAGTTATTTAGACAAAGTGGATAGAGGGACTGAAATTCTTATCCAAAGAAAGAAAAACAGATCTTATAAAATTGTTCCTGTATCGGATGATGATACTTTGATGAGTAAAGAAGAATATTTTGCGATGCTTGATAGAGGGCTACAAAGTATCAAAGAGGGAAAAGGAAGAAAAATGACAATTGAACAGGTAAATGAGATTTTGGGGATATGAAATATGAGATTATTTATTCTCCTGAGGCGGAAGAAAATTTACGGAAACATGCAAAAGCAGGAAATAAAATCCTTTTGAAAAAAATCTCAAAGCTATTGCAGGAATTGGAAGAACACCCTGAAACAGGCACAGGCAAGCCTGAAAAAATGAAATACCAACAAACAGAAATTTGGTCAAGAAGAATCGATGACAGACACAGAATGAGATATACTATCGACAATTATATAGTAAACGTGTTTCTTATCTCTCTTTGGGGACATTATGGAGATAAATAATAAAAAACTGTTGTAAATACCTTATAGGATGAGAGTTGTACTTGATAGATTAATCCCTAAGAAAAATATCAAATTGAATAATTTCATGAGCGTATTCATGAGCAAAATTAAAAACTATCATATAAACACATTGTATTTCAATTAATTATGATTTATGCCTGTGATTCTGGTGGACTACGAAATAAAGCGTTAATAATCTTATTTTAGGGTTATTAGCGTTTTTATTTTTAGTTTTGCACCACAAATACCTCAAAAAATCGCTTTTACGAAGAGTCTTTTATCATTTCCCATTGAATTACGTGGTTTATTTAATTCCCTGCACTTAACATGAAATTCTGATAGCATTCATTCGCCAGTGGTTTTTTGTTCATACTTTTCTGCCAATCTTAATATCTATTAATCTGCTCATCTTTTGACTTCATAATATTGACCACGTCCGACAAGTATTCAAATGCTTGATTTATATGTGCGCCTTTGCTTTCCAGAAATGCTAAAGTTTCGCTGACAACTGCAATGTTGCTATTATTAGATTGAACTTCATTGTGTTGATGATTTGACTTCAGCATTTCGCCTTCGCCATAGATAAGCCAATCCCTGTTAAGGTCTGGAAATGACCTCATAACATTATCCAATTTTTGGGTTCCAAATCCTTTTTGCATAGAGGATATATAGCCATTTGACAAGTTGCATTTTTTCTCAAACTGCTTAACCGGTATTTTTTTATATCAAATATATTCTAAAACCCTGTCTTTAATGTCCATCTTGCATCGCTGAATTTGACTATGTTCATATTTTATTTACTCTTAATTTTATCATTTAACCCGTCTATTTTATCAAGTTTTGATAGCTTTTTTCTATTTAGTGGTTTCATTCAAAAAAATCTCTAATTCTTTTAGTTTGTTTTCAATAAGTGTATGAATTTCTTCCAATTCTTGTTCGATTTCAAAAGAAAAATCAAACTCAAGCAATTTTATCATTAATAAACATGCTTCTTTTCTTAAAATGGAATAATTAATAAGCATATCTATCTGTTTATCAAAAAAATCGGGATATTCATTATTTTTGATTTTTTGTAATGATAAAATATTTTTTTCCCAAATATCTACGCCCTCTTTTGTCAATCTTTCTTTGATTTTATCGTCAGGTATGTTATCAAAATTTTCTTGATACATCCATAAGGCTTTTTGTTCGTTCACCGCAAATTCTTTTATTGCTATGTCATATTCACCAAATTTATTAGAAACATTTGTTACTGCGAATGCCGATAAAATGCCCAAGATTATGGTTAAAATAATATGTGCAGGTATTTGTCGTATTTTTTCTTTTGTTATCATACAATATAAACCTCCAATTATGACGCCGGTAATAAAACCGCCAATATGAGCTGCATTATCTATACCCGATTCATAGAACCCTACCATTATGTTATACAAAACAAAAAGAAAACTATTTAAAAGCATTTTTTTAACAGAAATATTTGTAAAGTTGAATGCTTTAGAACTAAGCAATGGTAATAAAACACCAAATAATCCAAAAATTGCCCCCGATGCTCCCACAGAAACAATATTTTCATTTATAACTAAACTTGAAACACTTGCTGCAATTCCTGAAATTAAGTAAGCAAATATAAATTGGTTTTTACCAATTACTTTTTCTAATATTGAGCCAACATATAACAAGGCATACATATTAAACGCTAAATGCAAAATCCCTCCATGTAAAAATACAGATGTAAAAAGCCTCCATAATTGCCCATTTATAGTTAAATATCTAATGTTTCCTCCCCATTGAACTAAAGCATCTACACTTGGTGAAAATACATTTACTCCAAACAATACCATTAAGATAAAAACAAAAACATTAGCGTATATTAACAGTGGTGTAAATAAATAACTTTTTTGAGGATACAAATCTTTGATTTTTATCCTGTGAGGAGGATTCGCATCTTCTTCTATTTCTTTTGATAACTCAATATTTTGTTTAGATATAAGCAATTCTTTTGTAAAACTGTTTCTGGACTCCAATTCATTCAATGCAATGAATCGTTCATCTTCCGAATAGAAAACGTAATCTTTTGAAATTATCTCTAATTCTTTGTCCGTTTTTTGTTTTATTATTTCTTGAAAATTATCTTTCATCTGGTTTTATTTTGAAATTTTCATGTAAATGTTCATCGCGCTTGCACACAACTCACAAATATACACAAGTTTTGCATGTTTTGTTACAAGTAAATAAAATCAATGGGACAAATAACTTTTTTCAGAATGAGGGCTTTGGCATTTCACGAAGTTATTGTCGTCATTTCGCCAAATCACGGATTGTATGTGTTTTTTATTAGTTCTTCTTGGTATATCAATATAGCCTTTTTCATTAAAAAATATTTTTTTGATAGCAAATATGCGTAATTATGCATTGCGGTATAAAGGATATTCAGGTTTTCATCATAGTAGATAGTTCCACCAAAATATTCCCACGTTTTTGAAGTGTATTGTTCTAAATTTTGTTTTATTTCATGTGTAATTTCTGTTGTAAAAATATTGTCTAATAAAATATGGTTAATTTCTTGTTTTAGAATATCTTCTGTTGGCTTAATGTTTATAAAGTTACTCTTTATTTCTTCGTAGGGTGTCGTTACGCTCACAAATTGCAGTTCGTTTAACAGTTTGATATATATATCGTATTTTGAATCGAAAATCTTGTCAAGTTCAAAAAACTTACCATAAAGTTGTTCTAATTCTTTGGGTTTGTTTTGTTGTTTCTCTGCTTGTTGAAAGTATTCATATATATCGGTATCGTTTCGTTTAATTTGGTTATTTAGATTTTCCAATTCAACTTTTAGTTTTTCAATAAGTTTGTCAGCATTTTTCCGCTTATATCTTACTCCATTATAATCAAAGGTTTTGATTGATAGGATATTATTAGAAATATTTTTCAGTGTTTCAATATCATTTTTCAGTGCAATCTCAGTATAAACCATATCAACTTTTTCATCAGAAAACAATTCATCAAAACTAATATTGTTTTCTGTTGATTTGCAAGGAGTTAATTCAATACAAGTCGGATTCTTATGGTTGTAATAACCATTATATATTTTGGCAAACGAATTTGATAAAACTTCCTGTTTGTATTCTTCTTGAAATTGGTAAAATGGGAGAAACTTGATTTCTCCCTGATAATTTATTTGTTCAAATAGCTTATTCGTCAGTCGTTTTTGTAATTCATTAATGTTTCTAAATACATTATTTGCAAGAGTATCTGAATTATTCTGAGATGAAAATCCCGTTTCTTCCAATCGTTTTATCCTTTCTTTGATTGTGGGGTGCGAAGCCCATTGGTCTTTAATAACTAATTTCGATTTATCGAATTTGCATTGTTCTTCTAAAGAAATATCGGGAAGATTGTTTGTGATAGCAAGATTATTTATTTCTGCAAGAAAATGAATCACCGTGTTTTGGTCTTTGAATATATTTTCGCTTCTTGTATTTTCAGAAATTTTTCCATTATAAAAATTTAAAACATTGTTAAAAGAAATATCTGCTAACGACATTCTCAACAAAGATTTTTTCAGCGGTTCATAACCGGTTACGTTGGCTGCAATTTCGTCTGCGTGAAATTCCATTTCTCTTGAAAGCCCCAGATAACTTTTGTTTACTACTTCGTACAACTTTCTCAAAATCCACTGAATTCCTGCGTTAATTTTTACTGCGATAATGACAAATATGGAAAAATATCCACTTATATCTGCCCATTTTTGAATAAGGTTTTCATATGATTCATTTTCATATAGTACATTAAAAATTACTTGGTTAACATTATAAACATAACTTCCGACTTTCATCGTTCTTTGTGAAAAATGACCAAATTCATGTGATAATATTGCTTTCAATTCTTCCTTCGTTACCGTATTTACTAATCCCATTCCGATTAGCAAATTCTTTTTTACAGGTAAAAACATACTCCAAAAACTTGAATCGTAAAAAACCGCTGCGTTTACATCAGACGACAAATACACTTTCTTCGGAAAGGCGGTTCCGACTTCATGTACAATTTCATGAATCATACTGAACAAATTAGGCGTTTCAAATTCGTTTACCTCAATTAAATTAGAACGGTCAAATTTATGCGACTTGAAAATAAACTTTAGCAAAAAAATCAAAATTAAAATACCTAAACTTGATAAACCAATTCCAAGAGCAATAGTAGCAAACATTGGTTTAATAGCAATTAATGAAATTCCCCCAGCGATGCACAAACCAGTTAGCAAAATAGCTAATAGTAAGATAATCAAATAGGTCAACACAAAGAAACTTATTGCGATAATTGCTTTTGTAGCTTGAGTTTTAAACTCTGCAGAAAGTTGGATTTCCTTTTTTTTCATTTTTTAATCGTATTTGTATTAATAAAATCAATCTATCTCCCACGATGCGCCGTCTTTAGTGTCTTTAAGATTAATGCCTGCATTTTTCAGGTCGTTTCTGATTTTATCTGCCGTTGTCCACTCCTTTTTGTTTTTTGCATCTTGCCGCATGTCAATAATGATTTTCATAAGGTCTGACGTAAGTTTTTCATCGGTTTTTGCGGCAGATTCGTTTTTCAAACCGAGAATGTCAAAAACAAAAACGTTAAACAGTTCCGTAAGTTTTTCGAGGTCGGAGGCGTCAATTTTTTCCTGTCCCTCTATAAGCAGGTTAATCATTCTTACGCCTTCAAAAAGGTGCGACAACGCCTCGGCACTGTTCAAATCGTCATTAAGGGCTTCGCGGCAACGATTTTTAAGTCCCTCAACGTCAACTGTCGAGGTTGCAGAGGGTTTGATTTTTTTGATGTTTTCAATTGCCTTATGCAGTTTTTGCAACCCTTTTTCAGCCGCCTGAAGCGCTTCGTTCGAAAAATCTACAACGCTTCTGTAATGAGCCTGCAAGATAAAAAAACGCACAGTCATAGGACTATACGCCTGCGACAACGCCGTATGAGCGCCGCTGAACATCTGGTCGAGGGTTATGAAATTTCCGAGCGAGCGAGCCATTTTTTGCCCGTTGATAGTTATCATGTTGTTGTGTATCCAGTAGCGGACGCTCTCTTTTCCCAACGCGGCGGTTGATTGCGCCACTTCGCATTCGTGGTGCGGAAACAGCAAATCCATTCCTCCGCCGTGTATGTCGAACGTTTCTCCGAGATATTTTACGCTCATTGCGGAACACTCAAGATGCCAGCCGGGAAAACCGGCGCTCCACTTTGATTGCCAGTTCATTATATGCTCGGGCGAAGCCTTTTTCCACAGAGCAAAATCGAAAGGACTTTTTTTCTCGTCCTGCCCCGAAAGTTCCCTTGTATTGCTTTGCAACTCGTCAATGGTTCTTCCCGAAAGCTTTCCGTAGTTAAATGTTTCGTTATATTTTTTTACGTCAAAATAAACCGAGCCGTTGGCTTCATACGCATATCCGTTTTTTAAAAGCAGGTCTATAAATACCTGTTGTTCAATTATATGCCCCGATGCTCTTGGCTCTATTGACGGTGGCAGGGTGTTCAGCTGTTCCATGTTTTTGTGGAAAGTATTCATGTATTTCTGAACTACCTCCATAGGTTCAAGCTGTTCGAGCCGCGCCTTTTTCTCGATTTTATCCTCTCCTTCATCGGCATCGTTTTCCAAATGACCAACATCGGTAATATTTCGCACATACCTCACCTTATATCCAAGATATGTTAGATACCGAAAAAGCAGGTCGAAAGTGATTGCGGGTCTTGCATGACCAAGGTGAGCATCGCTGTAAACTGTTGGACCGCAAACATAAAGCCCAACAAACGGTGGGTGCTGCGGATTAAAAGATTCCTTTGCGCGGGTAAGGGTGTTGTAAATAACTAAATTGTTCTGCATTTGCATTGTTTTTGTTTGAATTGAATCTTACACAAAGTTACATTTTTTTTCAAAAACAAAAACTACTCATCTTTTTCTGATGAAGAAATGTGATGTTAACGCGGATTAAGTTATATGAAAGTGGTTAGCGGTTTCATTCACGTACTTGGAAACATTGCAACAACGATTCATTCAGCCGTTTCATTCCTCCTTTTGTCGGATAATTGCCTGTGAAATACCAGTCGCCGTTATTTTTACTGCAAATTTTCGCCAGCGCTTCCCTTTTCTGAAAAATGATTTCGACGGGACACGTTACACTTTTGGGAGTGACCAATTCAGCGATTTTTTTTGCAATTTCCGTATCCGAAAAGGGCGCATATATTTCAGATGCGTAATTGACCATATCCTCGTCGGGAACGGACTGTTGCGCGACGCATTTTCGGTATATTTCTTCGGTAGAGACGTTGCGCGCAACGTCTCTACACAGTTCCAACGCTGCGCGAAATGCAATCAGGTCGCCGATATGCGACATGTCTATTCCGTAAAAGTCGGGATACCGAATTTGCGGAGCCGACGAAACGATAATCAGTTTACGCGGTTGCAGACGTGCCAGGATGGTGATGATGCTTTGTCGGAGCGTCGTTCCGCGAACAATACTGTCGTCCATCACCACCAGATTATCCACCTGCGGACGAATGGAGCCGTAGGTAATATCGTATACATGGCTTGCCAGTTCGTTTCTTTCGCCGCTTTCGCTGATAAACGTGCGGAGTTTTACGTCCTTCACGGCAACTTTTTCGGTACGCACCCGTCGGGCGATGATTTTCGGAATATCCTGAACGTCCGAATTTTCAATCGCCTGGCATTTTTCATTATCAAGATAATCGTTCAAACCCTCAATCATTCCCATATAGGCTACTTCGGCCGTATTGGGGATAAATGAGAAAACGCTGTTTTCGAGGTCGTAGTGTATCGCTTCGAGGATTTGCGGCACAAGGGCGCGTCCGAGTTCTTTACGTTCCTGATAAATATCAAGGTCGCTGCCGCGCGAGAAGTAAATTCGCTCGAAAGAGCATGGCGCCACTTTGTCAGCGGTAATCACCGTTTGACAGGCAAGTTCGCCCGAAGCGGAAATGAAGAGCGCCTCGCCGGGGTTGATTTCCCTGACGCTGGCGATGTCTGCGTTCATCACGGTTTGTATGGCGGGGCGTTCCGAAGCCACTACTGCTATTTCGTCGTCGGCATACCAAAACGCGGTTCTAATTCCCCACGGGTCGCGCACGGCAAACATTTCGC
>Ga0099364_10010834_pt1 | contig 12506 bp, 9 predicted proteins | sample TergutTh196P3_FD_73070 | JGI IMG/M metagenome (GOLD analysis project Ga0099364, IMG submission 73070) | Microcerotermes parvus P3 segment gut microbial communities from Pointe-Noire, Republic of the Congo - Th196 P3 | ecosystem: Host-associated > Arthropoda: Insects > Digestive system > Gut ... | reverse complement strand
CAAACAACCTAATAGCCGAATATCCCGAAATAACAAAAGAGTTTACCAGATTATTTCGCGCATTCATGCAGCAATACAATAATCGCATGATTGATAATCGGTTGACAATTTCGGATAGTTTTTCATACGTGTCCATAGCGAGTAACTGTATGCTATGGCTTGCCCGATACGACTTTTGGGCAAGACAGCAGAATATGTTTCCTTCATCCATCGCTCAAAGGTATCAAGTATTGGTATTGCCAACTTTTCACGCAAAGTTTTTCGTTCATCTTTCGACATCTCTTTTTCATCAGCCATCTGCTCTATGCAGCTTAAAAAAAAGTAGAATAAAGTAAATTTACAAAATAAAGTTGCATTCAGTAGTTGAATCTACCATCCTGCTTATTATCCTGCAAAATTTGAAAAATATCCATTTTTGTCTATTTTTGTAATCATATATAACTTCGTTATTCATGGCAGGATTTGCGCATTTACACGTTCATACTCAGTATTCTATTCTTGATGGAGCTTCAAGTATTCCTCTATTAATTGACAAAGTAAAGGAGCTTGGCATGGAAGCCGCGGCAATAACCGACCATGGCAATATGTTCGGAGTAAAAGAGTTTCATGACGCTGCCATTAAGAGAGAAATTAAACCTGTTATCGGTTGCGAGGTGTATGTGAATCCCGAAGGTCGTCATGTAAAGAGGGGAAAGGAAGACCAAAGCGCCAATCACTTGATTTTGTTGGCAAAAAATATTACCGGATACTATAATTTGGTGAAGTTGGTTTCGCTTGGCTATATCGAGGGATTTTACTACAAACCGAAAATTGACCATGAGTTGCTGGAAAAATATCGTGAGGGATTAATCGCCTGTTCGGCTTGTTTGGCGGGTGAGGTTGCCCGTTATATTTTACATGACGACATAAATAAGGCTGAAGAGACACTTTTGCGGTATAAAGCCCTGTTCGGCGAAGATTTTTATTTGGAAATACAAAGGCATGAAACTAACGACCCTGACGCCGACAGATCTGTTTTTCCGAAGCAACAGAAAGTAATAGAGGAGTTTAAAAAACTTGCCGCAAAACATAACGTCAAGATTATTGCCACAAATGACGTTCATTTTATAAACGCCGAAGACGCCGAAGCCCACGACAGGCTTATTTGCATCAATACCGCAAAAGATGTTGACGACCCCGACAGAATGAGGTATTCCAAGCAGGAATATCTGAAAAGCGAAGAGGAGATGCGCTCCATTTTCAGCGATATTCCCGAAGCGGTTGACAATATAGCGGAATTGACGGAAAAGATTGAAGTATTTACGCTTGACCGCGACCCGATAATGCCCGATTTCAAATTGCCGGAGGGATATGCCAATGATGATGAATATCTCAGGTTTTTGACATACAAAGGCGCTGAAAAGAGATGGGGCGTTTTGACGCAAGAGCATACCGAGCGTCTTGATTTTGAGCTTGAAATGATAGAAAAAATGGGATTTCCCGGCTATTTTCTCATAGTGCAGGACTTTTTGAATGCCGCGCGTGAAATGGGAGTTTCGGTAGGACCGGGAAGAGGATCGGCGGCGGGGTCGGCAGTTGCATACGCCCTTAAAATCACCGATATAGACCCGATAAAATACGGCTTGCTTTTTGAAAGATTCCTGAACCTTGACCGTATTTCGATGCCCGACATTGATATTGATTTTGATAAGGACGGACGCGACTCGGTTCTGAAATACGTGGCTAATAAGTATGGCAGCGATAAAGTTGCTCACATCATAACATTCGGCACAATGGGTGCGAAAATGGCAATACGCGATGTTGCCAGAGTGCAAAAACTGCCGTTGCCCGATGCTATCAGGCTCACAAAGTTAGTCCCCGAAAAGCTCGGGGTTACGCTTGACAAGGCTTACGCCGAAGTTCCCGAACTTGCAAAGGAACGGGAGTCGTCGAACAAGCTGATATCGCAAACGCTTAAATATGCTCAGGTGCTTGAAGGGTCGGTAAGGCAAACAAGCGTTCATGCCTGCGGCATTATCATAGGAAAAGATTCGCTCGATAATTACATTCCGCTTTGCACCGCCAAAGACACGGAACTGTATGCTACTCAATACGAAGGAAGCCATGTTGAATCGGTTGGACTGCTTAAAATGGATTTTCTCGGATTGAAAACCCTTTCGATAATAAAAGATGCGATAGAAAATATTCGAAAATCGAAAGGAGTAGATATTGATATTGATAATCTTGACCTTAGCGATAAAAAAACATACGAACTGTTCAGCGCGGGAGATACTACCGGAATTTTCCAGTTTGAATCGGCGGGAATGAGAAAATATCTCAGAGAGCTGAAACCCAACAGACTTGAAGATTTGATTGCGATGAACGCCCTGTACCGACCGGGACCGATGGAATATATTCCCAAGTTTATCAAAAGAAAACACGGACTCGAAAAAATTGAATATCCGTTGCCTGTAATGGAACAGTATCTTGAAGATACTTACGGCATTACGGTATATCAGGAGCAGGTGATGCTTTTATCGCAGGTTTTGGCAGGTTTTACAAAAGGGCAAGCCGACTCTTTGAGAAAAGCCATGGGGAAAAAGATACGTTCTCTGATGGACAAAATGAAGATTACATTTCAGGAAGGATGCGCAAAAAACGGATATGAAGGGAATATCGTAAACCAAATATGGTCGGACTGGGAGGCTTTTGCCGAATATGCGTTTAATAAGTCGCACTCAACCTGTTACGCCCTCATCGCGTTTCAAACAGGATACCTTAAGGCTAACTATCCCGCCGAATATATGTCTGCCGTTTTAAGCAGGAACATCAACGATATTAAAGAGATAACAAACCTTATGGACGAAACACGCAGAATGGGTATCGAGGTGCTTGGTCCTGACGTTAACGAAAGCGATGTGAAGTTCACGGTAAATAAAGACGGCAACATCAGGTTTGGGCTTGGCGCGATAAAAGGGGTAGGCGAGGCTGCTACGCTGCAATTGATTGGCGAAAGAGAGAAAAACGGACTTTACGAAAGTATTTACAATTTAGTCGAGCGGGTTAATCTGACTGCGCTGAACAAGAAAAGCCTTGAAGCAATGGCTGTTGCCGGAGCCTTTGATTGTTATTCGCAAATATCAAGGGCTCAATATTTTTCGACAGACGCTAAGGGTTTAAGTTTTGTTGAGAATTTGATACGGTACGGCAATTCAGCCAAAGAAGTAAAAAACACAAGCCAGAACTCACTGTGGGGCGATGTTGGAGGTTTTGAAATTGTTAAGCCGGAGCCGGCACAATGTCCTGATTGGCTCAAACTTGAAAAACTTGAAAAGGAAAAAGAGGCTATCGGCATCTATCTTTCGTCTCACCCGCTCGATGATTTTAAATTTGAAATAAACACTTTTACAACCGCCACGCTTGCCGATCTGCAAAATCTCAGGGAATACCTTGATAAAGACGTTGTTGTGGCAGGCATGGTAACTAAAGTTCAAGAAGGAACAAGCAAAAACGGGAAACCGTTCGGAACATTTACCATTCAGGATTATTCCGATTCATTCCGATTTATGCTTTTTGACAAGGAGTTTGTTGATAATCGGAAATTTTGCGTCAATGGTTATTATCTTTTAATCTCGGGCAGGGTGCAGAAGCGAAGATTTAATGAAGATGAAACAGAATTCAAAATCAAGAAGATAACCCTGTTGTCGAGCGTGAAGGACGAACTTATAAAATCGGTTACGATTAAAATAGACCCGTCAATAATTAATAGCGAATTGATAAGTGAGTTGAAAGAAATAGTGGACGAAAACAAAGGCGAAACAGAATTAAAGTTTCAGTTTGTCAGCGCCGAAGATAAAATATCGCTTCCAATGTTTTCAAGAACATACCGCGTGAGAATGAATAATGAATTAATCTCGTTTTTAGACGATTTTCCGGGGGTTGAATATGTGGTTAGATAGCCACTTAAACCCCATTACCCCAAATATTAATGTATCAATCTGGGGGAAAATCCCTCGCCTTTAGGCGAAGACTTTAGTATTTTATTGGTAAGATATAACCATTGTCGAAGTTTTTTTCGTTGTCATATGCAGGGTAGGGGTTATTTTGTGGCAACTTCCGGCAACATCACAGATGAGGTAATAATGGAATATATAAACAATCAGGATGACAAAGATAACAATACAGATTTCATCATACAGCAGTCTTAAGTCGGCTTTAGCCGAACATAAATCCTTCGGCTTTTAGCCGAAGGTAGTTTAATTGTTCAAAAACTCTCTCGGGTCTGAAATTTTTCCCGTAACAGCCGCCGCCGCCGCCGTAAACGGACTCGCCAACAGTGTTCTTGCGCCGGGACCTTGCCTTCCTTCAAAGTTTCTGTTAGAGGTAGATACGGCGTATTTGCCTGCGGGAATTTTATCTTCGTTCATTGCAAGGCATGACGAGCAGCCCGGTTGCCGTACTTCAAATCCGGCTTCTTCGTAAATTTTTGTAAGCCCTTCGTTTCTCATCTGTTCTTCCACCATTTTTGAGCCGGGAACAACCAGTGCCGTTACATTCGGCGCTTTGTGCCTGCCTTTTATTATTTGGGCAAAAGCTCTGAAATCTTCAATTCGTCCGTTGGTGCAGCTGCCGATAAATACATAATCTATTGTGTGTCCCAATATTTTGTAGCCGGGTTTAAAGCCCATGTAATCCAACGCTTTAATGAATGTTGCCGAAGGAGCAGCGCCGGCGACATTGCTTAGCGGAATGGAGCCATCAATAGATAGTCCCATGCCGGGATTGGTGCCGTAAGTGAGCATGGGCTTGATGCTTGAAGCGTCAAAAAACAACTCTTTATCGAAAACGGCGTCTTCGTCTGTTTTAAGTTTTTTCCACTCTTCCACTGCCGCGTCAAAATCGCTTACGCCTTGCAGCGATGGGATTTTACGCAGATAATCAAACGTAACTTCGTCGGGGGCTATAAATCCGCCGCGCGAGCCCATCTCTATGCTCATGTTGCACACCGTCATTCTTGCTTCCATTGACATGCTTTTTATTGCCGAGCCGGTAAATTCGACAAAGTATCCTGTTCCGCCTCCCGCCGACATTTCCGAAATAATATACATGATTATATCTTTGGAAGTTACGCCCTTACCCAACTCTCCGTTTACGGTTATTCTCATTTTCTTGGGCTTGGTCTGCACAATGCACTGAGCCGACAACACCATCTCTACTTCGCTTGTCCCGATGCCGAAGGCAATTGTTCCGAATGCTCCGTGAGTTGAGGTATGGCTGTCGCCGCACACTATTGTCATGCCCGGCAAAGTGTATCCCAACTCTGGACCAATAACATGCACAATTCCGTTTTTAGGGTCGTTCAACCCGAAACATTTAACGCCGAAGCCTTTACAATTCTCTTCAAGCGTTGCAACCTGATTTCTCGACAGTTCATCGCGTATTTCAAGATGCTGGTCTTTTGTCGGTATGTTATGGTCGGCGGTGGCAATAGTCTTTTCCGGTCTGAAAACCCGAATACCGCGCTGCCTCAATCCGTTAAAAGCCAGCGGACTTGTTACTTCGTGCAGGTAATGCCTGTCTATATATATAACGTCAGGACCATTTTCGATGGAACGGACTACATGCCCGTCCCATATTTTATCAAAAAGTGTTTTTGCTTCCAATTTTTTAAACTGTTTCTTTTATTGTTGTTTCAATTTTGCAAAGATATAATCTTTTTTTGAATTCATTTCGTTTTCAAATTTTTATGCTTCCTTTCTCTCAACTCTTTTAGTCTTTTCCCAGATAATATTCATCTCGTTGAGGGTCATGTCGTGAAGCAATTTGCCTTTTGCAATGGTCTCTTGCTCAAGTTGATTGAATCGTTTTATGAATTTTCTGTTGGTTTTTTCCAATGCGGCTTCGGGATCGATGCCGTAAAGCCTTGCCGCATTGATTATTGAAAAGAGTACATCGCCAAATTCCGACTCTATTGCCTCTTTATTTTTATTCTTAATTTCTTCCTTTAATTCCGAAATCTCTTCATCAACCTTATCCCACACCTGCTCAATCTCTTCCCAATCAAATCCCACCCCGCGGGCTTTTTCCTGTATTCTGTTTGCCTTAATAACTGCCGGCAGCGATGACGGAACTCCCGACAACACAGGCTTATAGCTGTTGTTTTCTCTCATTTTCAGTTTCTCCCAGTTTGATTCAACCTGTTTAGCGCCTGAAACCTTAACATCGCCAAACACGTGCGGATGCCTGAATACGAGCTTGTTGTTGATTTCCCTAAAAACATCTTCAAGAGTAAATGTCCCCTTTTCCGAGCCAATTTTTGCGTAAAAAACAATGTGCAACGCAAGGTCACCAAGTTCATTTTTTATTTCATTGTCGCTGCCTGAGATGATGGCGTCTGCAAGTTCGTATGTCTCTTCAATAGTCAGCTTGCGAAGCGATTCAAAGGTCTGTTTTTTGTCCCATGGACATTTTTCTCTCAGTTCGTCAAGTATGTCAAGAAGTTTTCCAAACTCTTCAAAAATTTGTTTTCTGTCGGTCATAAATAAAAATTTAAAACAGCCTGTTTGGCTCAGCCGGCTTGTTTGCCGAATCAATCCTGACGGTTGAGCCTGTTTCAATGCTGAGAAGTTCTGATATGTTTGCTCCATTAATGGCAATCTCAAGCAGGTCGAGTTGATTAAATCGGGCAAGTATGTCGCCCACTTCCACATCGCTATATTTTTCCGAAATATGGTCGGCGTGGTTTCTATTGCTTTTCAGCATTATTCTGAACTCTCGGTTATCAAATACTCTCAAAAATACTTCCCGCGTAATGTTTGATATGGCGTTGCCGTAAGAGTCTATAAATATGACGCTTCCCGAAATAGTGTCTTTGTCGATGGCAGCTCTTAGCGGCATCATTTCATTGATTTTCGACACTGCTTCCCCTAATTCCGACAGTTGTTTACCTGCAATCAGAGCCGCTGCGGTTTTTGAAAAAATGTCCATTTCGCTTAATCCCGATATTTTTACGGCTTCGTCGGGTTCCGAGTTAAGAATAAGGTTGAAAATACCGTTGTCGGCTCCGATAAAAAAGTGGTTTTTGGCTTTAACGACTAAATACTCCCGATTATTTGCGGCTTCGGAATGGACGCATATCAGATGCACCGACCCTTCGGGATAGTTTTCAAAAGTATTTCTTATTATAAATGCGGCTTTGGCTACATCGAAAGCGGGAATGTTTCCGGCGTTATCAATAATAGCCGTTCCGGGAGACAGATTGGATAATTTACCCTTGATGATTCCGTAGTAGAAATCATCATGTTTCCATTCGGTTGTCAATGTTACTACCGCCATAATAAAAAACTTGCAGCAAAGATAATCTTACTGTTTTGTTTAAATTTTATTATCTCCCAAGAATATTCCCCTGCTTGTCAACAAGTATCGGAGCACCCAAGCCGAGGCTTTCAAGTCCTCGAAGCTGGCGGGAGGCATCGCCCACAACGACATAGATAAGTTCCTGCTCATCAACTAATCTGCTGTAAACATTGCGCACCTGCTGCAACGTGATATTGCGCAAAACATTCTCTTGTTGTTTCACGTAGTCTAACGGCAGGTTGTAGAGCGAAATGCCATTCAGTACGGATAACAGTTGCCCCGGAGATTCGTATGCGCGAGTATTTGCCTGAAGCATTGTGTTTCGTGTCCGCTCTAACTTGTCTTCGTCAAGTATTTTGTCGGGATAATCCGTTATTATCTCCTTGAAAAGTTCTAATGAATGTCTGGTTGCTGTGGACTGAACACTGGAGCCTGCGAAAAATGTATTATTATAGTTCATTGCGTTCACACTGGAGTAAGCGCCATAGGTATAGCCGTATTGCTGGCGAAGCACCATAAACAGTTCACTGGAGGTAGTACCCCCCAAACCGTAATTGGCAATCGTCAAAGGGTAATAATCCGGCGAAACCGTAGGTACCCCGGTCGTCTTATATGTAATAATAAACGATTGCGGTGCATTGGGGAAATCAACAAAGAACAGTCGCGAAGGATAGCTCTTTTGGGTATTGTCAATTTCAGGTATTTCAATTGCGCTGCCTTTCCAGTTATCTGTCAGAGGAACAAGAAGTTTCATCAACTGAGCGGAAGAGAGATTTCCCACAAAATTGAAGCTCGCATTTACAGGAGAAATAGCCTTTGCATAGTATTCCTTGATGTCATCAATAGTGATTGAGTTTATTGATTCTATTGTTCCGCCGAAAACCGTATATCCAAGAATATTTTCTTTGCCATAGAGCAATTTAGTGGCTACATCTTGCCCTACGGCTGTCGGCTGCATTTCCCATTGGCGTAAGGAAGCCAAAACACGCTCCTTGCGCAGAGCAAATTTCTCTTCATCGAAACGCGGCTGCGTAATCATCTCCTCAACTATTTTCAATACTTCGGGGAAATTGCGTATCAGCGCCGAGCCGCTTATGGTTGTTGATTCATTTCCTGCGCCCACATTTACGGAAGCTCCAAGCGCGGCAAGGTCATCTTCGAGTTCTTCCGCTGTCCGCAATGCGGTGCCTTCGTTCATCAACTGGGCATTGAGAGACGCTACCCCGATTTTGTTTATATCATCGAGCAACATTCCGCCCTTTATTGTAATAGAGAAGCTGACCAAAGGAACTGAGCTGTAGTTCATTCCAGTTACATTAAGACCGTTGGGCAACTTGTCAGACCAGATAGTCAGTTCGGGAAGAACGGGGGTATTTGACAAGAGTTTCGGCTCAACGCTGCGATCAATTTTAGAAGGAGTACGCTCGTAGTCGTCGTCATCATCAATATCGCCTCCCTCAGAGTTCATCGCCTGTGTTGCAACATCTTCCAACTCGACAACTGCCAATGTGGAGCCGCTGACGGCAAGATTTTCCTGTCCGGTCGGAAGGTAACTGACAGTAAGGTAGTTTTGTCCTTTGACATATTGGTTGTAAACCCTTATAATGTCGTCCTTAGTTACCTTGCGGTATGAGTTAAGTTCGTCAATCATATAGTCGGGTTTTCCGTTAAATACATTGCTGCGAGCCATGGTTATAGCTACATTCAGACTTGATGTAAGGTTGTTATAGATTTGTCTCTCAAACCTTGTTACATAGTTGCTGATGTCCCTTTCATTAATCGGTTCGGCTTCAAATCTTGTATACGCTTCATCAATCGCCGCCATAACATCGTTGAGATTAACTCCCTCGAATGCGCGGATAGATATTTGTATGTTACCTGCAAGCTCCTGCGCCGGATTACCCATCGAGACCGAAGGAGCAAGTTTTTTCTCCTCTACAATAATTCGATACAACGGACTTTTCTTTGTTCCCGACAAAAGATGGGTAAGAATATCAAGCGCCGCCTCATCCTTATTCATTCTCTCGACTGTGGGATAGACAACTGTCAATGCAGGCATTGTAACTTTGGGTTCGGAATAATAAACGCCCTTTGTCGAAGTGAATGTAACAGGCATTGGCTCGCGTTTTTCAACAGGAGCAGAAGAATTTATCTCTCCGAAATACTTCTCAATAAGCGACTTGGTCTCTTTTGTGTCGAAATCGCCCGATATAACGAGAGTAGCATTGTTAGGTCCGTAGAAAGTATGATAAAACTCCTTCACATAGTCTAAAGTGGTTGCCGCAAGGTCGTTCAGCGAGCCTATTACCGACCAGTTGTAGGGATGATCTTCGGGGTATGTGTATTTGAGAGTTATCGGATATTGCTGTCCGTAGGGCTGGTTATCAACACCCTGACGTTTTTCGTTTGAAACAATATCAATCTCACGGCGCAGTCCCTCCTCTGTAACGGTGTTGATGAAAAAGCCCATTCGGTCTGACTCCATCCAAAGGATTTTCTCAAGAGCGTCCCGCGGAACAATCTGGTAGTAGTTGGTTCCGTCCTGACCTGTACTTCCGTTGAATGAGCCGCCCAATTCGTCAATCTTGGTAAAAAAGGCGTTGCGGGGCAGGTTCTCCGAGCGTTGAAACAGCAGATGCTCAAAAAGATGGGCAAATCCCGTAGCGCCGGGCTTTTCGCGGCTCGAGCCAACATGGTACTGAATGGCAACCGCCACCGTAGGAGTAGTTTTGTCATGACGCAAGACAACTTGCAAGCCGTTGTCGAGAGTGTACTTTTCGTAGGGCAACTTGAGTTCCGAAGAAGAGCCGCCACATGCCGCCATCATCACCGCAATGGCAGCGATAGTCATTAATTTGAACAGTTTATTCATAATTTTATTTATTAGGTTAATTTTTTAACTAACAAAATTAGAAAAATATAATTACTGTCCAAGCAAAACTTTGTTTTATTTTTTATTTATACAAAACGTTTATTGTAATTTAGCAACATTGCGTTATTAAGGGGTCGATTTTGCCGTTTTTTCCAATCAAACCGCCCGAATCATAAAATAGTTTTTCTTGCCTTTTTGCACAAGCAGGTATTTATCGTTGAGCAGCGATTCTCTCCCCAACTTCATGTCGGGATTATCAATTTTTTCCTTGTTAACGCTTAATCCTCCGCCCTGCGTAAGCCTTCTTAACTCGCCCTTTGAGGCAAAAACCTGCGTATGTCCGGCACACAAGTCGGCTACCGAAACGCCGTTGTCAATAATGCTTTTGCTTACATCAAACATCGGAACGCCTTCAAACACTGAAAGAAACGTGCTTTCATTCATCTTTTTCAGCGACTCGGTGGTTCCTTTCCCAAAAAGTATTTGAGAGGCTTCAACGGCAGCCCTGTATTCTTCGCGCGAATGAACCATCACGGTTATCTCTTCGGCAAGCCTTTTTTGCAGCAACCGCTCATCGGGCTGTTTGGCGTGTTCGCTTATAATCGTTTCTATCTCCTCTTTTCCAAGCGTGGTAAATATTTTTATAAACCGCGCGGCGTCCTCGTCCGACACATTCAGCCAGAACTGGTAAAACCGGTATGGCGTTGTTCTTTCGGGGTCGAGCCAAACGTTGCCCGATTCGGTTTTTCCGAACTTGTTTCCGTCAGATTTTGTGATAAGCGGACATGTTATGGCAAAAGCTTCGCCGCCGGTTTTTCTGCGGATAAGTTCGGTGCCGGTAACAATATTGCCCCACTGATCCGATCCTCCCATCTGAAGTTTGCACCCGATGTCGTTGTATAAGTGAAGAAAATCGGCTCCCTGAACCAACTGATACGAAAACTCGGTAAACGATAATCCATCTCTTGTATCGGAGCCTATTCGTTTTTTAACCGAATCTTTCGCCATCATGTAATTAACCGTGATATGTTTTCCTATCTCTCTTATAAACTGAAGAAAAGAGTACTTTTTCATCCAGTCGTAGTTATTAACCATAATGGCTTTGTTGGGTTTGTCCGATTCAAAATCGAGGAATTTAGTCAACTGTTTTTTCATGCCTTCCAGATTTTTTTCCAGAGCCGCCTCGTCAAGCAGATTTCTCTCTTCCGATTTTCCCGAAGGGTCGCCTATCATTCCCGTTGCGCCGCCCACAAGAGCGATTGGCGTATGTCCCGCTCTTTGAAAATGTACAAGCGTCATCACCTGCACCATGTGTCCTATGTGCAGCGAATCGGCTGTGGGGTCGAAGCCTATGTAACCCAATGTTTTTTCTTTTGAAAGCAACTCTTCAGCGCCGGGCATGATGTCGTGCAACATTCCGCGCCATCTTAATTCGTCAACAAAATTCATTTTTTCGTTTTTTTTTGAGCTGCAAATTTAAAAATAGTTAGCGTAATATGTTGTTTTTCGGCTATTTTTTGATGTTCTGCCAATTCAGTTCCGTTATCACCGGTAATTGTGCGTACCTGTTTACGGCGTTGCAGGTCAGATTGGAAAAATTACCGGAATTTTACATTAAAACCTAAGTTAGGTTAATAAAACATTCTTTCAAGCCAGATCTTTACCAATCAATGATTAATGATATTTTGGGGGAACAATAGGGCAAAACCGTGCTGGGGATATGTTGTAAATATCTATGTTGCTTACTCTACCCGCTCACATATCTCTATTAAAACCCCGGTGGTAGATTTTGGATGAAGAAACGCAATATCAAGTCCATCGGCGCCTTTTCTGGACTTTTTATCAATTAGCGTTATGCCTGCATGTTCAGCTTCGGTCAGTTTTTCTTCAAGATTCTCAACCGCAAATGCAATATGGTGTATTCCCTCTCCTCTCTTTTCAATAAATTTTTCTATTGGTCCATCGGGGTCGGTGGACTCTAAAAGCTCTATTTTTGTCTGACCTATTAAGAAAAAGGCTGTCCGCACTTTTTGGTCGGCAACCTCCTCTATTTTATAACACTCTAATTTTAAGAGTTTTTCATACAATCTAATCGCATCGTCAAGGTTTTTGACGGCAATTCCTATGTGCTCAATGTGCGTTGGTTTCATATCAAAAATTATTTTGCTAAGGTAATAATTTTTATCTTTACAGAATCAAAAATAGAAAATTCACAATATACCGACAACACAGGCAGCACCGCTACCAACCAAACGTTGAGCGAAACCTGCAATCAAGCCGTTGTTGATAAGCTCGTGGA
>Ga0099364_10010833_pt1 | contig 12506 bp, 10 predicted proteins | sample TergutTh196P3_FD_73070 | JGI IMG/M metagenome (GOLD analysis project Ga0099364, IMG submission 73070) | Microcerotermes parvus P3 segment gut microbial communities from Pointe-Noire, Republic of the Congo - Th196 P3 | ecosystem: Host-associated > Arthropoda: Insects > Digestive system > Gut ... | reverse complement strand
ATTGTGGCATAGAAGATTATGAAGCCGCCGATATAGACAGGGTTCGCAGGCGTGCAAAGTTTAAACTTCCGGCATCTGAAGTCTTGCCCTGGGGTGAAATAGAAATTGAGAAAACATGGCAGCTAAGAAAGAGTTCCATTACTTTGGATTATCTCTTAAAAAACACCGGAAACCAGGGAAGCAGTTTTGTTTTTTCCACACAAATTGATCTTTCCTTTCCTGGTACAGGTGAAAGCTTTTTAAGAAGCTATATTGTTCGGGAGGAAGACAAAGAAAGTGTAATTAAGGAAAATTTGATTTTTGATGACACCCATATAATAAATGATGTAAAAATCCTTGAGTTTCAGGACATTGAAAATGAAACGCTTTTTATCCTTGAATCGAGCCGTAACTATAATAGCCGTATTTTCCATATTTTTTCTGATTTAGGAGGCTACCAATCTACATGCCTCTTGCCTATATTCCCACTTACCCTTGAAGCCGGAAAGACCTGGAAGCTGTCCTTTTCTCTTAAAATAAATTCATAAAAATATTTCCAGAAAACACAAGTGTCCTGCATCCCCATGCAGTAATAAGGTATGATATTCAGGAAAACAATACATTATCTTCGGGAGTATTTCTTTCCGGCAGGATGTGGATCATGCGGAACAGCTCTGCTTGATGCAGAAAGTTCTTACAATGGTCTTTGTGAAGAATGCCGCTCTTTTTTTTTATTATATTTAAGCTTGATAGAGAACTGTGAAATATGCGGGAAACCACTGATAACAGAAAAGAAAACCTGTCTTTCCTGCCGTAAATCACAGGAAAGTTATAAAAAAGAATACAGTAACAAGTATTTTATCAGGCAAATTATGCTTTTTCCGTATTCAGGAAGGTTCAAAAATGTTCTTAAATGCTATAAATTTGGAAAATCCCTTGCTATTGGAAATTTTTTTATAAAGTGTCTTGAAAAAAGCCTGAAGGATTTTAGAATTGGAGAATCTCTTGATGTATACTCCAATACAGCATGGGTGCCTGTTCCACCCCGGCCAGGAAAAATAAAAAAAGAAGGCTGGGATCAGCTTGCGTTTCTTTCGGGATTGTTGAGCAAATCATCTCAAAATATTCCAGTTAACCATTGTCTAAGAAGGCTTAAATCCAAAAGCCAAAAAGAACTTAACAAGGGAGAAAGAGAAAATAATTTAAAAGGACGTATTATCTGCGTCCAAGAACCACCTGAAACAGCTATTATTTTTGATGATGTAATTACCACAGGAGCTACCCTAAATGCCTGTGCCAAGGCCTTGATAGAAAAAGGCACAAAAAATGTTTATGGAGTATGTCTATTTTATGATTAGGCTTGACAGCGGAATAAATGCCCTGTATATTTGCCAAATCGGAGGTGAATGTCGTCTGGTGGCGGCTGCGGACTTCAAATCCGTCGAAGGGAGGAAACTTCCTTGGTGAGTTCGATTCTCACACGCCTCCGCCATTTTTTCTTATTTTACCCCTTTAATAAACTCCTCTATTTCACCTTCGATAACTTTAAGACTCTCCGCCCAGAAAGCCTTGTCCCGTACATTTATATCTACTAGTTTACCCACCGCCGCGAGGTCGTTCTTGCCTGTCTCAGCCAAAAGGGATTTATACTTTGGCAGGAATGACGCGCCTTCTTTTAGATAACAGGCATAAAGTCCCAGAGCGAAAAGCTGGCCATAAGCGTAAGGGAAGTTGTAGAAATTCCGGCTTGCATAGTAATAGTGAACCTTATTTATCCACATCCCCGGATTCAGGCAGCTGTGGTCAAGGCCGTTTCCGTACGCCTGTTTCTGACAGTCAAGCATCAGATCGTTAAGTTCGTCCACGGAGAGGGAGCCCTGTTCCCTGCGGCGGAAAAGTTCGCTTTCAAAGAGGAAGCGGGAATAAATGTCAACAATGATTTGAGCGTTTCCGGCAATATCGTTTTCTCGTATAACATAAGCTTCTTCCGGTGTTGCGGTTCTTAAAGCGGCTCTGGCAACAAGTGTTTCGCAGAAGGTAGACGCTGTCTCGGCAAGGGGCATGGGGTAACGCATGTTCAGAATTGATGTCTCTTTAAGGCAGAAGCTGTGGTAACCATGCCCCAGTTCATGGGCCAGAGTAAGCATGGCGTCGAATGAACCGTCAAAGTTGCTCAGTATGCGGGACTGACGCAGGCCGGGAACTCCGGCACAGAAAGCTCCTCCTCGCTTGCCGTTTCTTGGGAAGACATCCAGCCAGCGGCTGTCAAAGGCCTTGCGTGCGTAGCTTCCCAGCTCGGGGTTAAAATCGTTAAAGTTCTTGACGATATAGTCAGCCGCTTCGTCTATTGAAAATTTCATTGAAACGGAGCCGACAGGGGCCATGATGCCGTGCCAGGGAAGACCGTTATTATACCCCAGCAGTTCCGCCTTCTTCCTGAAGTATTTATGGAAAACAGGCAGGGAATCCTTCATTGCCTGTAACATTGCGTTTAATGTTTCCATGTCCATTCGTGACTGCCTTACTGTCATTTCCAGCGGCGATTCATAGCCCCTGAGCTTCACCTCAGTAAGAACCTCTCCCTTGATGGAGTTAAGTGCTCCGGCGACTGCCTTATCCACCTGTTTATAACTTTCCAGCTCTCCCTTGTACGCTGCTTCACGCACAGAGGCTTTTTCGTCCCGGGCAAGGTTACGCGCCATGGAGAGTGACATGCTTTTTTCTTCCCCGTCCACAAGAACCTTGACTGTCATGGTGGATGTAAGCTGTTCCTTTGTATTGTTCCATGCGGTGGAACCTGTGATTCGCATTTTGGCAAATAAAGCTTCTTCCTTCTCGGAAAGCATGTACTTTGCGTTTTCCCGTATTTCGTTAAGAATAAAAGCGTGTTCTCCGAGCAGTTCCGATTTTTTGATAAGTTCGTCCAGATCCGCGGTTCCGGCAACAAACTTTTCAAACATAACTTGCGGCAGCCTCATTTCGCTCATCATTTGCTGGAAAAGATCCTGATTTTTAACAGCTGCTGAATCCTCGGAGTTCACCGCGACAGACAGGTGGCAGAAGGCTCCCAGCTTATAGTATTTCTCCATGTCCTTTATTATTTTTATATATTCCTCGATCTTGATTAGAGCTTTTTCCTGGACGGCAAAGTTCTCCGCTGCCCATGTTTTTATCCTGGCAATCTCTTTTTTTGCATTCTCCATATCCTGTTTAAAAGCCGGGCTGTCGAAGCCCTCGTAGAGTTCCTTTAGTGACCATGTCCAGTCTTTTTCCATTTTCTCCTCCGTGGAATATATATTATTAATATGTTATTGTATCAGTAATGATGACATTACACAATGAATATATTATCTGTTTCAAAAAAGTTGTAGATGCCATCATGGCAGAGCAGGCTCTTCTTGAAGGCAGTTTCCCAGTTCGCATCATGCCTGTTCCTCCGCTTATAAAGGAAGGATGTGGTTTCTGCCTGAGGCTTTCAGAGGAAGACCTTGAACCAGCCAAAGAGTTTCTCGCGGAAAGGAAAATTAAACTTAACGATGCAATTATTTCAGAGTGGAAATATTAATGTTTAAAAAATCTGATTTGCTTTTATCAAACTGCACAAGCGGCGGATGTGGTGCAAAGATAGAAAGCAGTGTGCTCTCCGGCCTTTTGACAGGGCTTGTTCACAAAAAAGATGAAAAATTACTGGTAGGATTCGACGGCTCTGATGACGCCGCCGTCTACAGACTCGATGATAAAAACTCACTTATCTTCACAATGGATTTTTTCTCCCCCATGGTTAATGACCCTAAAACTTTCGGGAGGATAGCCGCTGCAAACGCCCTAAGCGATGTATGGGCGATGGGCGGAAGTCCGGCACTAGCGCTTAACCTCGTATGCTTTCCCGAAGCTCTTGACAGGTGTATACTTGCGGATATTATCGCCGGAGGCGCGGAGAAGATAACTGAAGCCGGAGCCGTTCTCGGGGGAGGGCACTCGATCTACGACAGTGAACCAAAGTACGGCCTTGCCGTCGCCGGAACTGTGGAAACGGTAAAGGTCATACGAAATAACACGCCCAGGGAGGGTGATAAACTTATCCTTACAAAGCCTCTTGGCACAGGTATTGTCATGGCGGCACTGCGTGTGGACATGGCATCCGGGGAAGCAGTTGAACGAGCCGTCACTTCAATGGAAAGGTTGAACCGCTATGCCTGCGAGTGTATGAGAGACTTTCGTGTGAGCGCTTGTACGGACATAACCGGCTTCGGCCTCATCGTTCATGCACTGGAAATGGCCGCCTCCTCCGCCACTATCGCACTATACCCCGATTCCCTGCCATATATTCCGGCTGCAGTCGATTACGCAAACGAGTACCTCCTGACCGCCGCAGGTCAGCGAAACCGAAGCCATGTGGACAGTTCTGATTCGGTGAAATACGTCGATGTCAGCAATCTTCCGTTTGCAACACAGGAACTCCTCTTTGATCCTCAGACATCGGGTGGCTTATTAATTGCGGTTGATAAAGATGAAGCGGAACAGCTCCTGTCCCGTATCCGTGAAGCCGGAGACAGTAACGCCGCAATCATCGGAGAGATTGAACCAAAGTCAAATAAAAACATAATATTCAAATAAGGAAAGGAAATGAAAACATTGGACATGCGGGGAAATCCCTGCCCCATACCTGTTGTAAGCGCAAAAAAAGCTTTGACAGAAAATGACGCAGACGCCATAACGGTTATTGTTGATAACATTACCGCTGTTCAAAACCTTGAAAAGATGGCCAAAGGAACAGGCTGTATCTTTTCATACGAAGAGGACGGAAATAGTTTTAAAGTTGTCATTACAAAAAGCAGTGAACATAATCAGGCAGTTCCCATGATGAATCAAACTCTTTCCGCCGAAGAAAAAGAAAATAAGTCAAAAAAGAACGGTTCGATAGTCTTTATCAGCTCCGACAGCATGGGCAGGGGATCGGAAGAACTGGGAAAAATTCTCATTAAGGGATTTATTTTTTCCCTGACCCAGCTTGCCCCTCCGCCTGAAGCGGTGATTTTCATTAACAGCGGAGTGCGCTTAGCCAGTAAAGACGCAAACACAGTACCGGATCTGAAAACACTGGAAGAAATGGGCACAAAGGTCTACATCTGCGGAACCTGCGCCAATTACTTTAATCTAACAGACTCCATTGCCGCAGGAAGCATAGTCGACATGATGTTCATCACAAACCAGCTTACAGGCGCTGACAGTATAATTACAATATAAGTCTCCGCGCTCTCAGCGTCCTCCGCGATCCATTGTTTATTCTCATAGTAATGGCTATACTGAGCACCCATGGGTAAAAATATTGATGAAACTATTTCGGAGATGATTCTCTCGGCTTCCGGGTGGCGGGGTGTTTTCGCCGAAAGCGGAAACGGTGAATGTCATGGCAAAACGATTTCCGAGGCTCATAAGGTAATTACAGCCCTTGGAGCAAAAGCTTTCTCCCATTATCTTAACGAAAAAAGACCTGGAAATGGCGCCATAATAGTGGGAAGGGATACCCGCCCTACAGGAGAAGCGCTTGCCGATGCGGTGATTCGCAGTCTTATTGCGGAAGGCCGGGAAGTCCGCTATACGGTCATTATCGCGGCGCCAGAAATAATGGCTTTTACCGCCTCTGAAGGAAAATCAAAAGACCCGGGCGGCAATGAGCCTGTATCGGGATTTATCTATATAAGCGCAAGCCACAATCCCATTGGGCATAACGGCCTGAAATTCGGTCTTAATAACGGCGGGATGATACAGGCGGAGGAAAATGTCAAGCTCTTAGATATATTCAGGGAACTGACTGCTTCACATGATATAGCAGAAAAAACACTAGCTTTGCTGGACAGCGTCCCTCTCGATGAAATAAAAAAAGTTTACAGCAGCGCCGAACAAATAAAAAAAACAGCTCTGAAGGCATACTACGATTTTACAACGGAAGTTATATCCGGAGAAAGCGATGAAGATAAAAAGCAGGCTTTTTTCGAGTCTCTGCGTAGGGGAATAAAAGCACGCCCTCTGGGAATTACCGCTGACTTCAACGGTTCAGCGCGGACACTTTCCATTGACAGACATTTCTTCGAATCCCTCGGCATGGGATTTTTTGCAATCAACGACAAGCCCGGCCAAATAGTCCACACAATTGTCCCCGAAGGCGAGTCACTTGAACCATGCAGAACCTTTCTGGACGAGCTTCGCAAAAAAGATCCCTCGGTGATAATGGGCTATGTCCCCGACACAGACGGAGACCGTGGAAACCTGGTCATCGCCCCCCCCTCCGCGTCCTCCGCGATCTCTACGAGCTCAATAGTCTTACATGCACAGGAAGTATTCGCCCTTGCCTGTCTATCAGAACTTGCTTTACTCTCCTGGAAAGGTGAACTAAAAACAGCCAGGGCCGCTATTGTTGTAAACGATCCCACATCCCTGCGTATAGATCGAATTGCGCAATGCTTCGGCGTTCAGGTGTTCAGAGCAGAGACAGGGGAAGCGAATGTTGTAGGTCTTGCAAGGAAGCTGAGAGAAGAAGGTTTTCTGGTCAGAATACTGGGAGAGGGTTCTGCAGGGGGAACCATTGTCCACCCATCCCTTGTACGCGATCCAATTAATACAATAGGCTCTGTATTAAAACTCCTCGCTATAAGAGGAGAAAAAGGGTCAAATGGGCCCTATGAATTATGGTGCTGTCTTTCGGGGCAGGCTGAGAAATATCAGGAACATTTTTCACTATCTGATATTTTATCTTCCCTGCCGGAGTATCATACAACCGGAGTATATACAGAAGAGGCCCTTTTATCGGTAAAAACATCTGATCATGGTATACTGAAGGATAGATATCAGAAGGTCTTTATCCGTGAATGGGAAGATAAAAAGGCCATGCTGGAAAATCAGTTCGGCATCAAGAGCTGGGAAGCAGTTGCGTATAACAGCATAAAAGAAAGGCGGAGTATTGTGAATTTCGGCGAAGCGGGAAGGGGAGGGCTTAAAATTAATTTTTACGCTGAACCTTCTGTTTCGGGAAATACCTTTACGGCAAGATCAAGCATCTGGATGCGGGGTTCGGGAACGGAGCCGGTTTTCAGGGTCGTAGCCGACGCTCCCTGCTGTAAAGAACACGATTATCTGATAAGATGGCAGAGACAAATGGTACAGGAAGCAGATAAAACAGGAGAGGGATATGGGAATTAGAGGAGAAGTGTTTTCAACAAAGGTGTCACTGCAGAACAGGACTTACTTTTTCAACGTCAAGGAAAACCGCATGGGCGATCTTTACCTTAACATTGTGGAAAGCAAGAACCGTGATGAAGGCGGCTTTGATCGTCAGTCGGTGATCCTTTTCGCAGAGGATCTACAGGATTTTCTCCAGGGCTTTGAAGAATCCCTCAAGGTTCTCGAAAAAGCAGTCCGCGAAAAGAGGCAGGGAAAGAGAACCGCCGATAAAGTCACCCGCGACAGGCCGTCCCGCGAACGACCATCCCGCGATAGGCCGCCCGGGGAGAGACCGCCTCGCGATAGGCCGCCAAGAGAAAGGCAGTCCGAAAGGCAATCCCGGGGAAGGTCAACCAGTGACAGGCCTCCTCGCGACAGGCCGCCCCGCGAAAGATCAGCCGGGGAGAGACCACCTCGTGACAGAACATCAAGGGAAAGCCCCGCCAGGTCATTCTCAAGAGACGATGATTATAGCCCCCGGAGAACAGACAGGCGTGAACGCTCCCCCAGAGAGCGTCAATACAATGAGCGAAGTTCCAGTTCGTATAAGGCCGATAAGCCGCCCAGAGAACGCCAGACCAGGGAGCGGCCGTCAAGGGAGCGCTCCTCTAAAGAACGCAAATCTAAAGACAGCCCTCCCAAAAAGAGGGTAGTAGTAAAAAAGAGGTAAATTAGTCGGACACCAGCTGATTCTAGTTGGACACCAGCTGATATCTAGTTGGAACGATCCAACTAGATATCAGAACGATCCAACAAAGAATTTAAATCTTCATTCGTTTCAATTCGTGGCATTCGATGATAAATTCTTAGTCGGAACACTCCAACTAAAACTCATCCTCTGAATCGGAGAAATACCAAAGGTGCGTATCGCCTCCCTGTGAGCTTTTGTGGGATAGCCCTTGTGCTTTTCGTAGCCATATTGGGGGTAAAAAATAGAGTAGTACTCCATCAGACGGTCTCTGGCTGTTTTTGCAAGGATAGAGGCGGCTTTGACAGCAGGAATGGAGTCGTCGGCCTTTACCAGCGCTTCGCAGGGGACGGTGATGTCCGGTGTGTAGAGTCCGTCGGCTATTGCGCGGATGGGCAGGCGGTGAGTGTTGTTCCCGGAACCTTTTTCCCAATGTAGAGAATCAAAGGCGCGTTTCATTGCCAAAAGACTTGCCTGCAGGATATTGATCTCATCGATTTCGGAGGGCGAGGCCCAGCCTATACCCCAGGCTAGGACTCCGGAGTAAATTGTCAGGGCGGCTTTTTCCCGGGCAATGGCACTTAATTTTTTTGAGTCTTTTAGAATATCAACAGGGAAATTGCCGGGAAGGATAACAGCCGCAGCTGTTACGGGACCCGCCAATGGGCCCCGTCCGGCTTCGTCCAGTCCACAGATTAATGTCTTTTCTTCTCTGGTCAATGGAATAATACTATCTTTCGGATCTTGCTGAAAAGACACCTTCGATTTCCAGCATGGAGTTGCTTATAAGAACTACGGAATCTTCCAGTAACTGAACATTTGTTACTCTGGAAGTCGCCGCCAATATTTCACCGCTTATAAAGTGGATTTCGGCATCTATTGGAATTGTAATGGAAGGGCCTTCCACAGAGACGAATGATATGGATATTGTTCCTATGGAATCACGAAGATCGAAAATCGATACAGTTCCATCACCCAGGGCAAGAAAAACGGTACTTTGCAGAATGATACTGCCCCTGTGAATATCAAACAGGAAGACATTATCTCCCTCAATCTCGACACTGCTGTTGTTGATATATATGCGGCTGTTTGATGCTGAAATAAGCGGTGTTTTTAGTTCCTGTGTATTGACGATAATTTCCGAATCATTTATTTCCAGTACACCTCTATCCGCTTTAAGAATGATATCATTCCCCAGATTGTGCTGTACTCTGATTCCGGTGAGATTTAAATTCACCCTCGTTTCAAGATCCCAGTAAAAATCTTCAGAAACCAGAAGTACTGCTCTATCCCCTCTGGAAGCTGATCTCCAGTTACCGTCAATTCTCAAATCACGGTGAACCGTAATAGGATTCTTTAACTCGTGAGTACCGGCAACTCGAATTTCTCCTATGTCATTTTCCAGTGCAAAATATATTGCCTCTTCCAGAGATGTAAAAGGATTGTCCATTCCGCCTATAGGTGCTTCTGGATTAGCAGGTTCCATAAGAGGGGAGGGAGAAACGTAAACGGTATTTGGATCGAGAATAAAATATCCCCATGCAGGAAGCCCGTGGTTTCCAAAACTATCCACCTGATATGCCTCAACATATACTTGAGCGAGTTCATTAAGGTATGAGGATATTACCAGCGAATCAAGCCCGGAGTATTCTTCTACAGCTCCTGATGAGTAAACCAGTCTTGCGTTAATAAATCCCGAAAAGTCTTCTTCGGTTGTTGTCAGTTCCAGATTGACAGCTTCCCTTGTCCAGTCTCCGGCCGGAAGCCCCGTGAGCTCCGGAGCAGGAGGCGGTATTCTGTTCCGCCTGTCCATTTCCAGTATTTGACCACCCATGGAAATAAATGCCCATACAAGGTCTTCGCCGTCACTGACATCCATGTTGCGGTCGGTTATTATTCCCGAATAGTAAACCAGAACATCAGAAACATACTCCCAGCTCTGTGTTAAACCTTCATTGCTATATTGATATGCGATGCGTCCCCTGGTAGTTTCGACTGGCAGAAAGCTGTTTATGGATGCTCCGGGAAGAGCCTCAATTCTGACACTGTAAGGCCCGGAGTAACTTATCCCATCCGCATACAGTCCATTAAAATCATCTTCGTTATTCGGTACATCATCAAAAACGATCCAGTGCAGGGTTCCGCCTTCAAGGGGCACCAGGAGGGGGCTGTCCCCCCTGAACCAGGCGCCTCCCCAGGAAAAGAAGATTGTCCCTAAGGTTCTTGTTCCCAGTCTTTCATTTCCGTGAATCCCCGGCCAGAGTATGAGGCGGCTCATCCCTGCCGAAAGAAGCCTCAAGGGCGGATGTGCATTAGGGGGTTCTGAATAAACCACGCCATCCACAGAGGAAGGAAAAGGAATGAGCAGCCGTTCTCCGGAGATTGATTCTATTACGCCGGTAACAGGCTCGGGAACAGAATATCCCGGATTGAATGTTCCAGTTTCCCTGCCGTCCAAAGAAAATACGAACCTGTATATGCCCGGATAATCACCACCGGAGAAATGAATTGCTGCCGATCTTCTTGTGAGCTGTTCCGGCCTGAGCGTTATTTCATCAATAGTGAGATTAGGAATGCCGCCTGTAGACCATAAGTATGAATCGGGAACGGATAAAACAAGAGGAGAAACAAGAACCTGTCCCTCTATAACATGAAAATGCTCAAGATCGCTATTAAGCACCGTGTCTGGAGACACATAATATTCAAGCCTTTCTTCCCTGACGACACCGCCCTGAGACCGCCAGGCAATACGGAGGCTAACATTCCCGCGCTTTTCTATGCGCACAGGCCCCTGGTAGAGCCGGCCCGTCCCATTGGGCCTAAGCGGATCCGTTCCGTCATCAGTCCAGTAGATACTTTCGCCGAAAATCCCGCCTATGATAAGCATCTGCGGATTAAGCCACTCACCTGAAATTGGGTTGTCAATTCTGACCAGGGAGATATCAAGAAATTCAGCCCTCGGCTCTGAATAACTGCCGGCAGAATTCTCCGACCAGACAAGAGCCGGGAAAGACCCGGAAATCGGTAAATATATCCTGTCGTGATCATCCCTGTTTTGATTTATTCTGTTAAGATCCGGGAAAAAGGAAAGCCTGCCGCCCAGATCGGCCCATGCTCTTAAAACGGTATCAGAACCTTGCTGCTGTTGCGAAAACAGCCCCGCCGGTAACACAAAAAAGAGAATAATAATACATATAGTGCTTTTTAGTTTTACAAACATCATATTACCCTCATTACAGTTCCTTTGCATCATACACCATCTGAAGCGCTTCACGCAGTTCCGGATCCTGTTTAAAGTAGTGTTCCTCCAGCTCATCCTGGCTCAGACCAACAAGCTCGTGGCTTGAATAGTGAATCCACATTCCCTCGTCCTTGAGGGACAGGTCATGTTTCCTGCACCAGTAATCGGGCTGTATTTCGAGCTGTTCGGGCTTGTCGTGAAAATACTTGTAATCGTGGACTACGATTTTTATATCCTTCCTGGGAATACCCTTTTCCATGATGATCTTTGTCAGATGGTTGATGGTTCTGCCCGTATCAAAAATATCATCCACAAGGAGGATCTTGTCCCCCGTCCTAAGGGCTTCGGTAGGGTAAGTCCAGCCTTCCACCTTGATTTCCTCGGACTCACTCACCCCCGTATAAGAGCGGGCCACCACAGAGGCATAGTAAACAGGGTGAGTTCGGCGCTGAATGAACTTGAAATACTCGCTTATCACATTCCCCAGGTACACTCCGCCCCTCAGGGAAACATATATCACATTAGGAATAAACCCATCTGTGTATATCCGGTATGCCATCTTAAGACCATTGTTCCGGACTGTATCATAGGGGAGGAATTCCTTTTTCATGGGTTAAATTATAGTGTATAAGGCGGTAATTGACAATTACCTTATTGAAGACAGCATGGGTGATAATCACTGCCTAATCCATCACTCACCAAGGTTATCAAAGGCTTGAAGGGTCAGCGGCTATTTACAGTTACAGAACCTATTTTATTTGCCTTGAGGGTGCTGTTGTACATGCCAATATTTGCCAATGCAATGTGATCCTGGTTTTTATCACTGGTGATTTTAAGATATACGTCATAGCTGCCGATTTTAATCGTTGCCGGAAGCCTGATTGAAATATTGTATTCTCTGGATACATCAATATCGAGTCCGTCTGAGTTAAGATCCAGCTTAACTGGAAACTCAAGTGAAGTTTCGCCGCTGACAAGCAATATTGATGCGCTGGCTGAAAAAAGCATAGGCGCAAAACCTACGTTTTCGATCACTCCGCTTAGATTTAGAGTTCCGCCTGCTTTTGGTTCGGAGCTCAACTGAGATTTCCTCATCACAAAACGGTAGCCCAAACGGTTTTCAACAAACTGTAATTCTGATGTTTTGCCATAGTAAACAGGGTCTGAACCAAAGTATGTGTTATCTCTCCAATATTCGATCAGTCCTCCCATCCACACTGGACCCCGCAGGTATGTTGTGTGAGTCAGTCTGGCTTCATTTTCCATATACGTTATTTTATAGAAATCATAATCAGGATTAGTCCAACCGTATTCTCCGCCAAAATAAGTATGGCGGGCCTGCCTTTCAAGCCAGGCAAGAGCTTCTGTACGGATGTT
>Ga0099364_10010832_pt1 | contig 12506 bp, 8 predicted proteins | sample TergutTh196P3_FD_73070 | JGI IMG/M metagenome (GOLD analysis project Ga0099364, IMG submission 73070) | Microcerotermes parvus P3 segment gut microbial communities from Pointe-Noire, Republic of the Congo - Th196 P3 | ecosystem: Host-associated > Arthropoda: Insects > Digestive system > Gut ... | reverse complement strand
AGCCCGAAAAAAACGTTTTAACCGAACAAAAACCCGCAACCCTGGATGAAGGCGTTTCTTTAGCGCCTGATGCCAATATAGCTATTATCTCCGTTCCCGGTCAGTACGCTGCAGCCCAGACAATGCGGGCGTTACAGCTTGGGCTTCATGTTCATTTGTTCAGTGATAATGTTTCACTGGAAAACGAAATTGAGTTGAAAAAGCTGGCTTCCAAAAAAGGGCTTTTGCTTATGGGCCCCGACTGCGGCACATCAGTCATTCAGGGTATCCCGCTCTGCTTTGCAAATAACTTAAAACGCGGCGGCATTGGCATTGTCGCAGCCTCAGGAACCGGGGCGCAGGAATTGAGCTGCATTATCAGCAACTTGGGCGGGGGAATATCTCACATCATCGGTGTAGGCGGGAGGGATATGTCCAAGGAAGTCGGCGGCATTATGACACTAGAGGCAATTAATCTGCTGACAAATGATCCTGAAACAAAGGTGTTAGCAGTAATTTCTAAACCTCCAGCTAAAGATGTTGCCGATAAAGTACAGGAAGCGGTAAAAGCCTCGGGGAAACCCTCGGTACTTGTATTTCTAGGGTTTAAAAGCGATGAGCCTTTTTTTGCTGCAACCATAGAAGAAGGCGCGGCAAAAACATTGGCATTGCTAAACAACACAGACCCGGCAAAAGCCAAAACCGCCTTTGTCCGCGGCGAGATCGAAAATCGCAGCTTTAAACCCGAACAAAGGTTTATACGGGGTTTTTATTCCGGCGGTACTCTGGCAGGTGAAGCTGAGTATATACTAAAAGAAAAAGGTATAAAGGATTTTACTATAATTGATCTTGGTGATGATAAATATACTCTGGGCGCACTGCATCCCATGATAGACCCTCAACAGCGTAACTTTATGGTTTCGCAGGCGATTAAAGATCAATCCACTGCCATTATTCTTTGCGATGTTGTGATCGGTTACGGCAGCCACAGTAATCCCGCAGAGGAACTGGCAAAAACCGTAAAAGGCAGCGGCGCCTGTGTACTGTCAAGCGTTACAGGGACAGACGCAGACCCGCAGAATAAAAGAGAACAGGAACGAATTCTTCACGAAGCGGGGATTATAGTATATCCAAGCAACCAATACGCAGCGGAAGCGGCGGCTATAATGATACTAGGAGGAAATAATGGGCAGTAACCTTTTGGCAGATCCCTTAAAGATTATCAATCAGGGACTGGATATTTTTGAAAACGGATCGGCGGTTTCGCTGGACTGGCAGCCGCCCGGAAAGGGTAATGAAGATATAAATAAAAAATGGGACGCTCTCGCGGCAAGTCGTCATTTAATAGACGAGGCAAACCGGAAGGCAGTAAAAAAAGTTATTGACGCGCAGCCGGTGTGGGTGGACTGCGGTCTGGCAGGCGAAGTTATTCCGGGGTTCAAGCCTAATACTATCGCTCACGCAGGGCCGCCGGTTACATGGGAAAATATGTGCGGGCCTATGAAAGGTTCGGTAATGGGCGCTCTCATTTACGAAGGCCGGGTAAAGACAGCGGAAGAAGCTGAAAAAGTCGCAGCCTCCGGGGAGTTTGAGTTCATTCCATGCCATCACTTAAATGCGGTTGGACCCATGACAGGTGTTTTTTCCGCCAATATGCCGGTAATCATCATCGAAAATAAAGAAAACGGCAACCTTGCCTATAGTCCCTTTAACACCGAAGGTAAGGGCAAGCCTTTCAGCTTCGGCGCGTACGGTGATGATACACAGGAAATGCTGCGCTTTATCAGGGACACTATTTATCCCACGCTGACCAAGGCGGTTCGCGCCTCGGACGGGATTGACCTTAAAGCTATAACAGCCCAGGCTTTGCACATGGGCGATGATTGCCATAACCGGCTTATTGCGGCTACAGGGCAGCTCTGGAAGGCGCTGGTTATACAGTTGGCTAAAACCGGTGTAGATAACAATGTTCTTACAGGGCTTGCATACAATTTCTTTTACAACAACTGGTTCTTCCTGAATTACTCCATGGCAGCCTGCAAGTCGGCTATGGACGCTGCACGGGGTGTTCCCAAAAGCACTCTTGTTACGGCAATGGCGCGTAATGGTACGGAAGTAGGTATCCAGATAAGCGGTATGGACGGGCAATGGTTTACGGCAAAAGCGCCAATGGTTAGGGGGAAGTACTTCCCCGGTTTTACGGAGGAAGACGCTAACCCCGATCTTGGAGACAGCGCGATAACCGAAACTGCGGGGATTGGAGCCTTTGCGATGGCTGCGGCTTTGGGTATGACCCAGTTGGTAGGAGGCTCTCCCGCTGAAGCTATAGCCATATCCAAGGCTATGAGTAAAATAACTATCGCTAAAAGCGCCGCCTACACCATTCCCCTTTTTAATTTCGAAGGTACGCCCACGGGCATTGATGTTCTGAAAGTAATTGAAACAGGGATTATTCCGTACATAAATACGGGTATTGCCAATAAACAGGCAGGTGCGGGTATTATCGGCGCGGGAATTGTCAATATGCCGATGGAAGTGTTTGAAAAAGCATTTATGGCGTTTAACGTGTAATGCTGTTATTAATCTGCTTTGATTTATATTCAAAACAGTTAATATATTATTATGTATAGAGGAGGTTTTATGAAAAAGAAAGGTGTTTTGGGTTTGGTATTAACAGTTGTGTTGTTGGCTGGCGTTTTCAGCGCCTGCCGCCGGCAATCGACTGCGGCTCCGTCTGCTGAAGGGCTGGGAAGGGGTATTGTAGTAGCTATCGGCGCTGATACTCCGGCAATCGCTCCGGCGCAATTTAACAATACAACCGGTTTTTACGTTGTTACTATGACTCACAATGGTCTTTTCAGAATTGACGCTGAAACCCTTGATCCGGTTCCAGACCTTACGGCTGACTGGAAAGCCATTAGCAATACAGTCTTTGAGTTCACAATACATGAGGGTATAAAATTTCACAATGGCGAAGAGATGACTGCCCAGGACATTGTGGCTTCTTTTAATTATGCCAGGACTTTCCCTATTTCCGAAAACTCTTTAAGGAGTCTCGTTGATTATGAGACGGTTGACAGATATACTGTCAGGATTAATACCGGCAACCCTAATGCTATGCTCTTTAACGACTTGGCAAGTCATGCTACCTTTATAATGCCAAAGTCTTTGATAGACGCGGGGAATGACTTTAATGTGAACCCAATCGGTTCCGGCCCTTTTGTGTTTCAGGAATGGAGGCGCGGCGATTCATTTTCCTTTACAGCGTTTAATGACTATTTTGACAAAGAACGCGCCGCCAAAGTCGAATCTGTTACTATAAGGATTATACCTGAAGGTTTTTCAAGGACACTCGCTCTTGAAACCGGTGAAATTGACTATAATGTATTTCTCCAATCGTCAGACGTTAATAGGCTGGAGAATGATCCCAACTTCACTGTAGTTATTGCTCCCAGTACACAGTACAATATGATGTATTTAAATAACGACCTTCCGCAATTTGACTCTGTTTACAAAAGGCGCGCTATAGGTATGGCCATAGACAAAGAATCAATGATGCTGGCGGCTTATGACGGATTCACGGAACCTTCCTGGTCACAAGGGCCTCCGGTATTTGCCGGCGCTACCGAAGAAGGGTCGTACAGGTTTGACCCCGCAGGAGCGAGATCTCTGCTTGCAGAGCATAATATAACCCCGGCGTCTTTAGGCTTTGAGATTATTACACATGCCGGGCCAAGAGCGACTATGGCTCAGGTTGTTCAGGCTAATCTTGCCGATATAGGCATCCCTGTCACTATTGTTATGCAGGATGTACCAACCCTGCAGCAAAGGTTAAACAGCGGCAATTTTGAAGCGGGTTCTATGGGGTTTACGCAGTCCAGCTTGCTTGGGTATATGAGATTGGTCTTTGCTGGTTTTAGTATTGGCACTACAAACAGAAGCCGTGTAAACGACCTGGAGCTTAACAGCCTTATTTTCAGGGCTACAGCCCAGGTTACAGATATTGACGCAAGGAATGTTTTTCTTGAACAGGCGGTAATACTGGCTAATCAACAAGCCTATCAAATCCCTCTTCACTTGGCTACGTTGATTAGGGCGCACAATTCAAACCTTATAGTTCCAGAACACGCCGCAACCGATTTTCCCCTCTACTTAAATATGGTTTATTGGGCGAGATAGTCAGCTCTTAGTCCACTCTATGATAAAGTGCTTCAAATACTTTCCTGGTATTTGAAGCGCTTTTGTGTATCGCACAATACGTAAGGAATAAATATGTGGAAATACATTCTTAAAAGGCTTATCTACTTAATCCCTGTTATCGCCGGTGTTATATTGATAGTCTTTCTTATTATGCACATGGCTCCTGGCGACCCGGCAAGGGTTGCTTTGGGAGACGAAGCAACAGCCGAGGCTCTTGATGAATGGCGGGAAACGCAGGGGCTTAATGATCCGGTATTGGTTCAGTACGCCAGATATTTGTTCGGTATTTTTAGGGGTGATTTTGGAACATCATTTTCCAGAGCGCAAAGCCCTGTTTTTGATGAACTCGCCGCCAGATTTCCTTACACCGCGATACTTGCGATATGCGCAATGCTGATAACTTTGGTTTTGGCCTTTCCGCTGGGTGTCTTGGCAGCGGTTAAACATAACTCATGGTTTGACAGTATATCTATGTTTGTCTCTTTAATAGGCGTTTCAATGCCCGTATTCTGGCTTGGTATGCTTTTGATTCTCGCATTCTCTTTGAACATGGGATGGTTTCCAACATCAGGCGCAGGTTCCATTCTTTCTGTAGTGCTTCCCGCTGTTTCTGTGGGGTTCGGCTCTATGGCTGGCATGGCTCGTACAACCCGTTCTTCAATGCTCGAAGTTATCAGGCAGGACTATATCAGAACAGCCCGCGCCAAGGGTATAGCTTACGGCAGAGTTATTCGCAAACATGCTATACGTAATTCGCTTATTCCTACCATAACAATTATGGGGCTTCAAATGGGTAACCTTATTGCCAGTTCTGTAGTAATCGAAACTGTTTTCGCATGGCCTGGTATAGGCCGCCTGATGATTCAAGCCATTTTGTCCCGTGACTACCCTATGGTATTAGGCTGTATGGTTGTGTTTACTTTGTGTTTCTCAATAATCAATCTGCTCGTTGACCTTGCGTACGCTTATGTCGACCCGCGCATCAGGGCGCAATATTCAAGGAGATAATGGCATGAGTGTAATTACTGTTGGTCAGGCAAAACAATTCAAAAAAAGAAGTCTATGGGCTGACGTTTGGCGCAGGTTCAGAAAAAACAGAATGGCTGTTTTGGGCATAATAATTTTCGTACTACTTGTTTTAACCGCATTAACAGCGCCGTTGTTTTTTGATTATCAAAACGATGTAATAGGAATAAACGTGCGGAACCGGCTTCAACCGCCATCGACTGCTCATTGGTTCGGCACTGATGAACTGGGGCGTGATATTTTCGCCAGAGTAGCCTGGGGTTCTCGTCTGTCTCTTTCTATTGGCTTTTCGGCTGCCGCGTTCTCCCTTATGCTGGGCGGATTTATTGGCGCAGTAGCAGGTTACTTTGGCGGAATTCTGGACAATGTAATAATGCGTATAATGGATATTTTCCAGGCTATACCCGCTACCCTTCTCGCTATTTGTATAGCTGCGGCATTAGGCCCCAGTACAATAAATTTGGTTATAGCGCTTGCGGTATCGTTCTGCCCGTCATTCGCAAGGGTTGTACGCGCCCCTATTCTTTCCATTAAGGAAACTGAGTATATCGAGGCTGCTAAAGCTGTCGGCGCTAAATCAGGAACAATTATATTCAGCCACGTAATTCCTAACTGCATGGCTCCTATTATAATTCAGACTACTTTGTCTGTAGCAATCATGATACTTATTACTTCGGGTCTCAGTTTCCTTGGCTTGGGTGTTCAGCCGCCTGTTCCTGAATGGGGTTCCATGCTTGCGTCCTCAAGGTCACATATTCGTGATTACAGTCACATGGCATTCTTCCCCGGTCTTGCCATAATGATGACAATATTGTCACTAAACCTTCTTGGAGACGGTCTTAGGGACGCGCTCGACCCAAGACTTAAATAAATATTACCCAGGGAGTATGTAAATGAATGATGTTTCCGACAATAACAGGACAGCCTTGGAAATCAGCGGACTTACTGTTGAATACCGTACGCACGAAGGTACTGTTTATGCTCTTAATGGTATGGATTTATATATTGAAAAGGGCAAAACATTGGGCTTGGTTGGTGAAACCGGCTCCGGCAAAACCACTACTGCCCTGTCAATATTAAGGCTTGTTCCAGACCCTCCCGGGGTTATTGTTGGCGGCATAATTAAACTAAACGGCGAGAATGTATTCGAAAAAACCGGAAAAGAAATGGATGAAATCCGAGGTAATGCGGTTTCCATGATTTTTCAAGACCCAATGACAAGCCTGAACCCTGTTCTTACAATAGAAGATCAGATAGCGGAAGTTATTGAACGCCATGAAAATGTAACCTTAGAACAATCTTACATAAAAGCCCGCGAAATGCTTGAACTGGTTGGTATTCCGGGCGCCAGGGGCAGTGAATATCCTCACCAGTTCTCCGGCGGGATGAAACAGCGCGTTGTTATAGCTATAGCTCTTGCCTGTAACCCTGACCTTCTTATAGCAGACGAACCTACCACCGCTCTTGATGTTACAATTCAAGCGCAGGTTCTTGAAATGATGAAGGGGCTTCGCGAAAAATATGGGACATCCATGCTTCTAATAACCCACGATCTGGGTATCGTAGTTGAAATCTGCGATACGGTTTCGGTTGTATATGCCGGCAGGGTTATTGAACACGGTACTCTGGAAGATATTTTCGACAACACAAAGCACCCTTATACCGAAGGTTTGTTCAACTCATTGCCTAATCTAAAAGACAGAAAAGCCAAATTGAAACCGATTAAGGGTCTAATGCCTGATCCAAGCAATCTTCCTGCCGGCTGCCCATTCCATCCAAGGTGCGATTATGTTTTGGATGTATGTTCAAAGGAAAAACCTGCAAAAGTTTACAGAACCGACAAACACCATGTGTGCTGCCATCTTTATAACAGTGAAAATATAATAAAAGGGAAGGTGATCAAACGATGAGCGAAGCAGTTAATTCACCGCTATTGGATACAGCGCCACTATTGGAAGTAAAAAATTTAAGAAAATATTTTAAAACAAAACGTGGTATGCTTCACGCAGTTGACAATATTTCCTTTACCATAGAACGCGGAAAGACGCTTGGTATAGTTGGCGAGTCCGGCTGCGGTAAATCCACTGCTGGCCGCATTATACTTCGCCTGCTTGAACCTACCGGCGGAAAAGTGTTTTTCGAAGGCGAAGATATTGTGTGTCTTAGTGAAAAACAAATGCGTAAAAAACGTAAAGATATGCAGATAATATTCCAAGATCCATTCTCGTCTCTGAATCCCCGGAAAACTATAAGTGAGGCTATATCCGAACCTTTGAGGCTTAATAAAATTATTCCAAATAAAAAAAAACGTATGGACAGGGTTTTAGAGATTATGAACATTGTAGGTCTTGCCGAACGCCTTGTTAACACTTACCCGCACGAGCTTGACGGCGGAAGACGACAGCGCATCGGTATTGCACGAGCTTTGGCACTTGACCCTAAATTCATTGTTTGTGATGAACCGGTTTCGGCGCTTGATGTTTCAATCCAGGCGCAAATACTTAATCTTATGAAGGATCTTCAGGTATCTTTGGGGCTTACATATATGTTCATAACCCATGACCTCTCCGTTGTTAACCACTTTTCGGATGATATTGCGGTTATGTACCTTGGCAGGATTATTGAAATTGCCCCTTCTCAAGAGTTGTTTGCTAATCCAATTCATCCGTATACCAAGGCTCTGCTCTCGGCCATCCCGATTCCCGATATTCATTATAAAATGGAGCGCATACTTCTTAGAGGCGAAGTTACTTCCCCGATAGAGCCTCCCGATATGTGCCGTTTTGCGCCTCGTTGTAATTATTGCATGGAAAAATGCAGAACTTCTGAACCGGCGCTTGTTGAAGTTTCCGCGGGACATTCCGTTTCATGCTTCCTTGCGAGTAACGAAGTTATGGTTTACTAACCTTTTATAATATTCGAGTTCATTTACCTTGTTCGCTTCGTTGATTCTTTTTATTTTTTTCTATAATATTAATCCATGAAGAAAATATTTTTGATAATAGTTATAACTACCCTGCTCCTCTCTTGTACCAGAAGCGAAGAACTTTCTCTAGAAGAACTTTACGCTTTTAACGCCGAAGGGCTTGCAGAGATTTTGGCAAGAACCGTATCCAAACCCTGGCAGGGCGAAGATTTTATACCCGGCAAACTTGGCGGCGCATGGCGTTCTGTTATGAACGAAGACCCAAAAAGTTTTAACCTTTTAATCGCGGAACAGGACAGCTCCACTTCCTCGGTTGTAAATAGTATGCACGATTATCTGCTTGACTATGATGTTGTCGCCCGTGAATGGAAGGCCAGAACAGCAAGCCCCCAAATAATTATGGACGAAACAGAAAATACCCTGCGGGTTGTTTACACCCTAAGGGATAATCTTTACTGGAGTTATTTTAACTCTGACCAAAAAGTAAAAGTCACAAGCGATGACGTAATCTTTTGGTATGACGAAATCGAAGGCGACCCTGATTTTCAAAGTTCCGGCTACTTTGGGCAATTTTTAACAATGCCGGACGGAAGCGAGGCGCGTGTAACAATACATAAAATTGATGATAGCAGTTTTTATTTTCATTTCCCGAGAATTGTCGCCGAGCCATATCTTTCAACCAATATGAACTTTGGACCCCGGCATCTTTATGAACCTGCCAAAATACAGGGCGGCGTAGAAGGCGTAAGAAATCTGTTCAGCGTTGCAGTAGACCCAAGGACAATACCGTCGATGGGCGAATGGTTTTTGGTTGAATACACCCCGGGACAAAGGCTTGTTTACAGGCGAAATCCCAATTACTGGAGAACGGACGCAAACGGCATTTCTCTGCCTTACATTGAGGAAAATATTGTACGCATCATCCCCGATGAAAATACTCAAATGCTTTTATTCAGAAACGGGGATACAGAGTCTTATCGCCTGCGGCCAGAAGACCTGGACGGGCTTGTAAACAGGGGGGATGGAAGTTACACCGTCTTTAACAGCGAAGGCTCTCTTGGAGCGGCGTTCTGGACATTCAATCAAAACCCTGCAAACAACGGCAAACCTCAATATGAGTGGTTTACTCAAAAAGAATTCCGCCAGGCAATGAGTAGCTTGCTTAACCGCGACAGGCTCAATGCCCAAGTCTACCGCGGGCTTGCCGAACCCAAACTTCAGATTTTTCCCGAGCCAAATCCTTTTTATAATCCGGAAATTACTTTGCAGTATCTCTATGACACAGAACACGCACTGGAACTACTCTCCTCTATCGGCATTAACAGGGATGCAAGGGGTGTTATGCGAGACAGCGATAACCGCCGTATTGAATTTGATCTTACGATAAGATCGGAAAGTACAATGTATCAGGATACGGCTTCGATAATCAGGGATGAGCTTGCCTCATTGGGTATTAGGGTAAATATTCGCGTTGTGGATTTTCAAAAGCAGGTGGAACAGTTATTCAGCACATTCGACTGGGATTCAACTTTGATAGCGCTTTCCGGATCGAATATTTTTCCCAGTCAGGGAAGCAATGTCTGGCCTTCTTCGGGGAATCTTCATCTTTGGCATCCCAACCAGACAACGCCCGCTACCGAATGGGAAGCGCGTGTTGATTTTCTTTACAACGAAGGCAGATTTACGCTTGATCCGATCAAGGCGCAGGAAATTTGGGATGAGTTTCAATCGATTATTCTGGAACAATGCGTTATGATTTATCTATTGCGTTCCCGTGGTTTTTGGGCGCTGAACAACCGTTGGGATTTTTCCAATGTATATTTTGACAACAAAAACGGAGCGGAAACCAGCCACATTTTTCTTGAGTAGGTAAAATGACAAGTAACACTTTTGGAAATATTTTTAGAGTTACAACTTTTGGCGAATCGCACGGGTCTGCAATGGGCTGTGTGATTGACGGCTGTCCTGCGGGGCTGGAAATTTCCATTACGGATATTGAAAGTGAATTAAGGCGGCGGCGGCCCGGCAGTGTCTATGGTTCAAGGGACGAAGAAGATACTCCGGAAATTCTTTCCGGTATTTTTGAAGGGAAAACTTTGGGAAGCCCCATCGCCATTGTGGTTCGCAATACAAATCAAAAATCCGGCGATTATGACGCGCTAAAAAACATTTACAGGCCGGGTCATGCCGATTTTACATGGGAAGCAAAGTACGGCTTTCGCGACTATCGCGGCGGCGGCAGGAGTTCCGGTAGGGAAACTTTGTGCCGTGTTGCCGCGGGCGCTGTTGCAAAAAAATTGCTTGCTTTGTCTGGAATAAAAATCTGCGCATGGACATCTTCAATAGCAGGTTTTCAAATGCCTTCTCCCACAGAAGAAGGGTTTGACTTTAACGAAATTGAGCGCAATCCCTTGCGTATTCCCTGCAAGGCCGGCGCCCAAAAAGCAATGGAAAAAATCGAAGAAATACGCGCCGAGGGCGACAGTGCAGGCGGCATTGTTTCATGTATTGTAACAGGCGTACCTGCGGGGCTTGGAGAACCTGTTTTTGAAAAACTGGACGCGCGCCTTGCCGCTGCGATTCTTTCCATTGGCGCGTGCAAAGGGATTGAGTTTGGCGCAGGTTTTGCCGCCGCAGGGTTAAAAGGAAGCGAAAACAATTCCATGGAAAATTCCGGGGGCGGTATTTTGGGTGGTATTTCCAATGGGCAGGATATTTTTTTTAAGGCGTCATTCAAGCCGACTCCTTCTATTGGAAAATCTCAAATGGTTCTCACCAAAGACGGCAAGACAAAAGAGTTTTCTATCAAGGGCCGCCATGATGTCTGCATTGTCCCTCGGGTAGTTCCTGTTGTAGAGGCTATGGCGGCTTTGGTTCTTGCGGACTTTTTGCTGTTATCTCGTTCTGCGAGGATTTAATCCTCAAACTCTATTATTTCGATATGGCTTAAAGAGATTGTCCCATTGTTATCGGCGGTGCCGTATCTTAATTCGATTGTGTTGTTTGTGCCGGCTTTAAGCGCTTTTACTGTAAACTCGGCTTCTGCAAAAAAACCGGTTCCGCCGGTTTTAATAAAATTGATATATGAATAGCTTATACCGTTTACGACAAGTTCCATCTTGGGTAAATCATCCGGGGTAGAATAAGTAAAAACAATCATTGCACGGCTGCCATTGCCGCCGTCAATGTTATTAAAGATAATGCCGGTATTACTTTCATTTAAATCTGTTTTATAAACTGTGCCTTTCGGCCTTGTATAAGCAGGTCCGTTTTGTTTAACGCCGTCAAAACTTTTAGAAAAAGGTTTTATCGTACCGTCGGGATTAAAGCTAAACTCATCAATACAAACGGATCTCAATGTGCCGTGCCCGGAAAGATCCTGTGTATGGTAGACAAAATACCATTTGCCTTTAAAATTGACCACAGAACCATGAGATGTATCACAGCCTGTCGGGTCAAAAAATATGCCTTTATAATCCCAAAAGTACTCTCTTGTTTGTGTGCCGTGTTCTGTTTCTTCTGTTACAGGTTGGGACAAAGGATTTCCCAGAGGAGTTGTCCCCATAGCATATCTAAAGCTGTCGCCGTAAAGTACTCCTTCGCGTGTGGGGTGTTCATAACCTGGATATATCAGGTAATAAATCATCTGGCCTAAATCGTTTTCCCGTCTGAACATTGACGGGCCTTCATGATAATCTGGTAAGGCGTGTGAAATTCCGCCTGGCTCGCGGTTATTTCTGTTTTCGGTCAGTTTTACAAGGGGGCCGTCCATTTCTACCATATTTTCTTTTAATCTGCCCTGATAATAATTGCCGCCGCCGCCAAGATAAATATATGCCTGTCCGTCGTACACACGAATGGCTGCGTCAATTCCTGCATATCCTATTCCTTCGATATAACCTTTAAAGCCGGGATAAGCGTCTTTTTCAGGGATTTGCTCAAAATCCTTATAAGGATAGCGGCTTCTGATAACGCCTGTTTCCCATGTATTGTTCCAGCTTTTGTAATCACCCGGAGCATCATCAGGGCGGTGACGGGCTAATCTTGGCGTTGGCCAATAAAAATAGTAATAGCCGTCTTTGTAAGCTGTATCGGGCGCCCACATAAATGTAAGCTGCGAACCTGTTCCCGGGTGAATGTCGGTAACTTCTGTCCAGGGCAGGTCGGCGCGGCGCAGAATCTCGCCTTCGTCAACAAAATCGACCATGTTTATTGTTGAAAACACATGATACTGATCCATGTGATCGCAGCCTGCCGAAGGGTATCTGTCGCGGGACGGGTAAAGATAGAGCTTATCCGGCTCACTTTCCCATACTTTCGCCTCGGGGTCTGCTGTAAAAATGGTTTTTATTACCGGGTTTTTAGGAGGGGTATA
>Ga0099364_10010831_pt1 | contig 12506 bp, 6 predicted proteins | sample TergutTh196P3_FD_73070 | JGI IMG/M metagenome (GOLD analysis project Ga0099364, IMG submission 73070) | Microcerotermes parvus P3 segment gut microbial communities from Pointe-Noire, Republic of the Congo - Th196 P3 | ecosystem: Host-associated > Arthropoda: Insects > Digestive system > Gut ... | reverse complement strand
GCCGCTATCTGGGCGTGTATCCCCCGCGAGCCCTTCACAAAATCGCTTCTCAGCTTCTTTATCATCTGGCCGTCGGTCTCATGCTCATCCACCGAGGAAGAGCTGACAGGTGTCAAGTACTTAAGCAGCAGCCGCCATAGCTCCTGGGAAGTGAAGGGTTTACCCAGGCAGTCCGGCATACCGCTATTCCTATATACTTCCAGTTCACTGGTCATCACGTTCGCCGTCATGGCGATGATGGGTGTCTCCACGCCCAGCGCCAATATCTTCTGCGCCGCCTCCAAGCCGTCCATCACCGGCATGAACATATCCATGAAAATCAAATCGAAGGCGGCTTTTTCATCCTCCATGCGCGCCGAGACCAACTGCACGGCCTCCAGGCCATTTTCCGCCACCACCGTCCGTATGCCCACGCGCAGCAAGTGCTCGCAGATAACCTCACGGTTCATCGAATTGTCGTCGCAGATGAGGATTAAAGCGTCAAAAATCGGCTTTTGGGTGATGCGGATGTTCTCGCGCTCCATCGGATCGTCGCTGGATTCTATCGTGCCAAACGTAAGCTCAAAGGAAAAGCGGCTGCCATCCCCATACACACTCTCCACGCTCAGTTGCCCGCCCATCATCTCCACAATACCCTGGGTGATGGACAGCCCCAGCCCCGTGCCGCCATAAGTACGGGTCGTGGAGGAATCTGCCTGCGTAAAGGGCTCATAAATGCGCTCAATCTGCTCGGGCGTCATGCCAATACCCGTATCTTGCACCTCAAAATACACGGTGGCATGGTTATCCCCTATCTCATTCACCGTCGAGGAAAATTTGATCGCCCCCATATCGGTAAACTTAACGGCATTGGACAACAGATTTATCAGCACCTGATAGAGCCGGACTTGGTCGCCGACCAGCTTTCTGCCCGGCACCGGCTCGGCATAGACCCTGAAATCCAAGCCTTTTTCCTTGACCGCCGGCAAGATGACCGACTGGCAGCGCCCGAATATTTCATGGATGTTAAACGGCACCCGCTCCAGCTCTATCTTACCCGCCTCAATCTTGGAAATATCCAGAATGTCGTCGATGATATTCAGCAGCCACTTCGTGCCGTCGGTTATCTTGCCCAGATAATCCTTAATCTGCTCCATCTTCTCGCTGTCCAGGGCCAGCTCGGCAAAGCCCATGATGGAATTCATCGGCGTGCGAATTTCGTGGCTCATCGTCGCGAGGAACTGGCTTTTCGCCTTGCTGCTGGCCTCGGCCATCTCCGCCCGGCGGATGCTTTCCATCATCTTATTGCGCTCGGTCATGTCCTCGATGGCCGCCAAAGACGACGGCTGCCCCATGTAGTTTATGTTGCAAGAACTGACGCGGGCGACAAAGCCTTCGCCACTCAAGCGAGTACACTCAAAATCCATCGTGCCCTGGCCCTGGGCCATCAGTTCATTGGCCATGTCTATGGTTTTTTTGCCATTGGACTGGACTTCGGGCATATAATCGAAAATGTTCTGGCCAACAATGTCATCGACCGGCTCCCCGTCACCCAAGAGGGTCAGTAGCGTCCTGTTTGTATATAGCATCTGCCCATCCGCCAGGCCCACCACCCGGATACCCACCGGCATGGAATCGAGGATGAGGGTTAGGTTCTCATTCATTTCCGCCATTCTGGCTTGATTAAGCTGCTCGGCGGCCTCCATGCGTTTACTCTCGCTCACATCGGTACAATAGCCCTCAACAATTTTCGGTGTGCCGTCCGGCTTCATCTCTACAACACGGCTGCGTTCCCATACCCACTTTTCTTCCCCATCCTTTGTCCGGATCCGATAGGTGGCTTCAAACGCCAGCCCCAGCGGCAGGGTTTCCAGGCTGTGTTCCACGATATGATCGCGATCCTCCGGATGAATCAGGTCGAGGAAAGCCAGTTTTCCGCTGAGCAGCTCATCCGGCTCGTATCCCAGGAATTCCTCGCAGCCCTCGCTGACAAAGGTGTAGGTGTATTCCGGCGGGTCGTAGCGCTGTTGGAAGACCATGCCGGGAATGTTTTGGACTATGGTGTCCGTGCGCTTTTGCATCATGAAAATTTCCCGGTTTTTCTTTTTGTCCCTCATATATACAAAGGCCAGGAAGATAAGGAGCAGGGTCAGGATGAAGATTGCCCCGATGACATAGGGCCGCTGCGCCTCGACCAGTTGGCTGCGGTAGTCGTAGGTCCGGCGCAGCCAACTGTCCGCTATGGCATCGGTGTCTATCATCTCCATGGATTTGTCCACTATGTCGCGCAAAATTTCTTGATTTTCATTGAAGCCAAAGGTGGAGATGATGTTATTATCAAAGTCGAAGGCGATTTTATAACCCGGCAGCTCGTAGTAATGGGTCAGTTGCAACAGCAGGCGGCTGGTACTCATGGCCACGTCTATCTCGCCATTCATCAGGGCATCCAGGACATCGGCGTTTGAATCGTACTCCGTTATATGCCTGTGCCCGGGAAACCATTCCTTGAATAACTCCACATGGATGGTATCGCGGGTGATGCCCACATTGAGGGACAAAATATCGTTTATGCTAATCTCCGGCAGTTCCATTTTTGATATAAGGGTGGAATGATCGGTCAGATAATAATTTTCCGCCCAGAGATACCCTGCCTCGCGGTCGGGGGTGCGGCCCAAATCGGAGATGATATAAGCCCGGCCTTCGCCAAATAGTTTATAGACCTCGGACCAATCCGCTTCCTCCCCGTGGACAATCTCGAACTTAAGGCCCGTGAATTCCTCCACCTCGCGCAGGATGTCCAGGCTGATGCCCTGCCACATTTCATAACGCTTGTTATAGAAACTGATGGGGTAGTTATCGTATTCCAGGGCTATCGGTATGACGGGGTTGGCCGCCATATAGTTAAGTTCGTCCTCATCAAAGCTTAAGTTTAATTCGTGGATGCTGTAGTCATGGAAGCCTTGCTTATATAACTCGCTCAGATGACGGTCCGCTCCCGCCATCAAGGCCTTTTGGACGATGTCGATTATCGGCTTAAACTCCGGATTTATTGCCGTCATAGAAACGGGGCTGAAAATCGGTGGGAAATAATCCTCGATGATGAGGTCGTCGTAGGCGGCGAAGGCGGCCCTGGCCGTATTGAGGGCAACAAGCGCGTCTACCTCGCCGTTAAGCAGCATCGGATAGACGACACCGGTGGAATCTATCAAAACACTCTCGTAGGAATCCGGGTCATGGGCGGCGGCAAAATTCTCTATCGACACCGTGCCGCTGCGAAAGGCATAGCGGGGCTTTCTGGTCAGGGCTATCTCGTCGGGCGGCAGGCTGTCCACATGGCGGATGATGACGAGGCTGCGCATGGCAATCGGGTCGGTGGCAATATAGGTGTTTAGCCGCTCCGGGGTCATGCTCAAATCGCCGGTGAAGTCTACCTCGCCGCTCTGTAGGGCAGTGGTGACATCCAGGCCCGTGAGAAAGGCGGGTTCAAAGGGAATATCAAACAACACGCTCAGCCACTGGCTAAAGGACGGGCCAAAGCCGCACATATGGCCGTCGTCACCCATATAAGCCTCGGTGCTGGGCAGCATCCCATAAATGAAGCGGGGGTACTTATCCTTTAGCGCCTCTACCTGTGCTATCTCGTCCGCCGTCACGCCGGGCACGTCGCGGTAGTTGGTAAAGACCGGGTCCGGCGGGCTATCTGGCCCTTGTTCCACGCAAGCGGGCAATAAGATAAATGTGAATAATATGCAAACCAAAAGACAAAGCAATCTGAGGGATTTCTTCATCAACAGACCTCCGCAAAGTGACACGTTATGCTACATTATTACTCTGTAGGACCAAGGAGCAACAAGGAAATTATACCCCCTGATGGGGGCGAAGTCAAGAAAAGCAAAAATTATCATTTTTCCCCTTGACAAGCGCTGGCCTATACCTTATGCTGTGAAAAGTAGTTAGGGATTGTAGGGCAGGGGCTCTGCTCCTGCCGCATGATAATTAACCAAAACCTTGTGTGTTGCACAATTTGAAAGGAGGTAAAAATGACGTTGAAGTTTACATTAAATCACAAACCGCATAATCCAGCAAAAATTACCTCCGGGCTATTATCTACCTGACGTTGCCGCCTTAGCTAACAGCGCAAACTAAAACCCGTTATGGTAATTTCCATGGCGGGTTTTTTACGCAAATGTACAAAAAACCCTTGACAAGCAAAAAGACAGGCCTTAGAATACTAAAGAACATACGTTCTAGCGCCACTTAAGGTTAATAATATGCAAAAACTATCTTCATATGTATGGAAATACAAGTGGGCCTATCTCCTGGGCATAGTCACGATGATCGTCACTGTCACCTTCGACATGATCGCCCCGCAAATCAACAAGCGCCTGATCGACGAGGTCATCGTCGGCGGGCAATTGGCGGCACTGGGCGGCCTGTTGCTGGCGATGTTCGGGCTGGGATTCGGACGGGCCTTGCTGCGCTATGTCAGCGAGTTCACCTTCGACGTGACCGGCACCTACATTGCCACCGACATGCGGAAAAACCTCTATCGCCATGTCCAGACCCTCTCGGCCAATTTCTTCGACAAGAACAACACCGGCGAACTGATGGCGCGGGTGAAGGACGACATAGACCGCATCTGGGAAGGCATGGCCTATGTGGGGATGCTCTCCATCATGGTCGTCTTCCACACGGCGATGGCCCTGACCTTCATGTTTCGCCTGAACCCCAAGCTCTCCATCCTGCCGACGGTCTGCATGGCAGCGGCGGCCATAATCGCCATTGTCATGGAAAAAAAGCTGGGGGCGGTCTACGGCGAAATCAGTGAACAAAACGCCCAACTGAATACCATCGCCGAGGAAAATCTGGCCGGGGTGCGGGTGGTGAAATCCTTTGCCCGTGAAAAGCATGAAATAGCCAAGTTCCTCTCGCAGAACCAGCGCTATAAAGAGCTGAACATGAAACAATCGCGGGTCTTTATCCGCTATTGGCCCTATTTGGCGGTGATCAGCCGCATCCTGCCCGCCTTCGTCTTGTTGCATGGTGGCTATCTGGTCATCCAGGGCGAAATCACCCTGGGCACGCTGGGTGCCTTCATAGACTATTCGCTGAACATCGTCTGGCCGATGGAGATGATGGGGTGGCTGACCAACGGCATGGCGCAGGCCTTCGCCTCGAACAAGAAAATAAAGAAGATCTACGAGGAAACGCCCACCATCACCGAAATTGCCGAGCCGGTGGCACTAAATCCCGTGAAAGGCAAGATTTGCTTCGACAATGTTTCCTTCCATAAGGAAGACCAGTTCGAGATCCTGAAAGGCATCAGCTTCACCGTGGAGCCCGGCCAGACCATAGGTATCATGGGTGCGACCGGGGCGGGCAAAAGCTCGATCATCCATCTGCTCCAGCGCCTCTACGACGCCACCGGCGGGGCGATCTACGTGGACGATGTCAATATCCGCGATATGTATCTGGCGGAGCTAAGGGGGAGCGTCGCCCAGGTCATGCAGGATGTCTTCCTCTTTTCCGACACTGTTTTCGAAAATGTCCGCCTCGGCTCCCGCGACATGGTCGATATGCACGAAGTCCATGCCGCCTCACGCGATGCCCAGGCCGACCACTTCATCGAAAAGATGGACGACAAATACGAGACCGTCATCGGCGAACGCGGGGTCGGCCTCTCCGGCGGCCAGAAGCAGCGGGTGACGATAGCCCGCGCCCTGGCGCGCAAAAGCCCCATCCTCGTTCTGGACGATTCGACTTCCGCCCTTGACATGGAGACCGAGCAATCCATCCAGGAAGTGTTGCTGGGCATGACGGATGTGACCAAGATCATCATCGGCCACCGCATCAGCGCCGTCTGCCACGCCCACGAGATCATCTACCTCGACAAGGGCGAGGTCGCCGAACGCGGCACCCACGCCGAGCTGATGCAGGCGGGGGGGCTGTATTATCAGACATATGTAGCACAGTACGGGGAGGTAAACCCATGCCCATAAATGCCATAAAAGACGACGAGCAGCTCTCAAATGTGAAAAAATCCGTGACCATTGCCCGGATGCTAAAGTATCTGCTCGCCTATAAAAAGAAAATCATCATTGTCCTCATCATCATGGCCTACATCGTCTTCGCCACCCTGGTGAACCCGCTAATCATGGAGGCCGCCATCGACGACTACATCCGTCCGGGCGACTTCCCCGGCCTTTTGCGCCTGTTCGGCCTGGCCGCCGGAATAAACATCATCCTGGTCTTTGCCACCCGTACCCGGATGTACATGATGGCCGATATGTGTAACAACGTCCTCGTGACGATCCGGCAGGAGCTCTACAGCCATATCCAGACCCTGGATTTTCACTTCTTTGACAGCCGCCCGACCGGGAAGGTCCTGGCCCGCATCATCGGCGACATAAACTCCCTGAAGGACGTGCTGGGGAACTTCGTGACCATCCTGATACCGGACTTCATCACCGTCTCGGCCGTGGTCGTGATCATGTTTGTGAAGAACCCGCCGCTGGCGGCCGCGGCGCTGTCCACCCTGCCCTTCATGGCCGTGGGCGTCTTCCTCATCCAATACTATTCACACAAACGCTGGCAGGATTTCCGCCGTAAGTCCTCGAATGTCAACGCCTTCGTTCATGAAAACCTCTCCGGCATCCGCATCATCCAAAGCTTCGCCGCCGAGGACGAGGTCATGGCCGACTTCGAGCATCTGACCCATGAACACCGCTCATCCTTCGTGAAGGCCGTCCGCATAAACGACTTCTTCTTTTCCGTCGTCGATATCTGCTGGGCGGGCGGACTGGTCGCCATGTACTTCATCGGCATCCAGATCATCGGCACGGAAAATATCTCCCTGGGCACCTTCGTTGCCTTCGGCGCCTATGTGGCGATGTTCTGGCAGCCTTTGATGAATCTCTCGAACTTCTATAACCAACTGATTACCAACATCGCCGGGGCGGAGCGCATCTTCGAGATCATGGACACCCCCGCTGAAATCCGCGACGCCGAGGATGTCGTCGAGCTGGCACCGATAACCGGCGCGGTGGACTTCCGCGATGTCAGCTTTTCCTACGATGAAGGTACGCTGGTGCTGGATAATGTCAGCTTTAGTGTGCAGCCGGGCGAAACGATAGCCCTGGTCGGCCCCACCGGAGCCGGCAAGACCACCATCGTCAACTTGATTAGCCGTTTTTATGATGTCCAGGACGGCACTGTGGCTATAGACGACGTGGATGTGAAGACCGTCTCCATCGAGAGCCTGCGGCGGCAGTTGGGGATCATGAACCAGGACAATTACCTCTTTTCCGGCACGATACGCGATAACATCCGTTATGGAAAGCTGGATGCCACCGATGAAGAAATCGAGGCGGCGGCCAAAGCCGTGCGCGCCCATGACTTCATCATCGATTTGGAAAAAGGCTATGATTATGAGCTCTCCGAGCGCGGCGGCGGTCTCTCCGTCGGCCAGAAGCAGCTCCTGGCCTTCGCCCGCACGATGGTCTCGAAGCCGCGAATCTTAATCCTGGACGAAGCCACCTCCAGCATCGACACCCAGACGGAGCTCCTCATCCAAAAGGGCATCGCCTCCCTGCTTAAGGGCCGGACCTCCTTTGTTATCGCCCACCGGCTCTCGACAATCCGCGCCGCCGACAGGATTTTCGTGATAGACGAGGGGCGTATCATCGAGGAAGGAAACCATAAGGCATTGATGGAGAAGAAGGGGCTTTACTATAATTTGCAAATGGCGCAGACAGTGTCGTGAAGAGCATGGAGGTTTACATGAAAAAACTCTCATTTACCCGGATGTTGGCTGTGGCGGTAGGCGAGATTTTCGGTGGCGGGGCCTTTAATATCATCAACTTTCTCTATCCCGGTTTCCTGGCCCTGGCCGTTGGTCTGTCGCCGTATTTGGCGGGCTTGGTCATCTTGATTGCCCGCGTGTTTGATGCCGTGATTGATCCCCTGGTGGGCTTTTGGTCAGACAAAATGCGGGTGCGCTACGGCACCAGACGCGGCGGGCTCATTGTCTGCGCTCCTTTGCTCATGCTGGCGATGTTTTTGATGTTCTACCCCTACAAAAACCCCGACATAGCCATCCGTTTCATGGCGGTACTGCTGTCCTATATCTTCTTTGTCGCCGTGCAAAGTGCGATAATGATACCCTATTATTCGCTGGCCAGTGAAATAACCGAGGATTACACCGAACGGGCGCGGATGACTACCCTGCGGCTGGCTTTTTCCATTCTCGCCTCCATCACCTGCGTCGCCCTGCCGGGTATTATCGTCGAGCAATACGATAATAACTCCGGCTACATCATCATGAGTTTAATCTTTGGAGCGATTTTTATGATTTGCATCGCAGCCACGGGCATTTTTTCCCGCGAGGGCATCCCTGCCCCGGAAAAAGCCGAGCGTTTCGCCCTGACCGACTTTCTCAGACCCTTCCAGATGAAAATTTTCCGCCAATATCTCTATATTTTCCTCGCCGCCCAGATCACGATGGCGGCCATGAGTACCCTGTTTTTCTTCTATGTCGATTTCTACTTCTGCCGTGACTTAACGGCGCGGGGCGAGGGTAATATCGTGGGCATGATTGGAGCGGCCATCATGTTTGGCATGCAGATAGTCGCCCTGCCCTTTTACCTGAAAGTGATTAAAAAAACCAGCAAGACCACGGCTTATATTATTGGCGCCGTCATTTGGATAGTAAGCGCCCTCTTTTTGTTCGTTCTGCCGGCAAACTCCGGCACCGTGCCGCTTTATATTCTGGCCGCCATCATCGGTTTCGGTATCAGCGGCCCGGGCCTCATCCCCCACGCCATGTTCCCCGATGTTGTGGATGTCGGCGAACTTACATTTGGGGCCCGCAGCGCCGGTATTTTTTCCGGTGCCTCCAACCTTATCGTCCAGGGCGGGCAGGCGGTGGCCATTTCCGTCGTGATGACGCTGATAGGCATTTTTGGCTTCGTGGAGCAAGACATCCGCGAGGGTGCCCAGAAGGTGGTCTCGCAATCCGTTTCCGCCCAGAATGCCATTGTGTTTATTATGGCATTGGCGCCGCTTTTGTGTATGTCCATTGGTATCTGGCATTGCCTGCGGTATCGCCTGAATAAGGAAACACATGGGCGGGTGATCGCCGCCATAAAAGGCAGCGATGAGGAAAAGAGGGAGGTTTTATCGTCGTTATGAAAAAGCCCAACGCCCTGCTCTACTGTCTCTTTTTTCTGCTTATTTATCCCTTTTTGAAAATCGCCTTTCGCTTAAAGGTTGAGCGCAGCACCTACCGGGCCCCGAATGGGCCCTTTGTCGTCGTCTCTAACCACGAATCCTTCATGGATTTTTGCCTGAGTATGCTGACCATCTACCCCAAGCGCCTAAATGCGGTGGCGGCGCAGAAATTCTTCTATTACCGTCCGCTCCATAAACTGCTGCCCATGATGGGCTGCATCCCGAAAAATCTCTTCGATGCCGATCCCCGGGCCATAAAGGATATCTTCAATGTCATAAAGGGCGGCGGCAACCTCCTGCTGTTCCCCGAGGGGCGTTGCTCCACGCACGGCGCATACATGGGCATGCATGTCGCCTGCGGCAAGCTACTAAAAAAACTGGCCGTGCCCGTGGTCGCCTGTCACATCGAGGGGGCGTATAACTCTATGCCTTTCTGGCGGCCGGGTATACGCTGCGGCCAAGTCCGGGTGACGCTCAGTAATTTGCTCACCCCCGCCGAGTTAAAGGATTTATCCGTGGTCGAGATAAATGAACGGATTGACAGCGCCATCGGGAGTCCAGGGGACGGGGCTCTTTCCTCCCTTTGGCAGGCAAGGCGGTTGGCTGAGGGCCTGGAAAATATTATCTACTTCTGTCCCGGATGTCGGCAGGAGTTTTCTTTGGAAACTAAAAGAAACGTGGTAGCTTGCACAGCCTGCGGGCTGTCGGCGCAACTGGGGAAGGATGCGCGTTTTATCTGGACGCAAGGTGACGGGGAGAAAGCCCTGCTTCTGGGAGGGAATTTAGCGGCGGCAGACCCTCTGCCGGAAACGGTCGCCGCGTGGTTTAATATGCAATACGGCGCGGAGATGGAGCGGATTAGCACGGATTTTGACCCCATCAGTACCCAGGTGTCCATCCGCATTGGCGCCGGCAGCGGCAAGGGGCTTATGGCCGCCGGAGTGGGAACGCTCAGCCTGGACTCCGGGGGCTGGCATTATCAGGGGCAGTTTTTGGGGGCAGAGACAACGCTAGATTTCCCGCTGGATACCGTACCGGCCCTGCCCTTCGACCCGGCCGACAATTTCCAGATCTACGGCAAAGGGCGCTTTTTCGCCTTTTGCCCGACAGACAATAAGAAAGCCTGTGCCCAGTACGCCGTCCTCGGTGAGTGTATGTACTGGCGTTTTGCCCAGGATGTGCAGATGACACCGGGAAGAAGTCAAAACCCCCGTCCCCTTGACTCATAAATACATCGCCATATAAAGCGGCAAGCTTTCGATTTTCCCGGATATGCCGCTGTTGCCGGTCGTGAGTTTGATGCCTTTGTCCAATCCCCAAAAACCGACCAGGCTGCTCAGGGATTTTGCCTTGCTATTGTTTCCCGAATTTACCTCCACCCCGACGGGCGCGTCATTTTGTCGTATGATAAAATCAATTTCCAAGCGATTCGGTTTACTGAAATAATACAGTTTTTTGCCGGACTTGGTGAAAATATCGGCGATGACATTCTCGTAGATGGCTCCCTTATATATGCCGAGATTGCCTTTGATGATGTTCGCCTGCGTTCCTTCCTCCAGCATCGCAATCAGCAGGCCGGTATCGCGCATATATACCTTAAACTCATTGCTTATGCTGTTTCCCTCCAAAGGCAAGCTAAGGTGCGATAGATTATAACAAAAATTGATAATTCCGGCATCGTAAAGCCACATCAACGCCCCGCCGTATTTTCGCGATGTGCCGCCCTTTTCCACGACACTGTATTGGAATTTTTTATGTTCCTTTGCCAGTTGCTTGGGAACGGATAAAAAACATTCCCGTGCCTTCGCCTTATCATTCTCACCGGCATATTTGGCTATATCATCTTTGTAATCTTCTATAATAGCCCGCTGAAGCTTTTGCACTCTCCCAAAATGGTGGTTCTGGGTAAAATCCCATACCACACGCGGCATGCCGCCGACCGCGATATATTCCCTGAATAAAGAGAGCATCCGCTCATGTCCGCTGACTGGAACGGGCTGCTTACTGAGATATATTTCCTTGATGATGTCCAGACCGTCCTCGCCCAGACCATTCCCCCAGCAAAAACAAGGGTTTGGCAAGTACTAATGCAGATTTTTATGCGGAATGATGATGCTTCCCCCTATAGCCGATAACACTCACGCACCTCACTAAGCAAGCTCTCGTAAAAATCCCTGGCGGCGGCCTGTCTTTTTGCCGCAAGGGATGTAGCGCGTTTTGTGTAAAATTTATCATACATTTTTTCCAATTTATACTTATATTCTTGCAAAAATGAGGCGGCCTCATCGCCCGAGCCATCGTGGATACCGCCGCACCCGTCCAAGCTGTACAGCGGCTCCGCCACCTGTGCCTTGTAAATGATGGTACGGGCGATGCCGATGGCACCGCAGACATCGAGTTTGTCGGCATCAAAGAGGATTTTGGCTACCGTGCTTTGCGGGGGCTTGTCCGAGCGGAAGCGGTGCGTTTCGATGCAATGGGCGACGGCCTCGCAAAAATCCTCCGCATAGCCCTGTGACTGTAACCATGTCCGCGCTTTTTTCGCACCGCAGGTGGCATGGTCCACGCTTTCGTCCAAAAACTGCTCCGCCCGGCCGATGTCATGCAGTAAGCAGGCCACTGTCAGTAATTCCCTGTCCACGTCCTGTTCCTCTTCCGCAATGTACAGGGCATAGTTCAAAACGCGGTAGATATGCTCCCTGTCGTGGGCGGCATCGCCCATACATTCATGCATATATCTTTCGACCATGGGTAGTGATGTACGGCAATTCTCTTTCATTGTGGACCTCACTTCTGTAAACCTCATGCTTCATAGCATATCTTGCGCGCCCGCAGACAGTCGGTGACGGCGACGGATTGCAGGGCCGTTTCCAGGCCGTGCTCCGGCACTTGTCCGGCGCGGACGGCGGCGAAGAAGGCGCGGTTTTCCTCATAAAAGCCCTGCGTCAGATAGGCTTCGCCGCTGTCTGTGGCTTCCCCCGTCAGGACGTTGTTTTCATAGTGGCGCAGCTCACCGTCGGCCCCGCCGCCCACGGGCAGGGAAAACTCGATGTGGTGGCCGTCGGCCAATATTTGGCCGCGCTCGGCATTGATACCACCCATGGGGGCGATGAGTATGCCAGCGCTGGCCCCATTTGTCATGCGGCACTCCAACATGATATTGGCGACCCCATGGCCATGTGCGGGCAGATCCTGGTATGTGAAGTCGATGTGCCGGTAATCGGCGCCGGCGATATGGCGCAGGGCATCTATGGCGTGTATCGCCGTCACCGCGAAGTCGGGTTCTGTCCGCTGCATCC
>Ga0099364_10010830_pt1 | contig 12506 bp, 11 predicted proteins | sample TergutTh196P3_FD_73070 | JGI IMG/M metagenome (GOLD analysis project Ga0099364, IMG submission 73070) | Microcerotermes parvus P3 segment gut microbial communities from Pointe-Noire, Republic of the Congo - Th196 P3 | ecosystem: Host-associated > Arthropoda: Insects > Digestive system > Gut ... | reverse complement strand
GACGCCGCAGCCCCGTCACCAGCGGGTTCAGCCGCAAAGAAGCCCCCAGCCGCCAAGGCGGCAGGCCCAGCAGCAGCCGCCAAGGCCGGCTTATCAGCAGCCCCAGCCCCGTCAGCAGCAGGTCCAGCCGCAAAGGCCCCGGCCGCCAAGGCGGCAGGAGGTCCGGCAAAGCCAGTCGCCGGCAGATGAGCAGCCCGCCACCCCCCCCAGGCAAGGGAGAAGCGGCGGAAGGCGGTGACGGCGGCGTGGGGGGCTATACGAACAAGCGCGCTATATAGTAAATGACGGGAACGAATATCGCGGGCAGGAGATTGCTGACTTTTATTTTGGCGATTTTCAGCATATTCAGCCCGATGCTCATTATCAAGACGGAACCGACCAGCGATATTTGCGCAACGACCACCTCATTGAAATATGGGGCGATGAATATGGCCAGCAAGGTAATCGACCCTTGATACAGGCCGACGATAACCGCTGAAAAAAGAACGCCCGCTCCCATCGTGGAAGCGAAAATCATGGCGACTATGCCGTCCAAGACGGATTTGGCGAATAATATATCCCTGTTTTTATTGATGCCGTCTTCCAGCGAGCCGATAATCGCCATTGACCCTATGCAAAAAACCAAGGTCGCCGTAACGAAACCTTGCGCGAAGGTGGATGTTTCCCCGGGTTTTACGAATTTGCTTTCGCAGAATTTCGCAAAGCCATGAAGCTTGTCTTCTATTTGCATAAGTTCGCCTATCAGGGCTCCAATCGCGAGCGATATTATCATCATTAATATATGGCCGGCGGAAATATGGCCGTCGATGTCAACTGTAAAAGCGGAACTTAAAGCGCCGCTTAAACCGACGATTAAAACGGCCAGTCCCACGCCCTGCATAACGCTTTCCGTAATGCGCTCGGCTAAAAATCTTTTCAGGACCAGGCCGGCCAGGCCGCCGATTATAATCGACAGGACATTGACAATGGTTCCCAATAAAATCATGTCGCCTCTAGTTCACTTTGAAGCAAGGCGGCCAGAAAACCCAAGGCCTCAAAGGCCATGAAGGCCGTGGCGCTTTTGTCGAAGAGCAGGCGGCAGCCGGCCGGGAACTCCTCGTCCGCTTCGTGGCAGATGAGTTTCATGGGCACCTTGGGGAAGGGGTGAAAGAGCCAGGCCAGGCCCCCGGAGGGGTCCCGCCCCAAGTTCCGCCCCCCCAGGCGGGCGGCGGCGGCGGCCAGGGCTTCCGGGTCGCGGTCGAAGATTCGGGCCAGGGCCCGGTCGAAGAGGCCCAAGGCTTTTCCGCCCCCGGGGCGCCCCGGGGCCGGGCCGCTCAAGCGGTCCAGGGGCAGGAATTCATAGGCCGGTTCCCCCCGTCCGGGGCTGAGGGCGTAGTGGGCCACCAGGCTGAGCTGGCTCGGATTCGCCGGCCCCCCGTCGGCCGGGCGGACTCCCGTTCGGTCCACCAGGTAGTCCCGGCCGAACAGGCTCGCCCGGACCACTCCGGGGCCGGCCACGGACAGACCCAAGGCCGGGGCCGCCCCGGTGAGGTCGGCCCCGGCCAGTTTGGCGGCCTGCCAAAGATAGATCTCTTCATAGCCTCCAGGCAAATCCAGACCTCCCAGTCTTAATTCAGGCAAATTCCTTGATAGCATAAACCTTGGAGATTTTGAAAATTTTTTTTCAACCCCCAGCCGAACCGACTTGATATGCTATAATAAAAAATTATCTCGAACCTTGCGGAAAGGCGCTCTCCCATGGCCGACAAAAAGCGGTTGAAGGCGAAGGCGAAGGCGATGGCGGAAGCCGCGGCGGCGGCCGCGGCCCGTGTTCTGTCCGGTTTAGCCCCCGTCTTGGCGGCCATTAAATCCAAGCCGGACCTAAGGACGCTCCTGCCGACCCTGGCCTGGCTGGTGGGGCTCATGGTCCTGACCCTGACCTTACAGATTTGCCAGCCGGCTTGGCTGGTGCGGTTGGACCTGAAAATTCAGGATGCCTGGATGGGCCTGGAGACCCCCCGGCCCGAGGCCGGCCCGGCCGGGTTGGCCGTCCTGGTGGATATCGACCAGGCCAGCGAGGCTGAATACGGCCCCTGGCCCTGGCCCCGCTTTCTTCTGGCTGAACTCATTCAACGCCTGGTGGCTTTGGGCGCGGCGGCCGTGGGCCTGGACCTGGACCTGAGCGAACCGGACCGGACCTCGCCGGAGCGGGTGGCGGAAGAACTGAAGAAATGGCGGGATCTGGACCTGGACTTGGTCGATCTGCCGGATGACATGCTGGACTACGACCGGCTTCTGGCCCTGGTTATCGAGCCTTTGCCCGTGGTCTTGGGGGCGCGCTTTACCCAGGACAAGGGCCTTGAGGCGGCCTGGCCCCTGCCCGTACTGGCCGCCGCCGCGCCGACCGGCCTGACCGGGCTTAAGCCGGACCTGGACGGGGTAGTCCGGCGGGTGCAATTGGTGACCCCCGCCGGCGGAGACCCGCCGGAGGCCCTTGGCAAGGTCCGGGCCGGGCGGGAAGTACACCTGGCCTTGAGCCTCAAGACCTTGTTGAGGGCCCTGGGCCGGGAAGAGGTGGTCCTGGCGGCCGGCCAGGAGGGTTTTGAAGTCCTCCGGGCCGTGGCCCCCTGGGATATACCCTTGGAACGCGATGGCGGCTTTACCGTGTTTTTCAAGAGCAGCCGCGAATATTCCCGCCTCAGCGCCGGAGATGTCCTGGCCGGCCGGGCCGGGACGGACGGCCTCCTTAAGGGCCGGCTGGTCTTCATCAGCCTCTCCTCGGAGGGCTCCGGGGCCACGCCGGGGAACCCGGCCCGCCCGGGAGGGGAATTCCACGCCGCCCTCATCGACAACCTGGCCGCCCGCCGTTTTATCGCCCGGCCCGCCGAAACTCCGGCCATACAGTTTCTGCTCATCCTGGGCGCCGGTCTAAGCGTCGGCCTGGTCTCCGCCTTTGCCTCCCCCGCCCGGGCCCTGGCCGGGGGCCTCATTTGGTCGGCCGCCGCCATCGGCGGCTCCATCCATCTTTTTCAGGCCAGCGGGCTGTTTGTCTCCCCGCTCTACGCCGTCCTGGCCGCGGCCCTCTCGGGACTTGTCCTGGCCGGCCGCCGCCTTCTCCGGGCCGGAAAAATAGCGGCCGGCCGCCGCCGGGCCTTCGCCGGCCGAACCGCCCCGGAAATTGCCGCCCGCCTGGCCAGGCTCCCGGACGACCCCCTGGCCGTCCAGGAGCGGGAAGTGACCGTCCTGGCCGCCGACCTCCGGGATTTCCGGGCCCTGAGCCTGGCCTCCGGCTCGCCGGCCGAGCTTTTGGCCCGCGGCCTTGACCCCATGACCGAACTGGTTCTGGCCGGCCGGGGCGTCCTGGACCAGTTACGCGGCGACTGTCTCCTGGCTTTTTGGAACGCCCCTCTGGATCTCCCCGGCCACCCCGCGGCGGCCGTGGCCACGGCCCTGGCCCTCTCCGGGAGCCGGCCCAAAGGCGGGCTCAAAATCGGGCTGGGGCTCCACACCGGCCCGGCCTGGACGGGCCGGCTGGGTCCGGGCCCCCTGGCCCGCTACACCATTATGGGCGAAGCGGTCAGCCTCTGCCTCCGCCTGGAAAAGCTGGGCCGGCTCTACGGGGTGGAGGCGGCCGTAAGCGGGGCTGTCCTTAAGGGCTGCGGCGGGGCTTTCGCCTTCCAGACCCTGGACCTCCTGCGCCTCCCCGGCCTGGATCAGCCCCTGGCCGTTTTCGCCCCCTTAGGGCCGCAGGAGGCCCGGAACCGGGCCGGCGAGCTGGAACGCCAGGAAGAAGCCCTGGCCCTCTACCGGGAAGGGGAGTTTGCCAGGTCCCGGCTCATTTTCGGCGCCTTGTCCGCCCGCTACCCCAGAAACGCCCTGTATGATATTTTCAGACGGCGCTGCGAAAGGCTGATGCGGGAAACGCCCGCCGATTGGACGGGGGTCTGGAGCCTGGAGGATCAAACGATTTGAATTTAATTTAATGGAGGTGGGGACATGAAAGATATCAACAATTTAATGATGGAAGCCTACGTTGAAGTGGCCGCCGCCATGGCCAAGGAGCAGGGCTTCAAAAAGGGGGAATTCGCCCAAAAAGTGTGGCCGGACTCCGAAGCCAGGGTCGCGATAAATCGTTGGCGCAACATGCGCACCCAGGTAAAAATCACCGGCAAGCCCCAGGGCCTCCTGGTCTCGGACGCCAATCGGCTGGCCTTGGCCCTTAACAAGAACATCTCTTATATGTTCATCCTGGCCCAGGAGCTGGCGATAAAGAAACTGGCAAAACCCGAGGAAGACAAACCCAAGAGAAGGCGAGGGCGCCCAAGGAAGGATGAATAGGAGACCACCATGCGGGCGGCCCCTTCGGTTTATTTCTACCCCTTCAGTTCAGCCCGGGAAAACAACTGCAACACCATCGTACTGGACGGACCGGAAAAAGTTCTCATTGATCCCGGGCACAAGCGCCACTGGCCGGCCCTGGCCGCCAAGCTGGCGGAAGACGGCTTAAGTCCCCGCGACATCGGCCTGGTCATTCACACCCATTGCCACCCCGACCACATGGAGGCGGGGGAAATTTTGGAATTCGACCATGGGGCCGTCCAGGCCATGAGCGCGGAGGAAGCCGAATTTCTGGCCGGGCCGGGCCGCGAGTTCTTTCCCTTGATGGGCCTGGATTATCCCCGAGGCTCCATCGGCCGCCTGCTTTCTCCGGGTCCCCTGAACCTGGGCGATAAGGTCGTTGATCTCCACCTGACCCCCGGCCATAGCCCTGGCGGCCTCTGCCTCCACTGGCCCGAGGCCGGGGTGTTGATAACCGGCGACGTGTTATTTAAGGGCTCCATCGGCCGGTGGGATTTCAAGGGCGGCGATGCCGATATACTGGAGGCCAGCATCGACCGCCTGGCCGAACTGGAAAATGTGGACCTGATTTTGCCCGGCCACGGCCCGGCCATAGCCGGAGCGGACCAGATCAAGGCCAACTTCAAAAGAGTGTATCGCTTGATTGATTATCCCTTTTTTGGTTCATCCGGCTGAAGCGTATTTGGCCAATTTTTAAGCAGAACTTTGTATGAGGCCTTTTCTGTTAAGCCTCAACGCGCTTTCGCTTACCAGAGGGCCTTGACAACCGGTCAGAATATATCTAACTTAATAGTAAATTGAGGTGTCGCTGACGCCTTGATCCGGAATGTTGCCCCTGCGGGAAAATGAGAGTTCCCATAGGGGCTTTCGTTTAACGCCAGTAAAAGGGGATGCGCCATGGGTCATTTAGCGGTAAGAATCAAGAGGGTGGGGGGCGCCCCGGACCTTGCCTCCCGAGTCAAGGTTTTCGGCTCCGATGCCAACGCTGAACCTTTGATTTGCAGTGTCTGCCGGTTCGGAGAAAAGGAGGACTGGACGCCGATGATGAAGCACAGCCAATGTCCGGTCTGCGGAAACAGGGAAAATCATAAGCCAAAACGCAAAAAGGTAAATTTTACAATCCCGCGTGATTATATATAATTATACTCGTGGACATGGCTCTCTCCTTTTCGTGCAATGGCAAAATCGCACTATTGGAGACCATGTCCACTTTTTTGTCAAACAGTTCAAGTTATTATCGCCGCGTACACATTCACCGGATGCCCCAATCTTGCTTAAGTAGTTGCTTTTTTTGAGCCGGTCGCACATAATGGGGAGATAACGAAAAAGCGCGTTATGCCAGGTTTTGAAAAACGCGGACCAGGGACGCCTCAAGGGCGTTCCGCTAACTTTCAGCTTGCTGTAAAAATAGCGGCTGGCCAGTGAAGGAGCTTGAAATGAAAGGATTCCGTTTTATTGCCAAGTTTGCGGTGGCGTTATGCTTGTTGCTTGCGGCTGCGGGCGGACATGCCCAGAATTATGCGCCGGAGGTAGGGCAGGCCGGCAAGGATGTCGTATGGGTGCCGACTTCGCAGGCGCTCGTTGACGCCATGCTCAACATGGCCAATGTCACTTCCTCCGATTACCTCATTGATCTTGGTGCCGGCGATGGGCGCATAGTAATCAGCGCGGCCAAGCGCGGCGCGACGGCCTTGGGAATCGAATATAATCCGGATATGGTGGAGCTCGCCAAGCGCTCCGCAGTCAAGGAAGGGGTGGCCGACAGAGCCAAGTTTGAGCGGGCCGATATTTTCGAGAGCGATTTTTCAAAAGCGACCGTGATCACCTTATTTTTGCTGCCGGACCTCAATCTGAAGCTGCGGCCAAAAATTCTGGACATGAAGCCGGGCACGCGCGTCGTCTCCAACAACTTTGACATGGCGGACTGGCAGCCTGACCAGACCAAGTCTCTCACGGAAAGCGAATTAGGCGATTATGACACCGCCCATCTCTGGATTGTTCCGGCGAAGGTAGACGGTACATGGCGGCTGGATAATGGCCAAATCAGCTTCATCCAGAACTTTCAGAATGTTACCGGAACTATTACTATCAAGGGTAAAGGTATGAAGCTGGCCGGCAGGCTGGACGGCGACAAGATCAGCTTTAACGCCGAGGGTACGGAATATACCGGCACGGTCAGCGGCAATACGATTTCCGGAACGCTTGGCGGAGGCGGCTCCTGGAAAGCCGTCCGTTAGAAAAACCCGGTATTTCCACCATATGAAAAATCAGCGGCTGGGCCTGTTTTCCGGAATGGGGATGGTGATCGCCAACATGATTGGCGCGGGGGTTTTTCTGAGCACGGGCTTTATGGCCCAGGACATGAATCCCGGCCAGATCCTGTTGGCCTGGCTTGTTGGAATGTTGATGGCCATGACCGGAGCGAAGGCTTATTCCGGCATCGTGCGGCTTGTCCCGCGCTCCGGGGGCGAGTATCGCTTCCTTTCCACGCTGATTCATCCCTCGCTCGGCTACTTTGCCGGCTGGGCGTCCCTGTTGATTGGGTTTTCCGCGCCCATAGCCATCAGCGCCATGGCGGCGGGGGCCTTCGCCGGCACTTTGCATTCCGGAGTCAATATGACCCTGGTTGCCGTCATGGTGATCCTGGCGCTGACGGCGGCTCACGCCGCCGGCCTGCGCATATCTATTACGGCGCAGAACTCGCTGGTGGCGGTGAAAATAATTCTTGTCGTGGGATTCATTATCGCCGGGCTGGTCTTCGGAAGCAACGCCTGGCCTGAATGGAAGAATGCTTCGGAAGGATTTCCCGTCGGCTCTTTCATGAGAAATCTGTTTTACATCGCCTTTGCTTTCAGCGGCTGGAACGCCGCGATCTACGCGGCTTCCGAATTTGAAAATCCAAAACGCGATGTTCCCCGCGCGATGATTCTGGGCTGCCTGTCCGTAGGCGTCCTCTATCTTTTTATTAACTGGATTTTTGTCGCCAACCTGACTCCGGAACAGGCCGCGGTAGTTTTCACTTATGAAACCGACCGCATCACCCTGGGCCATCTCATCATGCAAAACATTCTGGGCAATACAGGCGCCGCGTGCATGTCCATTTTTGCGATTATCGCGTTTATATCCTCGGCCAGCGCCATGACCTTTCTTGGGCCAAGGGTTTACGCGGCCATGGCGCAGGACGGTTTTCTGCCCGCGGCGCTGAAGGGAAAAGAGGGGCGGCCGCCGGTCGGCGCGGTGGCGCTGCAAGGGGCTATCTCCCTGTTTCTGGTTCTGGTGTACCAACTGCAGGAAGCACTCTCTAATGCCGGCGCGATTCTGACGCTGTTTTCCGCATTAACGGTCTTTTCGCTGTTCTGGGTATGCTTCAAGCGCCGGGAGTATCCGCGTCCCGCTCCGCTGGTTCTCATCGCCGGCGGTCTTTTTTTTATCATATCCTCCGTCATGCTTTACTTTGGTTTCAAAAGATCGCCGACGCTGAACCTATGGGTCGGAATCTCTATCCTGGCCGCCCTGATCGGCTACTTCATCGCCAAAAGAAAGATGCCCCGCCGCGACGATCAGAATGGGAAAAATCATGCTGATTGAGTCTAACGTTGGCGGGAACTTCCGGATGCGCTCCATTTTGGCCGCCGCCAGTGCCGGGCGGGCCTTGTCCGGTGAGGAGGCGGAAATGCTTCCGCGCCTTTTGCCCGGAGGGTTCATTGACCTTCTGGCCGCCGCCGGGGCCGCGCGCGCGGCGGGCCGGTCCATCCCTTTCACCTGCGGCATCATCAACGCAAAATCGGGACGCTGCGGCGAGGACTGCGCTTTTTGCGCGCAATCACGATACCATGACAGCGGCGTGGCGGCCCATCCCTTGGTCGGCGAGGAAAAACTTCTGGCCCGGGCGGAATCCCTCGCCAAAACGGGCGTTACCTACATGGGTATTGTCACCAGCGGCGTCAGCCTTGCGGGAAGGGATTTTGACCGCGTCTGCCTGGCGGCCCGGCGGATTTCCCAGGAAGTCGGCATCAGGCTCTGCGCCTCCCTGGGGCTCCTCGCGGACGATCAGGCCCTGGCCCTCAAAGAGGCCGGGTTCACCAGTTATCACCACAACCTTGAAAGCGCCGGCAGTTATTACAGCCGGATTTGCACCACGCACACCTACCAATCGCGGGTGGATACGGTCAGAAAAGTCGCGGCCGCGGGGCTCCGGGTCTGCTCCGGCGGCATTTTCGGGCTGGGAGAAGGTTGGGCCCAGCGCCTGGAGATGTCCATGACCCTAGGCGAGCTAGGGGTCGATTCCATTCCCATCAACTTTCTCACCCCCATAGCCGGCACACCCTTGGAAAACGCTCCCGGTCTTGACGCGCGGGAGGCCCTGGCCGTTATCGCCCTGTTCCGGCTCATGCACCCAGAGCGGGATATCGTCGTCTGCGGCGGCCGCGGCCGAACGCTCGGCCAATGGGAAAACAGCCTGTTTTTCGCCGGGGCCAACGGGCTTATGCTGGGCGACTATCTCACGACCCTAGGCACTCCCCTGGAAAAAGATTTGGCCATGCTGCGCTTCATGGGTGTCATGGGCTTGGCGGAAAATGGGTAAGCCCCTCCGCTTGTGCGTCGTGGGCACGGATACCGGCGCGGGCAAGACGATAGTCACCGCCGCCCTGGCCAGGGCGGCCCGGGGCCTGGGGCTGGCGCCCGTTGCCTTCAAGCCCCTCCAGACCGGCTGCCCGCGCGACTCGGAAGGGTTTCTCAGAGCCCCGGATGTCGAGGTCTACCGCGAGGCCTCTCCGGAAGCCGCCCTCCCGCCGCTGGTCCTGTTGGAAGACGCCTCTTCCCCCCACTTGGCCGCCCGGCGTGAGGGCGTCAGCTTGTCCGCCGCCGCCCTGGCCTCTTGCGTTGAAGACCGCCTGCGTTCCTTGTCCGCCGACCTGGTATTCATCGAAGGCGCCGGCGGCCTGATGACCCCGCTGAATGACAGCGAAACCCTGTTGGACCTTTTCTCCCTCTTGGGGGCCTCTTTCATTCTGGCGGCCCCCAACCGGCTGGGCGTACTCAACCACGCGCTGTTATCCGCGGCGGCCTTGCGCGCGCGCGGCCTCCACTGGCTTGGCTTTATCCTGACCCGGCCTTCAGCCGGGGACGATTCGGATCTGGATCGGCGCATTCGGGCCGACAACGGCGAGGCTATATCCCGCATGGCCGCGCTGCCTTATTTGGCGGATATGCCTTTTATCGAAGAACTGCAAAGTCCGTGCCCTGATGTGCGCGCCAAAGGCTGGGACAGGGCGGCGCAAGCGGTCGAGGGGGCGGTCAGAACAGCGGGGCGGCGTTTTGACGGCCGATTGACGTCGGAGCAATTACTGCGTTTTGACCGGGATCATGTCTGGCATCCCTATGCCTCGGCCGTCAGGCCCGTGCGGGTGCGGGAAGCCGTGGGCACGGAAAAGGCGCGCATCCGCCTTCGCGGCGGTGAAGACCTGGTGGACGGCATGGCCTCCTGGTGGTGCGCGATACATGGCTACAGGCATCCGGCCTTGATGCGGGCTTTGCACGAACAGGCGGGACGCATGCCCCATGTCATGTTCGGCGGCCTGACCCACGAGCCGGCGGTGGAATTGGCCCGAAAGCTCCTGGCCATCGCGCCGCCGGGCCTCGACCGGGTGTTTTTCGCCGACTCCGGGTCTGTGGCCGTGGAAGTGGCGATCAAGATGGCCCTCCAGTATCAGCGAGCCTGCGGGCATCCCGAGCGAACCAGGCTTTTGACCGTGCGCGGCGGCTATCACGGCGACACCCTGGCCGCCATGAGCGTCTGCGACCCCCAAAACGGCCTCCACGCGAATTTCGCCGGTTTATTGCCGCGGCAAATTTTCGCTCCCCGGCCGGACTGCCGCTTTGACCGGGATTATGACCCGGCCCCCGCGGAAGCCTTGGCCGATGTTTTGGGGCGACACGCCGGCCAAGTGGCGGCCTTGATTCTTGAGCCCGTGCTCCAGGGCGCGGGCGGCATGTGGATCTACCATCCGGATTACCTTAGCCGCGCAAGCGAACTCTGCCGCGAAAACGGATGCCTGTTGATTTTGGATGAAATTGCCACGGGCTTCGGGCGCACGGGCCGAATGTTCGCCTCTGAGTGGTCCGGGATTACGCCGGACATCCTCTGCCTGGGCAAGGCCCTCACCGGCGGCGTCATGAGCTTGGCGGCCACGCTGGCCAGCGAGGCGGTGGCCGAGGGCCTCTCGCGCCGGGGCGGAGTGTTGATGCACGGGCCGACCTTCATGGGCAATCCCTTGGCCTGCGCCGTTGCCGGAGCAAGCCTTGATTTACTGTCCGCCTCGGCCTGGAAGGCGGACGTGGACCGCATCGAACGAACCCTGCGCCTGGGGCTTGAGCCCTGCCGGGGCCTGCCAGGCATCGCGGACGTGCGGGTGCTGGGCGCCGTCGGGGTGCTGGAGACCCAAGGTCCCGTGGCCGTGGAAAAACTTCAGGATTATTTCGTCCGGCAGGGGGTATGGCTGCGTCCCTTCGGCCGCTTGATATACGCCATGCCGCCCTACGTCATTTCCGACGGCGAGTTGGGGCTGATTGTCCGGGCCATGCGTGGGGCGGCCGAGGAAAAGCAATGGGAATAGCCCTGTTGTGCGCTTACGGCCTCTTTATCTTCCGGGCGGCCATAAAAAGCGGCGGGGCTGATTCGGCCGCCGCCTTTTTTGTGAACAACCGCGCGAGCGGCGCTTGGGAAGTGGCCGCTTCCATCATTGCCTCATGCATCGGAGCTTCGGCCACCATCGGCATGATCGGCCTGGCCTTTGCCGTGGGAACCCCGGCCTTCTGGTGGCTGGGCGCGGGCGCGGCCGGTCTTGTATCGCTCTCTTTACTCCTGGCCTCCAAGGTGCGCGAAAGCGGGGCCTACACCATGCCCCAATTGGCGGAACGTCTTCTCGGGTCAATGGCCAGGCCGCTCATCTCGGTGATCATCGTGGCGGCCTGGATGGCCATCCTGGCCGCGCAGTTCACAGCCTTGGCCCTGGTGATCAGGCTGTTGACCGGCTGGCCGCCGACCCTCTGCCTGGCCCTTGGCTTTCTCTTCATCGTCCTCCACTCCCTGGGAGGACAGGCCGCCGTCATGCGCCTGGATCGGGCGCAGTTCGTCTTCCTGGCCGCCTCCTTGATGCTCCTGCTCGCCTCTCTTAACGCCCATAATCCCTCTTGGCCGGGCCATGTGGTGGTGGAGGCGGTCAACGTAAGTTTTCCCCCGGAAAAATTGCTCTACTTTTTGGTGGTGGTGGGCGCGAATTACCTGGTTTGTCCCATGCTGTTCGGGCGTCTCTTCAGCGCGCGTGACGGAACAAGCGCCCGCCGCGGGGGCCTTCTGGCCGCGGCGGGCATAGCCATGTGCGCCGTTGTGATTGTCGCCATAGGCTTGGCCTGCCGTGGGCTATTGCCGGCCGATACCGCCCAGGACGCCGTTCTGACGAGTGTTCTGTCCGATGTGCTGCCGTTCTGGGTTATGATGCCGGCGGCCCTGGTGCTCCTCAGCGCGATTGTATCTTCCGCCGATTCATGCCTGGTGACCGCGGCCACGATCTTGAGCCACGATCTGCTCAAAAAAAGCGAGCCGGGGGCGGGGCGGGTTTGCGTCCTGGTCCTGGGGCTGGTCGGGATGGCCCTAAGCCTGTGGGGTAAAGGCATTATCGTTTATTTGCTCATGGCCTATACGATATATGCCTCCGGCGTTGTGGGCCCTGTGTTCATCGGCCTGCTCCTGGACGGGCGGAGACGCGTTGACCCGCGCTTCGCCTGTGCGGCCGTGGCGGCCGGGGGAACCCTGGGGCTGGCGGCGGCCTTAAGCGGCCTGCCGGCCTTCAGCTATGCCGGCATGGCGGCAGCCGTTCTGATAACCCTGGCCGGGACCATCGCGCCGAGGATGGATAAAGCAGCAAACCAATCCATTAAATAGTCGATTCTTAAAAAGTGCCAATTTTGCGTATTTTGTTGTATGTGGCAGTGTTGTTTAGACTCCATAGAAGCATCCAGAGCCTAAAAATGGCGAAGCGAAAATAAGCCCCTATTACTCTCATCCACTTTTTGAAGTTGAAGGCTGCGGCGGCCATAAGGGCGTTCATCGTATCGCCCAGAGTATGTTTCAGAAAATTTCGCGCCATTCGGAAGTCATGTTTCAC
>Ga0099364_10010829_pt1 | contig 12507 bp, 10 predicted proteins | sample TergutTh196P3_FD_73070 | JGI IMG/M metagenome (GOLD analysis project Ga0099364, IMG submission 73070) | Microcerotermes parvus P3 segment gut microbial communities from Pointe-Noire, Republic of the Congo - Th196 P3 | ecosystem: Host-associated > Arthropoda: Insects > Digestive system > Gut ... | reverse complement strand
ATAGCATCTATTAAACCGAAGGGGGTGGCCATACGGCCATTCCCTTCGCAGTTGTGTTTGTTTTTATCGATGGCAAAATCAGGTGCGTACTGGTACGCACCTCTATTTATTTGGTCGAGTTTCACTCAGTCGCTGGATTGTGTATTGCGCACGAATGAATCTCGTATTTGATGAACAGGATAAATGGTATGCTGCCGGGTCGCATTAAAACAAACATAGGCAACATTAGTGTAGAAGCGATGCCCTCTATGAGGGCTTGGCTTCTCGATTTTACATTCTTTAATCCAGGATGCAATAACAGCAATCTTGCATCCACAACACTTAATTATAAAAAATGAATTTAATTTTTGCAAATAATTTTTTCGATTTTGCTCTTGATTATGCCGAGTGGGGCTTGGCCGTATTTCCTCTTCAACCAGAATCCAAAATACCAGCAACACATAATGGATTTTACAGTGCAACTACCGACGCTAATCAAATCCTAGAATGGTGGGCAAAGAATCCTCTTTATAACATCGCAGTAGCAACTGGTGAGATTTCGGGGATTGTAGTTCTTGATATTGATGGCATAGTCGGTTATCAGTCTCTTACGGAACTTGAGTCGCAACTTGGAACATTACCACCAACAGTAACACATATTACGCCAGGAAAAATCGTCAATGGTGAGCATACTGGTACGGGTTGTCATTACATATTCAAGACCGGCGGACATAGTTTTAGTTCTCGTGTTGATATTGTCCCAAAACTTGACATCAAAGCAAATAGCGGATATATCGTTGGTGTGCCCTCTATTCATCCTGATGGTGGAATATACAAGTTTGCCGAGGGACGTTCTTTCAATGATATAGAAATTGCAGAATTGCCGAGTGCTTGGATTGATTTTCTGCGTTCTAAAGAACAGCCAAAGGTGCAGGAATTCGTCCATACTCTACCTCCTGCGAGTGAAGCAATCATAGAAGCCTGTCGTGAGGAAGTTGCTAAATGTAAACCTGCAATCAAAGGACAAGGCGGTGATAAACAGACCTATAAGGTATGCCGTATCATATATTACGATTGGGGTCTTGATGAAATAGAAGGAAAGGCTATACCAGACAAATACTGTATGAGATGTACACCAATGTGGGACAAAAAGAAACTACAGCATAAGGTCGAATGTGCTATTACCAAACCAGGCAACAAGCCGAAAGGTTGGAAACGATTCGCTCGTCCAATAGAAGGAAGTTACTATCAACCGTATGGAGCATTTGTTCTTAACCCTAATCGCACTCTGCCGTCTGCTTTGGCATTTCGCAGAGATAAATACAACCATGCGGATGGATTTACATTACGCTACTATGCAGGTGATTTTCATGCTTGGACTGGAAACCACTATCAACAAATGGACAAAGATACCATAAAAGGCATTGTGTTAAGATGGTTGTCTGGGGCAGTCAAAATTGTGGATGATAAACCTTGTCCGTTTCCTGCGGAAAGCAAGAATACCAAAATGGTGTTGTTGAAGCGTTGAAATCAGTGTGCCTGCTTCCTGGGGATATACAGTCAGGTGCCTGGTTAACTGATGATGAGATGCCAACAAGTACACCGCCTATATTTGCACAGAATTGTGTCTATGATTGGAATAGTGGAGAGCAACATGCTTATACCCCTTTGTGGTTTAATCAGTCCTGTATAAATACAGAAATCATAGAGAACGCACCAACTCCTGCACGCTGGCACTGGTTCCTTAATGAGTTATGGGGAGATGACCAAGCATCAAAGGATTTACTCCATGAGAATATGGGTTTGAACCTCATACACGACACCTCATTTCAGAAAATGTTACTGTTTGTGGGGCCGACTCTGTGTTCGGTCGCAACCTGAATACTTGTTGTCCTGATGTCAAGAAAAAACGAGGCAGAGGAGACGGATACTACTATACTGGCATTGGATTATGCCCGACAAAACATCCAGGAGAGTCAATGAGTATAGAAGAGTACAAAGCACGACAGGCCAATGCTCTGCTGCCGCAAGCCAGCAATGACTGAAACCGGCAGGACAATGTAACGCATTTGACACATCTTGTATGCAATCGGTCTAATAAATGTAGATGCGGAGTGTATACATACTCATAGAAGGGTTGCCGGGTAATGGCAGCCCGTTTTTCTCATTAAGTTGGCGGTGGTGGGCTATGTTCCTAGATGTACCTAGATATTTCCACTCCACTTTCTTATACTCTTTCCTCTATAGATACAAGTATTTTCGATTTATCTAGGCATCTAGGAACAGAACGGCGTAATCCGTTGAAGAATAAGAGTTTAAGGTGTTCCTAGATAGAAATTTTATCTAGGAACATCTAGGTACAAATCACCCCTCCGACACCTCAAAACAACTAAAGAGAGCATTTTCTGCAATCATTTGGCATCCCCGTGTTCTGGGATAGTCAACAATTTGGTCCGTTTTCCAATGGACTTACGATATAATGGGAGTAACCACGAAGATATTGCGCATCCATATCAACGGAGCATATCCACCAAAGATTTTATTTCCAAGTTTGTCTCCACTTGAACATGGAACAAACATTGGAGTTTCCAGATTATATCAAAAGTTCATCGAAAATCAAGTAGTTTTCTTTGGTTTTTTTATATCAAAACCAGGTAATTCGCTCTCAACTTCCACTCGCGTGAGAGTATTTTTGGTGAATCACAAAATAGAATGATACTAATGCAAGACTCATTCTTGTATCCATCAACACCTATTCCACTCTTAAAAAACAGGGCTTTTCGTGGTAAATAACAATGATGTAGAGATACATCAACTTATTTTTCTCTAACCCCGAAGGAACCAAAGATGATACACACGATTGCCTGATGGATGTTCGTATATGGCCGCTGTAAGCGGCCTGTATACCACAAGCATCCACATCGACAAGACCCACCCTCGGCATCTATCGTTGCCGTGTAACTCTTCTGTTAACCACCTAACCCACAAGGAGAGAGTATGCTGGCACTACTTGAAACTGTAATGAGGACATTAGACCGGAAGAGTTGCCGTTTTAATTTACAACACTAACCCCTAACCCCACGAAAGGACAACATTATGGCTATCAAAATCAATGTTGGTGTTAACAAGAAAATTGGCCTGCCGGACTATGGCAGTGCTGGTTCTCATTGCAACATCGAAATCGAAGCGGACAATTCCATTTTGGAAAACACCAAACACTTCTTGCAGCGTGTCAAAGACGCTTATGAAGTCGCTCGGCAATCCGTAGAAGAGGAATTGTCACACCACCGTACTACTAACTCTGGGCAATCAAACAATAGTAACAATCATCGTCAAGAACAGCCACAGCAGAGGCAAGAGTACAACAACAATTCCAGCAATAATCGCTATGTGGCCAGCCCTAAACAGTTGGATTACATCTGGCAATTATGCAAAGGTATCAAAAACCTTGACCGCCGTGCGCTGGAGAAGTATTGCGATAGCAAGTTCGGCAAAGCAAGTAGTCAATTAACATCAAGAGAAGCCTCGCAGTTAATTGAAGACCTCAAGGCCACTAAAAACGGGGGAGGAGGGCTGGCAGTATGAGTATCATACAATTTCTGGAACAGGAGCAACAGCAGATAGCAACACGATACCAATACAGAACGAGAGGCCAGTAGCGATTGAGAAGAGGTATGAAGCACCACTCATTGACCCGCTCACTGGTGAATACTTCGGCATCAACCTTGTCGGTTTCGTCGACTTGGTTCTCGAAGATGAGCAAGGCTACATCATTATGGACTTCAAAACGGCATCGTCAAGTTCAATCTGTGAAATGCAACACGAATTGCAACTGACGGCATACTCGTATCTGCTACGCAGTATCATAGAACAGGATGAGTTACGTTGTGAAATTCGTCAACTGGTCAAGACCAAGACTCCGAAAGTCAATGTGTATCGGTTCCCCACAAGGACGGATGAACATTATGAACGGTTCTTTAGTTTAATTCGGGAATACTTTGACGCACTTGATAGAGGTGTGTACAATTACCGGCCAAGTTGGGGCTGTAATATGTGCGAACATTATGGTGTGTGCTGTTAACAACAGGGGGCAATATGTCCCCATTATCAAATCAACAATTTAACAAAAGGAGTACAATATGCGAAAGTTTTTAACAGGAATCATTGCGATTTGTGTATTGGCGGTCAGTGCTGGCACAGCAGAGGCCGCTCCATTACACAAGCGAGCAGTCTCAAATACCGTCAATTTAGTCGGTAAGGTTTGCGATAACATCTCTGCTGTCATCTGGCGGAACAAAGGAAGTATTGCCGTCGGAACAACGGCAGTAACCATTGCTACTAATCCTGAACCGTTTATACAAGGAACAACGGCATTAGTAGCCAATACAACTGACAGAGTGGTGAAATCTAATAACACTGGTAGTAGTATTTTGTCCTACTTGCTATTTCCTATCATTTTGATAGCGGCAATATGCTGGCTCTTGGGCTATATCAGGTTTAAGTGCAAGGGATTACTTCGACATTGGCGAATCATACCAATGGTACTGGCAATGTTGTTATTGTTTACCGGCATCACACAAGCGGGAATACAATGTGGAGTAGTTCGCCCGCCGTTATGGTGGACAGACTTCGTCGGTATTATCCTACTTATCGTTGCATTGTTTTTGCCGTAATAGAAACGGCAGGAGCAATCCCACCTAGCGAAAGGAGCGGAGGGCGAAAGCCTTCCGCTTTTTTTTAAGATTGGCCGGGAGTGCTTGCTTTTGCCCAAAAAGCATGCTATACTGTCCGTGACAATTAGAAATCCCGTTCCGATTTGTCGGAGCGGATTGAATTACGAGTACGTTAACAAACCATAAGAATCGCTTTGGCGAACGGCAGTTTTCTACACTACGAACCGGGAAACCGGGTAGGAAATGGTCGGTGATGTATAGAGTTGCGTTGCTCCCGAAAGGGATGCGTCGCGTATACATCTGCGGATAAAATCAGCATTGTCCAATTGGCTAGCAATGCACCACTGTCGTAGGTGGGAGGACCTCCGTTTCTTATGGGCGTGCCGCTCCCATCTTGAGCGGTTTCTGTTGCCGATGCTCGGCATTATGTTTTTGCCGCTACCGAAAATGACGACAAACTTTTTTTACTTCGACCAAACCAATCAGAAACACGCTCCGGTTAGTGAGTCGCAACTCAAAGAACTGGTAGCACAGGGTGTCATCGTACAGCATACATCGCTGGAAACCGATACTAACGGGATTAATGGAGTCAATAATGAAAGCCCCGCCTATGGCGTGATTGTTTGCCGGATTGCTATTGGTAGGCATTATTCGCCTCATCTGGGGATGGGCGAAATCATTGGAGTTTTAGATAGCGAGAATCGTGGACAAATTTGAAGGAGAAGCATTGTAAGTAAGAGCATGCACTCCTGTAAACAATTACAAGAACTTAACAGACGAAAAAGAACAATGGCAAACACATTTCAATTCGTTAAATATGAAGGCGATAACAAGACTTTCATTTGGAAGTCACCTGTTGAGGACTTCAATACGGGCACCCAACTGATTGTCCACGAATCCCAAGAAGCCGTGTTTTTTATGAACGGGCAGGCGTTGGACTTGTTCGGACCTGGTCGGCACACGCTCGAAACTCAAAATATCCCGCTGGTCAGTAGGTATTTGAATAGACCGACAAGTCCCCAAAATCCGTTCCATTGTGAGGTTTATTTCATCAACAAGACCGAGCAAATGTCGATTAAATGGGGAACCGACAATCATATTCAATACATGGAGCCCACCTATAAATTCCCTCTGAAAATAGGGGCTTCCGGTGAAATGTCCTTGCGAGTGGGAGATTCAAGGATGCTGCTCGTTAAAGTGGTGGGTACGGAACGTTCTCTCGAACAAGCCGCTCTCACGCAAATGTTCCGCTCCTTCTTAATGGCAAGGGTTAAGCCTTACCTTGCACAAACGATGCAGAGTAGCGAATTCGACATATTTGAAGTCGATTCACACATGGGGAAACTCTCGGAGATGCTACATAAGCAGCTTATTCCTGACTTTTTGGAATACGGTCTCTCACTTGATCGTTTCTTTGTAACCACCATCGTAAAACCGGACGGCGACAAAGCCTATGAAAAATTCAGAGACATCCACATCCGCCAGTATGCCGATATTGCTGAAGCACAACTGCGTCAAAAGGTAGGAATAATTGACCAGCAGACCATCGCACAAAAAATGGTGATTGAATCCGCTGCGATTGCTCAAAAACGGGTGCAGGAAGGCTACTCTTATCAACACGAACGTGGTTTTGATGTTGCCGAAAAGGTTGCTCAGAATGAAGGTAGCGGCAATTTTTCGAGTGCCGGGATCGGTCTCGGCATGATGGGCGGTGTTGCAGCCGGCTTGGGCGGAGTCGTTGCCGGAGTTACCACTGACACGCTGAATCCAGTCGCAGGTGTTGCAGTAGTTCCGCCGGTGATAGATCCAAAAAAAGAATCCGCAACTCCTACTCCTCCGGCATCAGCCCCCGACGATATGGCGGCATTCAAGCAAAAACTTGAAAAACTGAAGATGATGGAAGAAATGGGGATGATTTCCGAAAAAGAATATGAATCGGAAAAGAAAAAAATGTTGGATAACCTGTAGCAGGGGCGTTAATCAAAGAGAAAGTAGGAGGTAGCCAAATGCAATTTAACAAAAATAAGGGAATGTTCCTCGCGGCAATACTTATAGTTCTTGCCGTGTATAACGTAGTCGTCTTTGTACTCCCGTTCGAGAAGGGCGGTGGCTTTTGGACGGGCTACGGGTTTTCTATGCTGGCAATACTATTGGCAGCTACCGTGGGAAGTTACGCCCTCGGCAGGGAAGGTTTAAGGAGCAAGGTTTATGGCGTGCCTCTCATGCTTGTAGCCCAGCGTTACCTTATTATTCAACTAATTGTCGGTTTGTTGGAGATGGCATTGCCATCGATTTCCTTCCAATATGGAATCGCTGTAAACACGTTTCTTTTAGGAGCATGCCTCCTTGGGCTTGTTGCCGCCGATGTCGGAAAAGAAGTCATTGGACGCATTGACGAAAAGGTTAAAGAAAAAACCTTTTACCTAAAATCATTGCTGGTTGACATGGAAGGCTTGACTGACAAGCCATCGGATGAGTCGGTGAAAAAATCTTTGCTGGAACTTGTTGAAACGATACGGTACAGTGATCCGATGAGCAGTCCGCAACTTGCCACAATCGAAAATAAAATCGAAACCAAAGTTGTTGCTCTCACAGGAAGTATCGAAAATGCCGACACGGATACTACAAGGGCATTATGCAACGAGTTGCAACAGTTATTTGCCGAACGGAATCGAAAGTGCAAAATTTTGAAATAACCACCAAGGAAAAATAAAGATGGCAGTCCTAAAATGTAAAATGTGCGGTGGCGACATTCAGACGACGGATAACGCCTACGGAACCTGCGAATCCTGCGGTTCTACTATGACGTTACCCAAAGCGTCCGACGACCGCAAGGCGAATCTCTTTAACCGCGCCAACCATTTCCGGCGGCAGAATGATTTTGATAAGGCGGTACAGGCATACGAAAACATATTGAACGAGGATAGTACTGATGCTGAAGCGCACTGGGGCATTGTCCTATCACGTTATGGTATTGAATACGTTGAAGACCCCGCTACCAGTCAAAGGGTTCCTACCTGCCACCGTGTTCAGGAAGACTCTATTCTTTCCGACCCTGATTATCAAGCCGCATTAAAGTACGCCTCTGACGAGTACACAAAATCGTTGTACGGAGAAGAGGCAAAAAGAATCAGCGAAATACAGACGGGCATCTTGGCGATTTCAAGACAAGAAGCCCCTTACGATGTTTTTATCTGCTATAAGGAAACCACTGACGGCGGCAGCCGCACCAAAGACGGCGTCATCGCACAGGACATCTACTATGAACTGACAAAGGACGGTTATCGTGTATTTTTTTCACGGATTACACTTGAGGACAAACTCGGACAGCAGTATGAACCCTACATTTTCAGTGCCTTAAACAGTGCAAAGGTTATGTTGGTCATCGGCACTTGTAAAGAGTATTTCGAAGCAGTCTGGGTAAAGAATGAGTGGAGTCGGTTTCTTGCCATTACAAAAAAAGACCGTTCGCGGTTGTTAATCCCCTGCTATCGTGATATGAACGCTTACGATCTGCCGGATGAATTATCCGCATTACAAAGTCAAGACATTTCCAAAATCGGCTTTATGCAGGACATTCAGCGTGGGGTGAAAAAGGTGTTAGAGGCCAGCAAAACTGCCGAAATAAAAACCTCACAGCAAGACAAGCAAGTGGAAAACCTCGTATCGAAAATTGAGGAAAATTTGCAAACGCCGGATATTTCTATTTTTGAAGCAATAAGAGCGGGCGATGTTCAGGCTGTCCGACAATGGTTGAAAGCAGTACCAAATCTGCTCACCACAAACAATGAGTCAACGGAATACCTACCATTGCTCCATTTTGCCGCAAAATATTGCCCTACCCCTGACGCTATCGAGAGTATTGTTAAGGCGGGAACGAACGTTCAAGAAAAAGACAAGGGCGGCAACGCTCCAATTCACTTGGCGGCAAATTTTAACAACACTGACGTGTTAAACTTTCTCGTTAAATCAGGCGCAAATGTCAATGACACTGACAACGAGGGTAACACGCCGCTCCATTTAGCAACGGCAACTAACGAAAAACATTCGCTCGAATCTCTTGTGAAAATGGGAGCAACAGTAAATGTAAACAACAATGCGGGGAACACTCCGCTCCATATTGCGGCGGAGAAAAATGACAAAGAAAAGATAGAACTCCTTGTCAAAGTAGGAGCGAATATCAGTGCGATAAACAAGAACGGCTCTACGCTACTACATGATGCATTCAGAGCAAAGCGTAAAGAGGAGGTTGGATATTTTCTGTCATTAGGTGCAAATATCAATGAAAAGGATAAGGCTGGCAATACTTTACTTCATTGTTCTGATGTCGTGGATAGCGAAGATGTTGAATATCTTTTAGAGTTAGGGGCAAACGTTAATGAAAAAAATGAGAAAGGCGATACCCCGCTACAATGGGCTGTAGCAAAAGGTAATATAGAAATGACGGAATTTTTTGCAAGAGCAGGGGCAAATGTTAATGAAAAAAATGAGAAAGGCAATACCCCGCTACAATGGGCTGTAGTAAAAGGTAATATAGAAATGACGGAATTTCTTGCAAGAGCAGGGGCAAACATCAATGAAAAAGACGAAGATGGCAATACTCTACTTCAATATGCGGTCATAAAAAGAAACAAAGAAATGCTTGAATACCTTTTGGCATTGGGGGTAAACGTCAATGAAAAAAACAAGGAAAATAAGACACCACTTGCTAACCTTTTGGCAATGAACGCTATCCAAAGAAACGTTGGATGTTTTTTTGGTGGTTTATTGTTTGGTGGGTGGTTAGCGAGCTTCGTATTAATGTTTGCCCTGCTTTTTGAATGTGAACCAGATTTAGCAGCGTTTGCCTTCGGGGTTGCACTTTTAGCAGCAGTGCCCTTTTTTTCGATAATTATAAGATTCATAAACGTGTACCCCAAGGATAAGGAAATGGCAGTGATACTATTTAGAGCAGGTAGTAAGCCCTCTGGTTTTCTTCAAAGATTTGATTGTTGGATTTACACAACGTTTCAGGAAATGGGATTATATGTGCCGCCGTATCTTCTTATCTCACTGTTTCCACAGAACAAGAAGTTGAAGAACAAGAAGTTGGTGGCTGGACTTTTAGGTATCTTTTTAGGGGGAGTTGGAGCACATAAATTCTACATGGGCAGTTGGGGATGGGGATGGGTTTATTTCATTCTCTTCACTACTTACGTTGGGGCGATTGGCATAACGATACCTGTCAGTATTTTTGAAGGTATCCGTTTTCTCATGATGTCCGAAGAGACCTTTGCAAAAAAATATCCGCCTGAAACCAGATATCCGTTCCGTTGGTAACCCTAAAATTACGACATCCACAGACAACACACCTTTTACCCTGCCGCTGAACATTGGCAGGACTCTCAACATCTACTCTGGGCAGTCTGCCTTATTGTCGGAATTCCATCATCAGTCCTCTGCACCCGTGGTGTTACTGATATTCTTACAGTTATTGCAGTTGTCGGTGCCATATTATTCGAAATAGTCGGCGTGGTAGTCTTTCAGTATTTGATACTTTACCAGTCATGGAAGTTGATACCGGCGGATATTGCTCGAACGACACCGGGCAGAGCCATAGGAAAAATGAAACAGTGCCTCAAGGGTGTGTAAAACTTTTTGGGAATTGTTAGAATATTGGCAATAATCGGCACGAAATTGTACTTTGCGAACCTTGCGCTTCTTTGCGATTAAAAAAAATTAACCGCAAGGTGCGCAAGGTTTGTGCAAAGGACGCAAGAAAAAACATCCAATTTCTCCACAAATTTGGTTTCGTTCCCTCTTACCCATCGTGTACAATATGAGGTAAGGTTAAACAACTACCTTCACGATGCCCGACATATCAAACCTATCCACCATCGGCTCTTTCGCCCGCCCTGGTGCTTTATCATCAAACTGGAACAATACCCCCGCCACCGGTCTCCAAAAACATGATCCGCTCCTGTACAGAGAACTCTGCGGTCGCTACAGCTCCTACCCCATTGCTCTAAATCCTCATGCAGAGATATCCTCTATGCAAGCCCTGCATCGAAAAGCCATGAAAGGCGACCTTGAAAGCATGTATAAGTTGGCAAAGCACTATCAAACAGGCAATGAAATAGAGGAAGACCTCTATTTTGCATTCCGGCTGATACTATTTGCTGCCAAGTACAATTACCAACCGGCCTATACAGAACTCGGTCGATGCTATACTTACGGTATCGGCACTAAAAAAGATGAGGCGGAAGGTTACCATCTGCTTGCCATGCTTGCTAACAACAGTGATGAGGAAGCACTCACACTATTGCGAAACGCTGCGATGTCAGGCAATCACTATGCCGAATATGCTATGTGGGTATATTATCAATCAAACGGTGACTATGAATCGGGACATACTTGGCTCGAACAATCTGCTGGCAAAGATAATTCTGATGCGTTATGCGCACTGGCACTCTATTATGAAACTGAAAACGACCCAGCACAAGCAAAACGCTATTTTCACCAGGCTGCTAAAAACGGACATCCGTATGCTCAAATGAGATATGGCCTATTGCTCGAAACATTTGCCGACTACAAATCGCCACAAAACAAGGAAGCCTATAAATGGCTTAAGAAAGCAGCCGACCAAAAGCACCCGCACGCAACCTATTGTCTTGGCAACTTTTACAAAACGGGTATTTGGGTAGACGCTGATGCCAATAAAGCATTTGAGATATACAACAAGGCTGCCGATTTAGGCAATGTAGATGCTTTCAACCGACTTGGCGAGGCCTATTTATATGGCATCGGAGTCGAAGTAGATAATGCGATTGCATTTCGATATTTCCAATATGCCGCAGAGCAAGGTCATCCCAAAGGCCAATGCAATCTGGGAGTATCATATCTGGATGGTAGAGGTTGTCGGCAAGATATGCCGCTTGGTTTTGCTTGGATTATGCAAGCAACCAGTAGCGGTGACCCTACTGTGTTCCTGATATTAGAAAATGCTGGCCTGGATTTAAGTAGGATAATCGAAGGTTACAAAATGTCCAAACAAATACAACGAGCAGTAGCAGATGATAGATTCGGCAACAACTTCGACCGGATATTTAGTGAGCCGAGTCATTCAATCGTGCCGATACCGCCAAGTGAGTCGAGCAACGGGAAGTAGTATGCTCTATTTGGTTTGGTATCGGTATGGCTTTTCTTTTCCGGAAGATGCCCTAGGATTGGCTTGTAGCGGTCTTACCTGGCAAATGCGGTTTCATGCCTGGTTTATCGTCCCACGTCTTCTTCAATTTCGATAAAGTATCGACATATTTCCTTTGAGCACTTGACCTTGACATACGCATCTTTTCGGCAATTTGGTTGAACGTAAAACCTTCCCAAATCCGCAATGTTATGATTTCACGTTCATCGGCTGGTAGTTCGTCAAGTTTTGAGACAGCCTTTGCTTGCTTTTCCTCCTTCTCTTTCACCTTCAAGGTAACAGTAGACTCAGACCAAGGTATCTTGTTATATGTAAATTCACCGTTCTTATTTTGTGAATTCTTAAGGTAGATTCTGCGTTTCCAAAGTACATATTCGAGGTCACGCTTTCGTTGTCTTTGTAGCCGCCGATGCCAATCGGTAGCGGTATTGTTGGCCATCCAGAAAAGCCATCTCTCTATGCTGTCAGGTCGTTCCGTTTGTTTGAGCAATTTTAGGAAAACTTCCTGCACTATGTCTTCATCATCGTCGCGGCTCCACTTTCTGGCATAGCGAACCAGGCCCGAATATTGCCGAATAAAAATCTCTTCAATTTCCTCTCGCGAGAGGTTTGTCTGCTTTTGTTCCGTTGCATCGTCCGTTGAGTGTTGCAGAACCACTGTATCGGTCA
>Ga0099364_10010828_pt1 | contig 12507 bp, 16 predicted proteins | sample TergutTh196P3_FD_73070 | JGI IMG/M metagenome (GOLD analysis project Ga0099364, IMG submission 73070) | Microcerotermes parvus P3 segment gut microbial communities from Pointe-Noire, Republic of the Congo - Th196 P3 | ecosystem: Host-associated > Arthropoda: Insects > Digestive system > Gut ... | reverse complement strand
TTATTAAAGTATAACATGTAACAATAACAAAAAACTATATCAGGGAATGCCGGAAAAAGCAATTCCCAAATCTGCCAGAACTTTCCTTAGTATGGTTTCGCTGTTTTTTTCCAGCGGCCCCAGGGGAAGCCGTGCCGGCCCGGCAGGAAGTCCCATCCAGTTCATCGCAGCTTTTACCGGAACAGGATTGGTTTCGATAAAAGCATTTTTCATTAAGGGCAAAAGTTCATAATGAATTTTTCGAGCTTCCTCAAAGTTACCGGAAAGACAGGCGTCCGTTAAAAGTTTTATTTTTTTGGGAACAATATTGGCAATTACCGAGACAAGCCCGTCTCCTCCAAGGGCAATAAGGGGAAGAGTCATGGCATCATCGCCGGACAATACCCAAAAGGGGTTGTCTGTATGTTTCCGGGGTCTGGCAATACGTTCAATAATATCTGTCATTTGAACTATATCTCCCGATGCTTCCTTAACACCGGCAATTCCCGGAATAGCGGCAATTTTTTCCATTAAAGCAGCAGGTATATTTCTTCCGGTACGGCCGGCAATATTGTATACAATAATGGGCAGTCCTGCTGCTGCTGCAAGTTCAAAATGTTTTATTAAACCGGAATCGTTGGGTTTGTTATAGTACGGAGTAACCACCATGGCTGCATCGGCTCCCAAATCCCTTGCACGTTTTACATAGCCTTCCATGTGCCTTGTCGAATTGGAACCTGCCCCAATAATTAAGCTGACACGGCCTGCATTTTCCTTTACAGCCAGTTTGATAAGCTTTTCTTCTTCATCATCATCCAGGGTGGGAGTTTCTCCCGTTGTACCCAGAGGTAAAATACCGTCTATTCCCGCATCAATTTGATAATTAATGAGCGAACAAAACCCCTCATAGTCAGGATCTCCGTTGTCCTTCATTGGAGTAATAAGTGCTGTATATGCTCCTTTAAACTCTTTCATGTATTGTCTCCCTAAGTACATCATCCATTGTATAAATACCGTGCCGTGGTTTTCCGTCTTTATTGCCTATTAGCCATTCTGCAGCAAGTATGGCACCGGAAGCCAGGCCTTCCCGGTTTCGGGCTGTGTGGGTAATTTCTATGGTATCTGCAGGGGAATCGAAAAAAAGCGAATGAGTCCCCGGAACAGAACCCTGACGCAGACTGGCAAAGTAAATTGTATCGTTGTCCGGTTTTCCTTCCTTTGGTACTTCCCACTGGACCTTGGTTTTTCGTTTCATCTGCACCAAAACCTTTTCGATCAAGGCCCTGGCTGTTCCGGAAGGACTGTCCGCTTTTTTATTATGATGAATTTCCAGTCCTCCTATATCATATTGATCAAAAGAATCTGCCAAAGCTGCAGCATAGGCAGCAATGCGGTAAAAAAGGTTTACTCCCAAAGAAAAATTCGATGACCAAAGCAAAGCTGATCCGGCTTTTTCTACTGCTGCACTAACTTCTTCCAAACGCTTAAGCCATCCGGTAGAACCGCAGACAACAGGTATACCCAGCCTGGCAGCAGTTATAATATTGTCCGCTGCTGTTTCCGGTTGTGTAAATTCTATAAATAAATCGGGATTTCCTGCTGCTTCCGCATTGGGAGGAAAACAACGGGATAAAACAGCTCCGGATTTGGGCTGTTCATCGGAACAAAGGGGATCTATTACCAGGGGAATCCTGTGACCCCTTTCCAAAGCAGCTATTTCTGTCATTTTACCCATTTTTCCGTAACCAATAAGACCTATCTTCATAGGATAACTATACGCGTCATGGATAATCTTGTCGACAGGCTGCAGAAAAAGAAATTATTCCGTTACTCATCTCCATGTGCAAGATAATCGGATTTGATTTCTCCAACCGCCTCGATAAACCGTTCGTTCAGCTCATCAAGATACTTATGTATCCGTCTGGTCTGCCTGTTATCAAGAGGGTTAGTCATAAAAAGCTGGTAGGGTTCTACATCCAATACAAGAACCAGCTTTGAAATTGTTTCCGGAGAAACCCATTTTTTCCTGTTTTCTACATCATTCACAAAGTTATGTGCAAGACCTGCCTTGCTGGAAAGAGCAAATTGTGAAAGATTCTTCTTGTCACGATAATGCTTTAAGTTCCTTCCAAAAATCTCGCGAATATCTTCACCACTAAAATGCTTAGCCATACTTCTGTTTAACCCGAAAAACAATTCCCTGCAAATAACCGGCAGACGATTTTCACAGCCATTGGCTGTATTTTATCTGTATTAATATTGTAATGGATTAATAAATGGTTTTGCTTGATAAAATAAATTATTTCCTTGCAAGTGATTACACATTATTCTATGCATATTTAATAGATTTCTCTGTCTGTATAAGCTGATAGAATTCTTTTTCGTCAAGGGTTTCTTTTTCCAAAAGAGTATATGCAATTATATCCAGCAGATCTTTTTTCTGTTTTAAGAGTTCGGTAACCTTTGTATAGCGTTCTTCTACTATTCGGGCAATTTCGTCATCAATATATTGCTGGGTTGCTTCGGAATATTCACGCTGAAACATGGGATCCAGGCGTTCATTTCCGGGAAGACCAGGTCTGTTGGTTAATGCCACATTACGAAAACGCTCGCTCATTCCATAGTCGGTGATCATTTTTCTTGCTATGTCAGTAGCTTTAACAAGATCACTGGAAGCTCCTGTTGAATATTCTCCGGAAAACATTTCTTCTGCTATACGGCCTCCCAAAAGTATATCTATTCTTCCCAAAAGATCTGTTTGAGTAATGGTATAGCGATCTTCCACAGGAAGCTGCATGGTATACCCCAATGCAAAACCGCGGGGAATTATTGATATTTTTTGAACAGGATCAGAACCAGGTGTAAAAGCTGCTGTCAGGGCATGCCCTGCTTCGTGATATGCGGTAAGGCGTCTTTCTTCCGGTTTAAGCACTCTTGTTTTTTTCTGAAGTCCTGCTACGGTTTTTTCGATTGCTTCGTCAAAATCCCGTTGTTCAACAAGCCTTCTGCCCGAGCGCACTGCCAAAAGCGCAGCCTCGTTTACTATGTTAGCCAAATCGGCGCCGGAAAAACCGGAACTTATCCGGGCAACTACGGCAAGATCTGTTCCGGCAGACAATTTAACATTTTTGGAATGTATTTTAAGTATTTCTTCCCTGCCTTTAAGATCCGGTCTGTCCACCAATACCTGGCGGTCAAAACGGCCGGGCCTAAGCAAGGCAGGATCAAGCACATCCGGCCTGTTGGTGGCAGCAAGGATTATAAGACCGCCTGTACCGTCAAAGCCATCCATTTCAACCAGAAGCTGATTAAGGGTTTGCTCCCGTTCATCGTTGCCGCCGCTGATGGCATTAATTCTGCTTTTTCCTATGGCATCCAGTTCGTCAATAAAGATAATGCATGGCGCCTTGCCGCGGGCCTGCTTAAAAAGGTCGCGCACACGTGCTGCACCGACACCAACAAACATTTCTACAAAGTCCGCACCGCTCATGCGGAAAAATGATACCCCTGCTTCTCCGGCCACTGCCCTGGCTAAAAGGGTTTTTCCAGTCCCCGGGGGTCCCACCAATAATACTCCTTTGGGGATCTTGCCTCCAATTTCGGTATACTTCATGGGGCTTTTTAAAAAATCAACAACTTCAACCAATTCTTCCTTTGCTTCATCCACTCCGGCCACATCCCTAAAACGTGTAGGAATGTCCCCTTCGGCAACAATAACCGCCTTGTTTTGGCCAACAGAAAGTACATTACCTCCCAAACCAGAACGCTTCATTAAATAACGGAAAATAATAATAAAAATTCCTATGGGAAGAACATACGATAAAATTAGATTTAAAATTGCCCCGCCCTGCCGCGAAACTGCATAGTACGAGATATTCATTTCGTCCATTAATTTAATAAAATCCGGATCATTTATCGGAATAGTCCGGTATGTCTGTTCTTCTTCCTGGGGATCATCCCGAATATTCCTTAGAAACGGAAGGTTAAAACTTTCTTCCCTTTCCGGCCTTTCTTCTGTAAGAAAACCGGTAAAGGCCGATTCGCTTAACTCCACCCGTTTTATTTCGCCCGATGCGATCTTGCTTTTAAATTCAGAAAAATCAATAAGATCATAACTGCGATTACCCATGTAATAGTTAATAAGGGTTATCATCACGGCAAAAAGAACAAAATATAGTACCGGAAATTTCCAAAACGGACGCTTTGGTTCCTGAGGTTTTTTTTGAAAACGCGAATTATTGTCCTGTTTATCCTGCCCACTGCCGGGAAACCCCTCCGGCCCGTCCGGAGGACCGCCCAAAGGGCCGTCGCCACTCATCTGCAGCTCCTATATAGTACAGAATACAATAGAAAATGGAAAAAAACCAGAGAGGTAAATCTCTAATTTGCACTCCTCGTGACAACAACATCAATCCCGCTGCCCTTCCAGTCTGCAATGACAAGATCTCCAACCTGCACCGGCAGGGTAAGCTTGGTTTTGTAAATATCCGCCAGCAAAGCAGGGATTTGTTTTTTAGGACAGGGAACGTTGGTTCTAACGGGAAGGCGCTTTAATAAAGGAACAGCGTTATCCGCCATACTTACAGCGCAGGTAGCGGTAACCATCCGCTTGGGATTACAAATTTCTTCCTGTGCATAGGCTATTCCCCGCGGACAGCGGTTACCGCTTACTGTAAAATCCTCAGCACCCTTTTCTTCCACGGATAATAAACAACCTTGCGGACAAACAATACAAATCAATTCCCTATTCATTCCTACTTCCTGCTTCCTAAATTCTCACACTATCCTAAATTCCAAAACCGAATCACTTTTTGCATTCTGACCGTTCAAATCATCCGGCCCGACAATAAAGCTGATCATTTCCGAAGGCTGTACATAGCTTTTTTTTATCTTTTTGATAAGCTGCTTATCCAGCTTTAGTTCCAGTGTTGCATTATTTTTTATAACCAGTGAACGAAGATATATCTGGTTTTCCTTGTGAGGATTTATACGGCCTGGGTTTACATAACGTACATTGGAACCGGCCTTTGTGTTTATTTGCATTTCCGGACGGCTGCCCCTAAGCCAGTCTGCTGCAAAACGGCCTGCAATCCTGCTCTCCTGGCTTACCCAGTCTGCAAGGTCATGCACATGCAATACATTGCCGCAGGCAAAAACACCGTCTATTGAGGTCATTAAACCGGAATCTACCAGAGGGCCGCCGGTATCTCCGGATATGTCTACCCCTGCTGCTCTTGAAAGTTCGTTTTCCGGAACAAGCCCCACAGAAAGCAGTACCGTGTCACAATCAATACGGAAGGATTTTTCGGGAACAGGAGCGCCGTTTTCCAGGGGTGTAACTTCAACACCCTCCACCCGGTCATTGCCAAAAATACTGGTGGTCTGGCAGGAAAGATACAGGGGTATATCAAAATCATTTAAGCACTGCACTATATTGCGGGTAAGACCGGCAGGATACGGCATTATCTCTATTACTGCTTTTACTTTACAGCCCACCCAATTCATGCGCCGTGCCATAATAAGGCCTATGTCGCCCGAACCGATTATGACAATTTCCCTGCCGGGAATATATCCTTCGATATTAACAAGCCTTTGTGCAAGGCCTGCAGTAAACACTCCGGCTGGGCGGGAACCGGGAATCCTGATATTGCCGCGGTTACGCTCACGGCAGCCCATTGCCAGTATCAGAGCCCGGCACTGTATGCGCATTGCTCCTTGGGGCGAAACACATAATAGTTCCTTTCCGCTCCCTGCTCCCTGTTTCCTACTCTCAGCTCCCTGCTCACTGTTCCCTGCCGAAGTAAATTGGGTCACAGTGGTATTGCAATATACATCGATTTTGGATTGTTTCACCTGTTCAATAAAACGTTCTGCATATTCCGGGCCGGTAAGTTCTTCGGAAAATTCCTCAATGCCAAATCCATTATGGATACATTGCATAAGAATTCCTCCAAGATGATCTTCGCGCTCGATGATAACACAGGAAAAGCCTGCCGAGTCCAGTTCCAAAGCTGCAGCCATGCCCGCAGCCCCTCCGCCTATTACAGCAGCATCATAGCTCATTTCTTTCATAATATAAGCTCCTGTGTATTATCCAACGAAGCTTCCAATACATAACTTGTACCGCCGTGCTTGCTTATCTCATTCCATGAAAGACCTGTTTCCCGCATAATAATTTTAATAATTTTATAGGTACAAAAACCTCCCTGACAGCGGCCCATCTGGGCACGGGTAAAATATTTAATTCCATCCAGTGTATGATGTCCTTGCCGAATTGCCTGTACAATTTCTGCTTCGCTGACTTTTTCACAGCGGCATACTACATTTCCCCAGGCCGGGTCTTTATTTATATGGACATCCAAATCGTCCAGATTCATATCCCGTATACGAAGATGATCTTCGACATTGGGATCCCAGCCGGGTTTTTCCTTTAATTCCAGTCCCATATCACGCAGTATGTTTTTTACATATTCGCCTATAGCCGGAGAAGCCGTTAAGCCGGGACTTTGAATGCCTGCAACCTGCACCAGGGCAGGAACTTTTTTGGAAGCTTCGATATAAAAATCTTCGGCAAGGGCCGGACGTAATCCGGCAAAGTTGGTAATAACATCATTACGGCTTAAAAAGGGAATCATTGTCTTGCCCGATTCAAGTATTCTGTCCAGATGCTCGTCTGTTGTAGAAAAATCATCCTTATTTTGTGTTTCATCTGCAGTGGGTCCGACAAGAACAGTATTTTCTACCGTAGGAATAACCAGCATGCCCTTGGAAACAGAAGTAGGCACAGGAAACACCACTTTGTCCGGACAGGCACGCGTCATCCTGTCCAGTAAAAAATATTCACCCTTCCTTGGTTTTATGGTAAATTCTTCGCCGCCAAAAATTGCCGAAACCTCATCGGCACATAAACCTGCTGCATTCACTGCATAGCGTGCAGTAACAGAGCGACCGTCCGCAGCACTTATTGTCCAGATTTTTGTCTTGTCATTCCATTTTGCCTTATCCGCTTTAAAATTAACAAGCAACTTCGTCCCGTTTTTTAATGCAGATTCCACCAATGCAAACACAAAACGATACGGTTCGATTATACCGCCGCCGGGAGCATACAGGCCGCCTACAACATCATAGTTTAGTTTTGGCTCCAGCTCCAAAATCCGCTGACGGGAACAAAGTTCAATGCCAATAACATCGTTATTAACCCCTTGCAAATACAGGTGTTCCACCGCTTTCATTTCATCATTGTGCAGGGCTGCAACCACAATGCCGCATCGTTTGAAAGGAAAATTCAGTTCCCTTCTAAGCTGATCAAAGCTCAGGTTTCCCAAAATCTCAAGGCGTGCCTTAAGGTATTTTTTATTATGATGAAACCCCGCATGAACAATGCCCGAATTTGCCTTGGAAACGCCGAATGATACATCCGCTGCTTTTTCCAGAATAACCGTTTTTACAGAATAAGCCGAAAGCCGCCGTGCAATATTTGCCCCGCAAACCCCGCAGCCTATAATGGCAACATCGAAATGCATAGAATTAGTATAATTATTTCACGCAAAGACGCCAAGACGCAACGGATTTGATTGTATTTTAATTGATAGCTTGTTAAAAAGCTAATCCTATGTTATATTATAATAGACAGGAAAAAATTAATGACAGAAAAGTCTATATTAATTCAGGAAATTGACTCCTTACCTCTGCGTTATTACAATGAGGTGGTAGATTTTATTGGTTATATATAAAGAAAAGAAAATTAAAGAAAACATCATTTTGGAAAAAGCTGCTGAGATGGCTGCGGAAGAATACCATAATAATAAAGAATTGACCGCTTTTTGTGCTCTTGACGGTGAAGATTTTTATGAACCAACTCCGCTGTTGATTGCTTCCAAATAAGAAGCGTTTCTGTTGATCGTCTCATTGTCCAGATAGGTTCTATTGACTTAGAAATAATCAGTAAAGTACAAGAAGCTATTATCAAAGTAATCGGGGCGTTGTAATATAATGGGTAAACGTTTACATTTTACCATAATTTACCGCTGTTTCTGTTATACAATTACCCTAATGAAGTCGGCAAAGGGCGTGCTACCCAGCATAGGCAGCCAGCCCTGTGTAGCACGCCCTTTGCCGGTATTTATACGGGTGATTGTATACCAGATTCCACTATCTCCACATTAATTTTCTGATGCGCAATCTCAATCCCCTCGGCCTCAAAGCGTCTTTTTACATCAATAAGCATTGAATTTTTTAAATTCCAGAAATTACTTTTTTCAACCCACAGATTAAATAAAATGTTTATGCCCGAATCGCTAAAGTTATCGATTCCAAAAAAGGGAGCGGGGTCCTTTAGGCAGTATTGATTTCCTGCTGCCAGTTCCAATAAAACATCCCTTACTTTTTCCAAATCTTCCTTGCGCGCTACAGAAAAAGCCAGATCCACACGTCGTGTAGGATAGCGGGTAATGGTGGTAAGGCTGCTTTTAATAATTGTTTCGTTTGGAATTCTAACAAACAAATTATCGCCAGTACGCAGCTTAACAGAAAGCAGGTCTACCGACAGCACTGTTCCCACAGTATTGTCTACCCTTATTGTATCTCCAATGGCAAAGGGTTTTTCTGACAAAAGAAAAAGTCCGGAAATAAGATTGGACACCGAAGTCTGGGCTGCAAAACCTATGGCAATACCAGCTATCCCGGCTGCACCCAAAATGGCCGTGGTGTTGATCCCCAGGCTGTTAAGTACAAAAAGGACTATGATAACAAAGCATGCATAATTTATCCCCTTATATACCATAAACTGTTTTGATTCGCCGATCTTTCCCCTAAACAGTCTGCTAAGAAAAACCTTTAATAGTTTAAATACTGCCAGAATAAGAAATATCGACAGGAGAATAATGACAGTTCTATGTATAAGAGCAACCAAATCGATTTCGGCGATAAATGTGTTAAAACTTTCTATTATTCTTCCTGTATCCATTGTAAGTCCTGTTACGGTAAGTATACCTATTTTCTGCTTAGCTTTTCGGCATCGGCTATATCCATAGCCCTTCCGCTTGCCTGCTTGTTTTTAATTAAATCAGCCCTTGAAATTACATAAATATCGGCATCCTCAACCCGAATAGTTTCTTTTCTTAAAAAACAATCGTCTATATCAATACCATCGGCTTCATTTATAATATCAATTTGCACAGGGGAACTGCCAATTCTGATAACATTCCCTTTTTCTTTAAATCTTTCTATATCAACAGGAGGAGCGCCGAAGTCAATAAGCGCTTTTTGCAGTTTTACCAAATTATTGTCGTTTATGGCAATAAGAAAATCAATGTCTTTTGTTGCTCTTGGATTCCCATATATACCGACAGCCCAGCCGCCAACCAGCAGATAGGTAACATTATTTGAGTTTAAGCATTGTATAAACTCTATGAAGTCGTCCGGTAGTTGCTTCTTTTCCATAAAAGCATTCCCTTAAATAGCTTATTGTCTGCAATTTTTCCATTATACTTGCACGGTTCCAATATTCATCATCTTGTTTATCAAGCTCTTCTTTTTTCGCAATAACAATGTTTGTTCTGTCCATTTTTACAGGCAGCATGGTTCTATCCTAATGCATTGCCCCAATTAAGTCAATTTACGGCCAAAATGGTGCCTGTCACTCTTTTTGGCCTCGCGCAAACCGTTAGCTGCCGACTGGCAGCGTTTAATATTTCCTCTCGGTTCGCCGACTGAAAGCACGAAGTGACCAAAGGGAGGCCGAGGCGCAGAGAAATAAGAAGGGTAATATGAACGTTAATTATTTAAAAATATCAGAGTGTGTTCCAGTTTCTGACAGAATAAGTGTTAAAATACCTTTGTCAATTTTATATATTAGTACCCAATTGCCTTGTATATGACAATCCCTATACCCACGCTTGTCGCCATGAAGCGGATGATCACGGTATCTTGGCGGAAGTGGTTTACCATCAAGAAGCATATTCACAACTTCCTTAAAAAGACTCATATCATACCCGCGTTTCTCAAGGGTCTTTAATTGTCTTTTAATTCGATTGGTATAGTACGGGGTATATTTCATATACCCAATGACCTCCACAATTCGTCTTTTGAAGAAAACGGTCCAATAAGCTTTTCTTCGCCGTTTTCTATACGCTCTATGAATGCAAGAGTCTCTGATTTTGGAGTACTACTATAGGCCACAACTTCAAAAGGCAGACCACGCTGTATTCTGACTTGATGAAGCAATAGGTTAAAGGCATCACTAAAAGATAGTCCCATTGCATCAAGAATTAATCCTGCCTGCTCTTTGACTTCAGAATTTATACGCAAGTTTATTGTGGTGTTCTTATTCATCCCATATACTCCTTCATATTCATTTTAGTACATTTAGCGCACAATGTCAATAAAATATCAGTTGGGATTTACCTATATATGGGTCGAATATGCTGTTTTGCTTATATGGTGGTTAAAAAGGTGACGGAAAAAATGGTGCCAAAAATGGTGCCTGTCACCTTTTTTTGCGGGGAATTTTCCGGAATTTTCTCTCACAAAGGCACGGAGACACGGAGGAAGAATCAACAAATTAACACGAATTGCCACGGCACGGATGGGGCCTGTCACCTGGGGTCCAATTACATTTCGTTTACTCTGTCTGCTGCGTATTGCCAATCGGTTGACGTCCAACATGGGATTACGTCCTTGCCTTCCAACAACGTGGGATTTTGGTTGGGATTAACACCCGTATGTGCATGCCTCTCTTTTGCTGTCCTTAAACCCCAAGAGTACCAAATACCACTCTTGTATGTTTCTGTCGCTTCCGGACCAAGCCCAAAAACAGTATTACCCATATGATCACTTGTCCAGCTTATGCACGGAGCATGCGGCCCACACCCATCACGTATAGCAAGATTGACTTCTCCAATTCCCTCTACATAATAGGGCTGCCAATTGTCACCATTTCCAGATCCGCTCGGATTTCCGCAGCCTCCCGCAGCCAAGCCAAGCCCAATAACACCAGCAATAATACATCGTGTAAGTTTTTTCATTATTTATTTTCTCCTTTTTTTATTAAAATGGTGTCTGACACCGCTAAACCTCCGTCTAGGATATGACATTTTCTTAAAGAGTCCGCGGACTGAAAGCCCGAAGGGATTACGCGGATTAACGCGGAGATTCCAATTTTTTATTATTCAACCGCAGAGAACACAAAGTACACAAAGGGAATTCGATGTTTTTCTAGGAAAACTTTGCGTTTCTTTGCGATCTTTGTGGTTTTTACTCATTTTATATTCAAAAAATCAATTAATTTCTTCTTGTTCGTGATGGTTCGTGTGGTTCGTGGTAAAAATTCATATAAATTTTACTTGAAAAATAGCGATATCTGGGCTACAATTAGCTAAGTCTTGGGCTTTACCAAGATAAATTACCGCAATATCTAGACGGACATCCAGAACTAACGCTTTTACATCAAATTTCATCCGCGTTAATTAGCATAATCCCTTCGGGCTTTCAGTCCGCGGACCCTCAACACAAAAATGGTGCCTGACACCATTTTCGTAGCGTTTCCCATTAGCCGATAGTAATAGAAAGAGGAAAAATAGCTTATGAAAAGAATAAAGACACTGCAGATAATCACATTACTATCGATCATTTGTTTTGCTGTTTTAGGGTATGCCTGTAAAACTGTAGAACCTGGCGAAGAACCCAGAGCAGGTTTGCTTGGACTTAGACTGGTTAATCCAAGCCCCGGAGAGCTGGAGGCTTTGGGACTTGGAACCAGGAGAGGCTCATTTGTTACCGGACATTATATTGGTTCGCCCGCTGATACAGCCGGAATTAGGGCCGGAGACTATATTGTTACCATAAATTCGCAGGAAGCTCCGGATATGTCTGCAGGACAGCAACTAATACGAAGAATAGGTTCGGGAAATAACGCTGTCATTACCGTTATTCGAGATGGAACTTCACAGGATTTTACTGCGGTACTGGGCACCTGGACAGACGACTTCGTTGAGGACCCCAGGTGGCTTTGGCCGGGTCTTATTGTGCATCCTCAAACGCTTACTGTAACAAGAGTTGACTCCGGAAGCCCTGCAGCCGCTACCGGCATACAGATTGGGGATAGAATTACCCGTATAAACAGAATTTCGGTAAATAATCTATTATCATTTTACAGGGTTTTACGGGAGCAGGCAGAGGGCGAACTGCTGTTTACATTTGTACGAAATGGAGTATCCAGGGAATCGAGCAGATATAGCCGCCCATGATTGTACCCTTACTTATACCGTATTTGTACTTATTAATAGGACTTGCCGTATTAATACTAAGCGGCAACCTCCTGGTAACAGGCAGCGTACAGCTTGCCCGTTATTTTAAAATCAGCACCCTGGTAATGGGTCTTACCGTTGTTGCATTCGGGACTTCTGCGCCGGAATTGTTTGTCAGTGCCGGGGCTGCCTTAAATAATATGCCGGAAATTGCCCTGGGCAATGTTATTGGTTCAAATATTGCCAATATAGGGTTTATTTTAGGCTTCGTTGCTTTAATTTG
>Ga0099364_10010827_pt1 | contig 12507 bp, 5 predicted proteins | sample TergutTh196P3_FD_73070 | JGI IMG/M metagenome (GOLD analysis project Ga0099364, IMG submission 73070) | Microcerotermes parvus P3 segment gut microbial communities from Pointe-Noire, Republic of the Congo - Th196 P3 | ecosystem: Host-associated > Arthropoda: Insects > Digestive system > Gut ... | reverse complement strand
TACCATCGGCGATGTTCGACCTGAAACTCGCCTCCGCGCGTTCGTCCGAATTTTGCAACATAAATTTTACCGAGATCAAAGGCCTTGCCCGATGCCGGGACGTAGAGACCATCGGTAATCATCGCGATTTCCCGAAGCGTCGTTTCATCGACTTTGGACCAGACTTCCCGGCCTTCGTGCTTGAGGAACGTTTTGTTTCCGGCGGCGTCTTGGACCGGAATCCGACCGCCGTCCGTCGGATTACCGAGGCCGATGCAGAGAATTCGAACATTCCGTACGGCGGCGTCCCGGGCAGCGTCGAGTGGCATTGAGTCCTGGTCGTCGCCATCGGTAATCAGGATGATGACCTGATCTCGCTCCGTTGCGGAGGGCAAAGCGTCAAGCGACTTCCGGATGGCGTCTCCAATGGTCGTACCGCCGCGCGGCGCGGAATTCGGACCGACGCTTTTCAAAACATCAAGGAAGAACGCCTGATCGGTCGTCAGCGGAACCTTGACGATCGGTTTTCCAGCGAAGACGATCAGGCCGATCCGATCACCGCCGATGCAGAGTAACAGGTCCTTGATGTCGGATTTCGCTCGTTGGAGCCGATTCGGTGGAATGTCTTCAACCAACATAGATCGGGAAACATCAAGCAGGACGAAAACATCAGCTTCGCTTCGATGGACTTCTTCAAAGGAGACGCCGAAGCGCGGTCCGGCAACGGCGAGAAACAAAAGCGACAGAGCGGCCAACAGAACACCGCTACGAAAGATCGCCCGGCTCCAAGCCGGTTGGGGGAACAGACGCTCGACCATATTCCGTTCGAGAAAACGCTCCGCCGCCATTCGCTTTCGTTTGAAAGCATAGCGCAACAACACGGCAAGGACCGGAATTAGCCAGAGAAACAGGAGATGGGACGGCTTTTCAAACACAGGCCGATAGGGTACAGGGAAAAGGGAAAAAGAATTGTTGTTCCCCTCTGTTTCCTTTCTTCTCAGTCTCCGCCGACATAATCATCGTCGACAATATCGTTATCAAATTCCTCGACGGCTTCATTGTGGAACGGCGAATCCAAATCAAGCATCATTGCTTTCTTTGTTCCCGAAGCGATCTCCGGAATATCTTCCAGCAACGTGAATTTCGCGGCCGTCGCCGTGGTGTCTTGTCTGGCAAGTTCCTCTGCGGCTTCATGTCGGAATCGCCACTGGGCGTTTTGGTAGACATTGAACCCGGTCCCAGCCGGAACAAGGTGTCCGAGGATGACATTTTCCTTCAATCCGATCAGATTATCCGTTTTGCTGGCGATTGCGGCTTCTGTCAACACCTTCGTTGTTTCCTGGAACGAAGCCGCCGAGATGAAACTGGAGGCTTGAACCGCCGCTTTGGTGATGCCAAGGAGTTGCGTTGACGCTTGCGCAAGTTCGGTTTTCTTCGCCGTAGCCGCTTTGCCGCCGGCGGCGACCGTCTCGTCGCTTCGTTGCTCATATACGTCGCGTTGGACAATCGTCCCGGCTTCGAATTTCGTATCACCCGAATCGGTGATCTTGACGCAGGCGGCAATTTCCATGTTCGCCTTTTTGAACTGAAACTTGTCGACTTGAACGCCTTCGAGCAATTTCGTGTCGCCCGCCGACTCGATCTTGACTTTCCGCAACATTTGCGAAACGACGATCTCGATATGTTTGTCGTTGATTCTCACCCGCTGGCTGCGGTAAACATTCTGGATTTCACGGACGAGATATTCCTGAACGGCTTCTTCGCCGGAAATCCGCAGGATGTCGTGCGGGACCTGGGGACCATCGGTGATCGGATCACCGGCCTTGACGAATTCCCCGGCTTGGACCCGCATGTGTTTACCGTGCGAAATTTCATGAATCCGTTCGGCGCCGGTGTCCTCGTTCTTGATGACGATCGTCCGTTTACCGTGCCGTTTGTCGCCCAGTTCGACGATTCCGTCAATTTCGGCGATCACGGCGGGGTCTTTCGGTTTTCGAGCTTCAAAAATTTCCGTAACGCGCGGCAGACCACCGGTGATGTCTTGCGTTCCGCTGACTTCACGGGCCGTTTTCGCCAGAAGGACGCCGCGTTCGACCTTTGCTCCGTTGTCGACCTCGATGATCGCTTTGGGAGGAAGGTAATAAAAGTCGAGCACTTTTGTTCCATCCTCATTTTTCAAGTCGATCTGCGGCTGTCGGTCGCCCTTTAATTCCGTAACGAGCTGCCGCATCCTACCCGTATGCAAGTCCTTTTCGCTTCGGACCGTTTCGCCGTCGATCACATCGACGTAATTGACCGTTCCGGCGACTTTCGCCAAGATCGGCACGCTATGCGGGTCCCACGTGCAGATCACGGATTCGACGGCAATTTCGACCTTGCCGTCCTTCAGTTTTTCGTCCGGTTTTCCGTCGATGATCAGTTCGTAATTCGTGACACGAAAATCTTTGCCCTCCGCGCGGACTTCCGTTTTGATCCCTTTGCCGTCGATTACCGTAACTCGAACATTGCGAACGGTTTTTGCCTCTTTTCCGTTGATGATGATCCTTCGTGTGCCCTTTGACGTGTGGCTGACCGCCAAGTCCGTGATCCCGAACAGGACTTGTTTTCCGGTGCTGGATATCCGGGCGTCCAAAGGCAAACCGACACCGGGAACGAAACCGGCTTCCCTGAGTTTGTCCTCAAGCTCGTCGATCCGGTCTTTGTCGCCTTGAAGCTTTCCGATATCGTCCTTTTTCAGCGACGCCAGTTCGGCCAGCGTTTTAATCGATTTGTCCTTAATGAGATTGTTGATCGGGGCGGACCATTTAATGGTCGCGACGCTTTTCGTCATCTGTGCTACGTCGACCGACAAGACGAAATCGGGATAAACCTGATCGCCATCGTTGACGTAGAGTGTCGAGCCGATGGGGATGTTGTGCTTCTCCCGTTCCCGATTCTTTTGATCGAGGATCGCGACGGCACCGTTGCGAGCCAGTGAAATGCGTTGGCCTCCCGATTCGATGACTTCGAGTTGCACGAATTTGACGGTACCCGCATATTTCGACTTGATTTCGCTTTCTTCAACGTCACGGGCCGCGACGCCGCCAATATGAAAGGTCCGCATCGTGAGTTGTGTGCCCGGTTCACCAATACTTTGTGCGGCAATGATACCGACGGCGAGTCCTTCTTCGACTTCCCGACTCGTCGAGAGATCCATTCCGTAGCACTTGCGGCAAACACCGAGTTCCGCTTCGCAAGTCATCGGACTACGTATCTGGATTTTCTCCAATCCGAGGTCTTCGATTTTCCGTGCGATTTCACCGGTGATGAGCTCGTTTTCACGAACAATCACTTCGTCGGTGATCGGATTGACGATATTCACCCGGGAAATTCGGCCTTTGATTAAATCAGCCAGACTGACCTCGACTTTTTCACCGCGGTAAATCACGGCTTTCGTGATTCCCTGGGTCGTACCGCAGTCGTCCTTCGTAACAACGACGTTTTGGGCGACATCGGCGAGTTTTCGCGTCAAATATCCGGAGTCCGCCGTTTTGAGAGCCGTATCCGCCAGTCCCTTGCGGGCGCCGTGCGTCGAACTGAAGTATTCGAGAACACTCAGACCTTCGCGGAAATTTGCTTTGATCGGCGTTTCGATGATTTTCCCGGACGGTTTGGCCATGAGTCCACGCATTCCGGCAAGCTGCCTGATCTGCTCGACACCGCCCCGGGCGCCGGAGTTCGCCATGAGGAAAATCGGATTCACGTACCAGGATTGGCGGGTGTCGTTTTCGAGTTCGACCATCATCTGCTTGGTGATTTCTTCCCGTGCATGTGTCCAAGCGTCGAGGACCTGATTGTACCGTTCAACCTCTGTGATAATACCGTTCATGTATTGGTCCTGTTTTTGGGCAACCTTTTTTTCCGCCGCCTCGATGATCTTCTGCTTCGCCGTCGGCGTGATGAGATCGTCCGTTGCAAAGGACAAACCGCTGTGCGTGCTCTCCTTGAAACCGAGTTCCATCAGTTTGTCAAGCAGGTCGATCGTCTCTCGACGCCCCTTGTATTCGTGACAATCGCTGATGACGGTCGCCAGCCCGCCGGATTTCAACGGTTCGTTGTAGAAGGGCATCCCCTCGGGAAGAATATCGTTGAACATGATGCGCCCCGGCGTCGTTTCGAAGAGGACGCCCTCTCGAACCTTGGGATCCGTCTTAAGCCAACGACCTTTCGACATTCGGACCTTGATCTGGGCATGGAGGTCGACGATCCGCTCGCCGACCTTGTCACTGGATGCAAAGGCAAGCAGAACCTCTTCGCAACTGGAAAAAATCATGCCTTCGCCCTTCATACCCGGCTGTGACAGCGTGATGTAGTAACAGCCCATGACGACGTCTTGAGACGGCGAAATGATCGGTTGTCCGTTCGCCGGACTGAAAATATTGTTCGTCGAAAGCATCAAGGTGTGCGCTTCGACCTGTGCCTCCAACGACAGCGGAAGGTGAACGGCCATCTGATCGCCGTCGAAGTCGGCGTTGAAGCCGCGACAAACCAATGGATGTAGTTTGATCGCATTACCTTCGACCAAAATCGGTTCGAACGCCTGGATGCCCATGCGGTGCAGCGTCGGAGCACGGTTCAGCAACACCGGGTGGTTCTGGATAACCTCTTCGAGGATGTCCCAAACCTCTTCGTCCTTGCGTTCGAGCATCTTCTTGGCGCTCTTGATCGTATCGGCATGCCCGAGTTCCTTGAGCCGCCGGATGATAAACGGTTGGAAAAGTTCCAGCGCGATTTTTTTCGGCAAACCACATTGATGGAGCCGAAGGTTCGGCCCGACGACGATGACGCTTCGGGCTGAATAGTCAACGCGCTTGCCGAGCAGGTTCTCACGGAACCGGCCCTGCTTGCCCTTGATCATGTCGGTCAACGACTTGAGGGCGCGGTTGCTTGATCCGAGGACCGGACGCTTGCAACGACCGTTGTCGAACAACGCATCGACGGACTGCTGCAACATCCGTTTTTCGTTGCGGATAATGACTTCCGGCGCATTCAGGTCGACAAGCTTCTTGAGCCGATTGTTCCGGTTGATAATTCGGCGGTACAGATCGTTCAAATCGCTGGTCGCAAAGGTTCCGGATTCAAGCAACACGAGCGGACGCAGGTCCGGCGGAATAACGGGAATCGCATCGAGCACCATCCATTCCGGCTTGTTGTCGCTATCACGAAGCGCCTCGACAAGCTTGAGTCGGTTGATGATGTCCTTCTTTTTCTGTTTCGATTTCGTTTCGGCAAGCTCAAGACGGAGGCCTTCGGACAGTCTGACAAGATCGAGATTCTGGAGCAGTTTTCGAATCGCTTCGGCCCCCATGTCGGCGGAGAATGAACCGACGGGGTATTCTTCCCGGGCGTTACGATATTCCTCTTCCGTCAGAAGCTTCCCGACCTCCAGCGGGGTGTCGCCGGAATCAACGACAACGTAATCCTGGAAATAAATGACCTTTTCGAGGCTGGTCGCTTTCATCGCCAAAAGCGCCGCCAATCGGCTGGACGCGGCCTTGAAAAACCAGATATGGACGACCGGCGCGGCAAGGTCGATATGCCCCATTCGTTTGCGTCGGACGCGACTGTGCGTGATCTTGACGCCGCAGCGGTCGCACGTCATGCCTTTGTACTTCATACCGCGATACTTTCCGCAGGCGCATTCCCAATCTTTTTCCGGGCCGAAAATCTTTTCGCAAAACAGACCGTCCCGCTCCGGTCTGTAGGTGCGATAATTAATCGTTTCCGGTTTTTTGACTTCGCCGTAAGACCAACTGCGAATGTCGTTCGGCTTCGCCAAGCTGATCTTGACGGCGGCAAAGTCGTTGATGCGATCATAAGTGAATTCGTTACTCATGGCAGGTGCTAGGCGTTAGGAAGTGGATGTTAGGCGGTGGGAAGTGGAAATGTCGTCGAGCACGGCTCGACATCCCCGACGTCGCTACACGCCGTCCAGTTTTTCCAACTGCATATTCAAGGCCAGTCCGCGGATTTCATTGGTCAGCACGTCGAAGCTGGCGGGTGTACCGGCCTCCAGGGTATTTTCGCCTTTGACCATCGACTCGTAAATTTTCGTTCGGCCTTCCACGTCGTCGCTCTTGACGGTCAGCAATTCCTGTAACGTATAAGCAGCTCCGTAGGCTTCAAGGGCCCAGACTTCCATTTCGCCGAAGCGCTGACCACCGGATCGCGCTTTTCCACCGAGCGGTTGTTGTGTGATGAGCGAGTAGGGGCCGGTACTTCGCGCGTGAACCTTGTCGTCGACCAAATGATGCAACTTGAGCATATAAATGTAACCGACTGTCGTTTCCTGGGCGAATGGTTCGCCGGTTCGACCATCGAATAGCCGGACCTTACCGTGGGTCGGCAATCCTGCTTCTTCGAGACACTTATTGATGTCCATTTCGGACGCTCCGTCAAACACCGGCGTAACCGCTTGGTAGCCGAGCTTCGCGGCGGCCCAACCAAGGTGCGTTTCGAGAATCTGTCCGACATTCATACGGCTGGGAACCCCCAGCGGATTGAGCATGATTTCCACCGGCGTACCGTCTTCGAGGAACGGCATGTCCTCACGCGGCAGGATTTTTGCGATGACGCCTTTGTTTCCGTGGCGTCCGGCCATTTTATCACCAACGGAAATCACCCGCTTGGCGGCAACGTAGACCTTGACCATTTGGAGGACGCCTTTCCGAAGCTCCTCGCCCAGTTTCATCGAGTTGATTCTTCGCTCCTTGGCGTCAACGGCGTGTTCGATCTCGGGCCAAAATTTTTGGTAAATCTTGTCGATCTGTTTCCGCTTGGGATCGTCCTCGTCGACGTTGAGGTGTTCAATGCGGAACAGTTCCGGTTGTTCCATGTCGTCTTTCAACGAGCGCTCGAGAAATTTTTCAAACTCCTGGATCATCGGGACGTAAAGGGTCGAGATTTTTTCGTTCTCTTCCCGCTCGACGCGATTGATTTCGGCAACATGGGCTTTGCGTTCCTCGTCGGACATGCTCATACGGCATTTGAACGTTTTCGTGCCGATCACAATACCCTCAATCCCGGAAGGAACTTCAAGCGATTCGTTCTTGACCTCCTCGCCGGCACGACCGAAGATAGCGTGGAGCAGTTTTTCCTCCGGAGTCAGTTCAGTTTTCGATTTCGGCGTGACTTTGCCGACGAGGATGTCGCCGGGCTTTACATGGGTTCCGACGCGGACGACTCCATATTCGTCGAGGTTGCGCAGCGCCTTTTCACCGACGTTTGGAATATCGTTCGTGAATTCTTCGCGACCGAGTTTCGTATCCCGGATTTCCGTATCAAATTCCTCGATATGAATCGAAGTATACGTGTCCTTTTTGACGAGATCCTCACTGATGATGATGGCGTCCTCGAAATTGTATCCGTCCCACGCCATGAAGGCGACCAGCACGTTGCGGCCCAGACAGAGTTCGCCTTTGTACATGCTGGCGCCATCGGCAATGATTTGGTCATCGGCGATTCTTTCGCCGGGCTTCACGATCGGCGTTTGATTTTGGCAGGTCCGTTCGTTGAGGCCGACGAATTTTCGCAACACGTACTCGTCCTCATACCGGCCTTCGGTTTTATTGTTGCCTTCCACGACGATCCGTTGCGAATCGACGTATTTGATTGTTCCGCCCCGTTTGGCGTGAATCAGCAGACTGGAGTTGTACGCCGCCCGGCCTTCCAGTCCGGTGGCGACGAGCGGCGGCTCCGAGACGAGGAGCGGCACGGCCTGTCGTTGCATGTTCGATCCCATGAGGGCACGGTTGGCATCGTCGTGTTCAAGGAATGGAATCAGTCCGGCCGAGACACCGACCATTTGGCTCGGAGAAACGTCCGTATACTGGACCTCGTTGACGTCGACCGGATCGTAATCACCTTGATAACGAACGATAACGGTGTCCGTGATCGGATCAGGTTCGATTTTGCCTTTTTTTATCTGGACATCGGCCGGGGCCAGCTTCGCCTCGTGTTCCTCGTCGGCTCGTAGCCATCGAATGTCGTCCGTCACCTTGCCCTTCTCGATTTTACAATACGGTGAGACAAGGAATCCGAACTCGTCAATCTTAGCGTAGATACTGAGACTGGAGATCAAGCCGATGTTCGTACCTTCCGGCGTTTCAATCGGACAGATGCGACCGTAGTGCGACGAATGGACGTCGCGGACGTCGAAACCGGCCCGCTTCCGGTTCAAACCGCCGGGACCAAGTGCCGACAAGCGGCGCTCGTGCGTCAACATGGACAGCGGATTTGTCTGGTCGACGACCTGCGACAACTCGCTGCGACCAAAAAAGAACTCAATGGCCGCAGAAATGCTCCTCAAGTTGATCGCTTGGCATGGCGTCACATCGTCGCCCCGGTTGATGAGCCGCTCCTGCACCGTTCGACGGAGTTTCAGGAACCCTTTGCGGAGTTCTTCGCCGGCAAGTTCGTCAATCGTTCGCAGACGTCGATTGCCAAGGTGGTCGATGTCGTCGACCTCTGCGGTCCGGTCACCGCCCCAAAGACGGTTCAGATAAGTCACGGCACGGACAATGTCGTCCGGCATCAGGGTCATTTCGTCTAACGAAATGTCGAGACCAAGCTTCCGATTGATCCGAAACCGTCCGACTCGTCCGAGTCGGTAGCGATTTGTATCGAAAAATTTATCGCAAAAAAGCTCCTTTGCCTTGTCGAGTTGCGGCGGATTGCCGGGACGAAGCCGTTGGTAAATCCTCAGCAGGGCTTCTTCGTGCGATTTTGTCTTGTCCTCGGCCAACGAGTTGAGTAGAAGCTTGTTTTTCGGATCGTCCATCACTTCGATTTTTTTCAATCCGGACTCGAAAATCGCCTTAGCAAGAGACTCGGTGATTTTTTCCCCCGATTTGGCAATCTGTTCGCGAGGCTTGTCGCCGTCTTCGGGCTTGTCGCCCTTGGGCAACGGCGGAACAACGTCGCCGACGACGAGTTTCCCGACGATCTGATCGAGCGATTTCTTGTCGATCTTCACAGAAACCGTTTCGTAAAACGCCCGGAGAATCTGGGCGTCGGTGCTGTAACTTGGCGACATGGCCCGAAGCAACAACATGATCGGCAGTTTACTGCTCTGATCAATCTTCGCGGAAATCGTTTCTTTACGCGTGATATTCAACTCAATCCAACTTCCGCGCTCCGGAATGACGCGACAGGCAAACGTTCGGCGTTCGTTGTCCAGTTCGGCAACAAAGTCGATCCCGGGACTTCGGTGAAGCTGACTGACGACGACGCGCTCCGCTCCGTTGATAATGAATTCGCCGCCACCAAGCATGATCGGAATGTCGCCGAGGTAAACATCCTGCTCGACCGGCTCCTTGCCTTCCCGAACTAAACGAAGCCGGACCTTGAATGGTTTGCCATACGTCAAACGAAGCTGGCGGCATTCGTCCGGATCAAACCGCGGTTTTTCCAACTCATAATAAACGTACTCAAGCCGGGCCGCTTTGTCATAAGCCTCAATCGGAAAAATCTCACGGAGAACGGCTTCAAGTCCCCGATCCCGCCTCTTTTCCGGCCGAATATCTTCCTGAAGGAAATGCTTGTAACTTTGCGTTTGCAGAATCGTGAGATCAGGAATCTCATAAATCGAATTCTGACTGCCGAATTTACGGATGTTGCGCTCTTCTTGAGAACTTTCGTAACAAACGATACGTCGCTGCAACGGTGTAGCCATGGAAGATGTCCTTCGGGGTGGTCGGTGTACGGTGATGACGCCGAAAGTCGGAGCAAAAGCAACAGATCGTCGGGCAACAAACGAAAGGAACCATCAACGGAAAAAATCGTTTGTCCGACAATCGGACGTGGGACTACGGTGAATGGCGAAGTCGAAACAGGCAAGAGAGGGAAAGAAAACTTCCGGGGAGGAACGGATGACGGTCGGGAAAAGAAAACATGTTTCGCCTTTCGTCGAGTGATCCAGTCAAGGAAACGTCCAACTGGAGAACGTTTCAGTGTGCAAACAACGAACCATCACGCGGCAAAGCCGCCTATCTTCCTGTAGGAAGGGTGTCATCTTGAAACTCAAGCGACGATTAAAATCGACCGCTAAATACGGGACAGCCTTCATCGGCTTCCGTTTCAACAAGGGGGCAAACCCGCCCCCTTTTGCCTCACTAAAAGGAACAGGAGGCTGGCAACCAACTATTTCACGCTGGCTTGGCCGCCGTTTTCCTCGATTTCCTTTTTCAATTTTTCTGCCTCCTCTTTGGAAACCCCGGATTTGATTTTGCACGCTGGTCCGGCGCTTTCGACAAGTGTTTTGGCGTCGCCAAGACTCGCACCGGTCGCGGCGCGGACGACTTTGATAACGCCAACCTTTTTGTCGGCGGCAAAGCCTTCGAGGATCACGTCAAATTCAGTCTTTTCTACGGGCTTATCAGCGGCGTCGCCGCCTCCAGACGGTGCGGCCATCATCACGGCTCCACCACTTGCAGGCTCAATACCGTGGACTTCTTTCAGGTAATCGCTCAGTTCTTTCGCCTCCTTCAACGTCATGCCGACGATCTTATCGCCCATTGCTTTGATCGCATCGGAGAATTCTCGGGTCGTTTCGCTCATGGGATTGTTCCTTTCTCGTTGGAGCGCCAAAGGCGCAGGTTAAAATGAGATAATCGGGAACCGAAAACAAGTGTTTCCGGTAAATTTTTGTGTTTCTCCGTTATTCCCGCGAAAACGGGAGCCTGGAAAAAAATGCTTGTTCCCCAGTGCGTCGTCAATATTAAAGTTTAGGGTGCGGTCCCAATTTCCAGCCCCTTCGGGGCCAAGAGGATCGGTTGATGAACTCGGTCCCCGCCTTCGCGGGGATGAAGGCTCACTCGGCAACCGATGCTTCTTCTTTGTCTTCCCCGAGTTTTGCGATTTGGCTTGCCAAGGCACCGCCCATTGCGATGAGTTGGCCGGACAGTTTGCTACCGACACCGACGATCTGGCCGAGGAGCAACGAAATTTGTTCCTCACGGGTCGGCCACTTGCTGACCTCAACGGCTTGTACCGCATCCAAGGCTTCGCCGTCCATGACGGCTCCTTTGATTTCGAAACCTTTATAGGATTTGTCTTTCGACAGTTTGACGAGTTCCTTGGCAAGAGCGACAACATCCGACGCGCCCCAGCAAAGAGCGTAGGCACCATCCATCTTGGCGAAAGCGGCGGCAAGGTCGGTACCCTCGGTCGCTCGTCGAGCCAAACTGTTCTTGATGACCATCAACTCAATACCCTTGTCGGCGAGCGCCGTTCGCAGATTCTTGTTGGCGTTCGCATCGACACCGGAGAGGCCGACGAGCATTAAATAATGCACACCGTCAAGCCGTTTCTTAATGCCGTCCGCAATCAGTTGTTTAACGTATTTACTCATTAGAGGAGTTAGGAGTTGGAAGTTGGGAGCTAGAAGACTCCGATTCCGACTCCGCTGGATTGGGCGTTAGTATTTTGGTGTTTTTCGCTGAAACGAGAAAGGCAAAGCCGGAGAAAAGGAATCAGTCGTTTGGGCTTCCAACTCCTAACTCCTTTCCTACATCGCCACTTTGACTCCCGGCGACATCGTAGCGGAAATCGTGACGCTTTTGACGTACTGGCCTTTGACGGTCGCCGGTTTCAGTTGATTGACGTATTGGAGGAAAGCGTCAATGTTTTCGACGAGTTGCTGTGGTTCGAACTTGATTTTTCCGGCAATGGCGTGGACAACCCCGGCTTTGTCGGTACGGAATTCGACCTTACCGGCCTTGTATTCACTGATCGTCTTGGCAACGTCCATCGTCACGGTACCAGCCCTTGGAGATGGCATCAAGCCGCGTGGTCCGAGAATCTTGCCGAGCGGTCCGACAAGTCCCATCATATCGGGAGTTGCGATACAGACATCGAAATCGGTCCAGCCTTCCTTGATTTTGGCAACGAGATCGGCATCGCCGACAAAATCGGCACCAGCTGCCTGCGCTTCGGATGCCTTGTCGCCCTTCGTGAGAACGAGGACCCGCAAGGTCTTGCCGATACCGTGCGGCAACACGATAGAGCCGCGAACGATCTGGTCCGCTTGCTTCGGATCGACACCGAGTCGCACCGCGACCTCGATGCTCTGGTTGAATTTCGTGTCGTCGAACTGTTTGAGAACACCGACCGCTTCGGCGAGCGGCACCGGATTCGGATTCTTATTCTTTTTAGCGTTCGCTCGATAACGCTTCGATTTCTTGGCCATCTCTACCACCTGTTAAAAGGTTCGGTCCTAATGAAGGCATCCAACATCGGACACCCTCTCCCGGGTTTCGTTTTCAGTTTTCAGCGACGGACAACTGCCCTCTGAAAACTGTCAACTGACAACGTCGATTCCCATGCTCCTTGCTGTTCCTTTGAGGATATTTTTTGCGGCATCAACGGATCGGGCGTTGAGGTCCTTCATCTTCTTTGCGGCAATCTCTTCGAGTTGCTTTTCGGTAACTTGCCCGACTTTGGTTCGCGGTACGTTCCCGCTACCGATGACGATGCTGGCGGCCTGTTTCA
>Ga0099364_10010826_pt1 | contig 12508 bp, 11 predicted proteins | sample TergutTh196P3_FD_73070 | JGI IMG/M metagenome (GOLD analysis project Ga0099364, IMG submission 73070) | Microcerotermes parvus P3 segment gut microbial communities from Pointe-Noire, Republic of the Congo - Th196 P3 | ecosystem: Host-associated > Arthropoda: Insects > Digestive system > Gut ... | reverse complement strand
CCACCTGTACACGGGCATTTACTTCCATAAAGTAAAAATTGTCACCTTCTACAAGGAATTCTATGGTTCCGGCTCCCCTGTATTTTAGTTCTTTAAATAGTCCTGCTGCACCTTCTGCCATACGGGAACGCATTTTACTATTTACCCCGGGAGAAGGACTTTCTTCAATTAATTTTTGGTGGTTTTTCTGAGCCGAGCAGTCCCTTTCACCCAGGATGGAAACTTTCCCATTCCCATCTGAAAGTATTTGGAGTTCTACATGCCGGGGGTTTTCCAGATAGCGTTCCAGGAATACCCTCCCGTCAGCAAAGTTGGACTCTGCCTCCCTGCTTGCTATTGATAAATTTTCTGCAAGGTCTTCAGCTTTTCTGACTATCCTCATTCCCTTGCCTCCGCCTCCCGCTGCTGCTTTAATTATCACAGGAAAGCCCAGCTCCCTGGCTGCTTTTAAAGCTTCTTCATTGCTGCCTATTGCATCTTTGGTTCCTGGTGTAACAGGGAGACCGTATTTTTCTGCTGTTCTTCTGGCTCTTACCTTATCACCCAATAGTTCAATGGTTTCTGGTTTTGGTCCTATGAACAGCAGACCTTTTTCTTCTGTAAGGTAAGCAAATGATGCACTCTCAGATAAAAATCCAAGTCCCGGATGCACAGCCTGGCAGCCGGTATTAATAGCTGCCATTATAAGGTTATTTTTTACAAGGTAACTTTTTGATGAAGGGGGAGGACCTATGCAGACTGCCTTATCTGCCAGTTTAACGTGCAGGCTGTCTTTATCTATAGTGGAGTAAACCGCAACTGTTTCTATTCCCATTTCTCTGCATGTGCGTATTATGCGCACTGCAATTTCACCCCGGTTAGCAATTAAAATACGTTTTATATTCTTTCCGGGTAATGGAGAAGGGCGGGCGGCTTTTGGATTTTTTCTTTCTGCCAAGTACTGACCCTTAAAGCCTTTTTACAGTAAAGAGATCCTGATCATATTCAACCAAATCCCCGTTAGCCGCATGTATGTTTAAAATCTCACAGTCAAATTCAGCTTCCAGGTGGTTCATCATCTTCATTGCTTCCAGAATGCAGAGGGTTTGTCCTGTTTTGACTTTTGAACCGGATTTTACGAAAGCTGGTGAATCCGGTCCAGGTGCCGCGTAATATGTTGCAACAATGGGGCTTTTTATTCTTTCTCCGTCGGCAGCACTTTTTGCAGATGCAGCAGCCGGTATTCCAAGGTGCACCGTATTTACGTTCTGTATATGATCGGTTTCTCCATGAAGTCCCCGCCGCAATACCAGACGGGTACTGCCGTCATTGAAATCGAGTTCATCGATCTTTGATGAATTAAATTTGTCCATTAAGGAAAGTATAAAATTTTCGTTCAAAGTATTTTTCCGTTAAAATAGTTTTCCGGGATCTACATCAGCTTCGTAATCAACACCTTCTACATCAAAGCCGTGAGCTTCAAGAAAGTCGTGTTTAAAACCGCTTAGGTCTGCGAGATCTGCAAGAGTGTCCTGGTTTGCCTTTTCCATTCTTGAAACTGTTTCTTTCTGGACATCATCTCTCATTTCCCAGTCATCTATGCGGATCCTTCCTTCAGGATCTGTCATGATTTTTCCCGCATCTGTCTTTGCTTCAGAGGTGTAAAGCCTTTCCTTGAAGAGCCTCAGCATCTGTTCTACGCAGCCTTCATGGATTCCTTTTTCCTTCATTACCTTAAAGAGGCATGAAACATAAAACGGTATAATCGGGATCACCGCACTTGCCCTTGTGACCAATGCTTTATTGACAGAGATCCATGCACCTGCAATTTTCCCGCTGTGTTTTTTATTTATGTCTCTGGCAGCTCTTTCAAGGTCTTCCTTTGCCTTTCCTATGGTTCCGTTCTTGTAAATAGCCCAGGAAAGTTCCGGGCCAATATAGGTGTATGCCACTGTCCTTGTCTTAGGTGAGAGTAATCCTTCCTTATCCAGAGCATCCATCCACAGCTCCCAGTCTTCGCCGCCCATTACTTTAATTGTATTGAAAACATCATCATCAACTGCCGGCTCTGCAGTAACTGTGTTAATTGTTCCGCTCATCATGTCCACTGTCTGCCCGGAAAAACTCTGTCCGATGGGTTTTATAACAGACCTGTGTAGAATCCCTGTTTTGGGATCTGTTCTTACAGGAGATGCAAGTGAATAAATAATTAAGTCCACTTTAGGAGGGATGCCGGCTTCTTTTGCAGCAGTTCTTAATGCTTCTGCCGCACTGGACTTGACTTCATCAGAAAAGGCATCGCCGTCCAGGCTCATTGAAACTAGCCCAGCTTTTTTTGCTTCCATGTCAAACGCAAGGTTATTGTAGTATCCCGGGGTTCCCGGCTTGGAGTCGGATGCGGCTTTTTCAAGAGATATGCCGACAGTTGCCGCTCCGTATGCAAAAGCTGCCGTTATGCGGCTGGAAAGCCCGTACCCTGTTGAGCATCCTATAATTAAAGCCAGCTGCGGATAACCATCTTCCTTTTTACCCGGGGCTCCTTTTTTCACATATTCAATCTGGCGTTTAACGACTTCGGCACAGCCTGTAGGATGGCTGTTAAGGCAGATATTATTCCGCACCATTGGTTTAATAATCATTTTGCTTCCTCCGCGCTGCCGACAATACACATCCATTCTGCTTCTGCTGCAAGTTCATCTCCCACATAGGCTTTGCCGGACTGTTTAATCATTCTGGGAGATACCCGAAGATTTGTGATTTCAGAACGTACTTCATCACCGGGTCTTATCTGCCGGCGGAATTTTACCTTGTCTACAGTGGCAAGGAAAAACAGGGAACCATCGCCTAACACGCCGAGCTTTCTTAAGCCTGCTCCGCCGGATTGTGCCATGGTTTCTACAAGGATAACCCCCGGCACTACCGGGTATTCAGGAAAATGCCCCTTAAAAAAGAATTCGCTTTCTGTGAAAACATGCTTTGCAATAATTTTTTCATTGTCTGCTTCTGTAATTTCATCTACAAACAAAAATGGATCCCTGTGGGGGATTAGTTTTTCTATCTCGCTTCTCATATTATTTCCTCTCTGATTTTTTATGATTGATACTTCTTAAACACAAGAAAACCGTTATGACCGCCAAAGCCAAGGGAGCCTGACATTGCTATATTAATTTCACCGTATTGCGCTTTATGTGGCACATAGTCCAGATCACATTCAGGATCGGGGTTATCCAGGTTAATTGTAGGAGGGAAGAAACCATCCCTCATGGCAAGTATGCAGGCAATTGCCTCTATTCCGCCGCCTCCTGCAATACAATGACCATGCATGCTCTTTGTGCTGGATATTTTCAGTTTTTTTGCATAATCACCAAAGGCAAGTTTCAGCATCCTTGTTTCTGTGGGGTCATTTATTTCTGTAGAGGTGCCGTGTGCATTGTAATACTGCACATCTTCCGGCTTAATTCCTGCGTCTGCAATTGCAAGTTTGACACCTGTGCTGCATCCTGTTCCCTCTGGATCAGGTGATGTTATGTGATATGCATCTGCTGTGCCTGCATAACCAGCCAGTTCTGCATGAATTTTTGCACCGCGGTTTTTTGCATGTTCTTCGCTTTCCAGTATTAGTATCCCCGAACCTTCTCCGATTACAAAGCCATCCCTGTCTGCGTCAAAGGGACGCGAGGCTTTCTCCGGCTCATGGCATCGCTTGGTAGAAAGTGCCTTTAACATTTGGAAACCGCCTACTGCAAAAGGCACGATTGTAGATTCAGCTCCGCCTGCAATAATCACATCGCATCTTCCCGCACGGAGGAGTTCCAGGGCGTGGCCTATGGCGTCCGTTCCTGCAGCACAGGCTGTTACCTGGGTATAGGCTGGACCCCTGGTGCCGAACATCATGGAAATATTCCCTGCTGCTATATTCGGTATCATCAGGGGGACTGTAAGGGGCAGCATTCTTTTTGGTCCTGAATCAAATAATTTTTTATGCGATTCAGTTACAATTTCAAATCCGCCTATTCCGTTCCCCAATACTACCCCTGTTCTTAGTGGATTGCTTTTTACTTTTCTTTTTCCGTCTTCATCCGGATCATTTGCAAGACCTGCATCAATCAAGGCCTGAGCTGCTGTAGCTACGGCAATTTGCGTGAACCTTGCCATTTTTCGTGCTTCTTTTTTATCCATCCACACGCAGGGATCGAAATTCTTTAACTCTCCTGCAATTTTTACATCGAAATCTGTGGTGTCAAACTGTGTTATGGGACCAATTCCGCTTTTTCCTGCCTTTAAACTTGCACAAAACTCTTCTACTGTATTACCTATGGGAGAATGTATTCCCATTCCGGTTACTACAATTTTTTTCATCTCTCACTCCCAGCTTACATGAACATTCCGCCGTCAACAGGAATTACCTGTCCTGTAATATATACAGATTCATCTGATGCCAAAAAAAGTACGGCATTTGCAACATCCTGTGCAGTACCCATTCTCTTTAAGGGGATATGCTGCATGAAAGCCTCTTTTACTTCATCAGAAAGAGCAGATGTCATGTCTGTTGCAATATAACCGGGTGCGACTGCATTAACCCTGACACCCCGGCTGGCAGTTTCCTTTGCAAGGCTTTTTGTTATGCCAATAACACCAGCTTTACTGGCAGAATAATTTGCCTGTCCGCCGTTGCCATGAATTCCGACAACACTTGCCATATTAATAATGGAACCGGTGCGTTTACGGATCATGTCCCGTCCTACAGTTCGCGATATTAAGAATACTGCAGTGAGGTTTATATCGATTACTTTCTGCCACTCTTCAAGTGACATTCTGAAAGAAAGGTTATCTTTTGTAATTCCTGCATTGTTCACTACTATATCAAAGCCCCCAGCATCCTTTACTGTATCTTCGATCAGCTTATCCACTGCGTCCAGTTTGGAAAGATCACCTGTTACCCAGTGCAGTTTTCCCTTGGCTTCCTCCACCCTTGCAGCAAGATCGTCCGGAGTTAAATAGTCCAGTCCCCAAACCTCTGCTCCATGTGAAATAAACAGATCGCTTATTACTTTTCCAATTCCTCTGTATGCTCCTGTGACCAGTGCTTTTTTGTTTTCAAGTCTCATATTCTCTCCTATAATCAAATAATAGATAACAAATAATAAATGCTAAAGAATAAATAACAAATATTAAATAAGAAACAGTATATTATGTTTATGGCAGTTGATCGATGTCCATTTTGGTACCCGCGGGCAGACAAGGTATTTCACTGCCTGTGTCCTTCCATAAACCCTGTAAAACTTTCCCCGGCCCTGTTTCCAAAAGCAGGGAAGGATCATTCTGTGCGATTGAAGCTTCCACATCTGTCCATCTCACACTTTCAACAATCTGCCTTAGTGCCAGAGCTTTTGCCTCTTTGCCGCTCTGTATCTGCCTGCCGGTTACATTGGAAAATACCGGGATCCCAGGGTCATTGAAACTTATTTTTTCCAGTGCCGGAGTAAAAATATCTGCAGCTTCTTTTAACAGCGGTGAGTGAAAGGGTGCTCCCACCTGAAGGCGGACAACACGCCTTGCTCCGGCTTCCTTAAAACGTTTTTCTGCTTCGTCCAATGCGAGGGCAGTACCGGAAATTGCTACCTGCCTTGGCGAATTAAAGTTTGCCGCATATAGATCATTTACGCCTTCTTTTTCCCAATCTTTTAAAAGATCCTCTACCTGGCCGGGGTTTAATCCCATCACTGCAATCATGCTGGGTGCATCTTTTCCCGAAGCCTCGATATCATCTATCACCTTTTGCATTGCCTTGCCTCTCTCTGTAACCAGATAAAAGCAGTCTTCTTCGCTGATTATCCCCGCTATTGCCAGGGCAGCATATTCTCCAAGGCTGAAACCTGCACAGCCAGAGATATTTATCCCCGGATTCTTTATTTCCAGGTATTTAGCTGATGCCAGATTTGCCAGAGTTATTACCGGCTGTGAAATATCTGTTCTCTTTAGCTCATCCGGACTGGAATTTTTTAATAGATCTTCCATATTTTTACCAACTATGCCGGAAGCAAGGGTAAAAAGCTGTTTTATTTTTTCATCGCAGTCCAGAAAATCCAGAGCCATGCCGGGATATTGTGCTCCCTGACCGGGAAATAAATAATAAATTTTGCCGTTCATAAATTTTGCGTCCTTTTTTGAATCGACAAAAAATACAAATTTGTCATCGATTCATAATATCATAATTTTGAATTATGTCAAGGGAGCCATTTTCTAAACTCCATTAGTTTTGAAAAAGATTCAAGTTTTTTATACTATTATTAGGTTTGCTCCATAAGTGAGTCCGCTTCCGAAACCTACAGTCAGGATGATATCGCCTTTTTTTACCTTCCCGCTGCGTAATATTTCATCGAGTGCAATGGGAATGGAAGCTGCCGATGTATTTGCATATTCTTCTATATTAAGGAACCATTTTTCCTCAGGGGTTTTTAATCGTTTTGCAGCGGCTTGTATTATTCTTGCATTTGCCTGGTGGGGAATTATCAAGTCCACATCGTGAATGGAAATTCCTTCCAATGCAATTATTTCAGTTATCGTATCTGTGATTGCCTTTACTGCAAAGTTATACACTGCCTGTCCGTTTAATTTTAATTGGATAGGCACATCCAGTGTTTCACCTTTTTTAAATGGGTTTCTGGATCCGCCCCTTTCGAATAATATATGCTCCGAGCCGGAACCGTCAGATCTTAGTACTGTTCTGATTAAACCTTTTTTTTCTGTTCCTTCTGTTGGAGAGGCTGTCTTCTCCAGTATTGCAGCTCCTGCACCGTCTCCAAACAATACACAGGTGGTTCTGTCTTCCCAGTCGACAAATTTACTGAGTATTTCAGCGCCTATTATCATTATTCTCTTCATATTACCGAGAGATAATAAGCCCCTTGCCAGTTCCAAACCATAAATAAAACCAGTGCATGCAGCACTGATGTCCAGTGCACCTGCATTTTTTGCTCCGATTTTTTCCTGTACTATGCATGCTGTGGATGGGGAACCGATATAATCCGATGTTACAGTTGCAATTATTATCATGTCCAGTGAAAGTGCAGCTTCGGCCATGCTCTGTCCCTGGATCTGTGATAATGCCTTTTCTGCTGCTATCACAGCCAAATCACTTGCTGCTGTATTCTCATCTGCAATATATCTGGAACCAATTCCTGTATGCGACCTTATCCATTCGTCACTTGTATCTATAGTCTTTGCCAGTTCATCATTTGTAATCCGTTTTTGCGGCAGAGCTCTTCCGGTTGCAATTATCTCATAAGCCATAGCTTCCTCACATAGTTGATTATGACAAAAACGTCTGTTTTGTCAATCATAAAGATATCTATAGTTTATTTGACACAGTATTTTCGAAAAGGTTGAGGAATTTACAGTATTTAATAAAAAACCGCTCCTTTCGGAGCGGCCTTTGTGTTTGATTAAATCTATGGAGCTGGATTATTAGTAATCCATTCCCCCCATACCTCCCATTCCGCCGCCTGGCATTGGCATAGGATCTTTCTTTTCGGGTACATCTGTGATGGCAGTTTCGGTTAAGAGGAGCAGGCTGGCAACAGATGCTGCATTCTGCAGTGCAGAGCGGGTGACCTTTGCCGGGTCTATGATACCGGCTTTAATCATATCAGTCCATTCCATTTTAGCCGCATCAAAGCCGACGCCTTTCTTTTCATGTTTGGCTTTTTCTGCAATTACAGCTCCGTCAAGGCCGGCATTGTCGGCTATCTGGCGCAGAGGTTCTTCCAAGGCACGTTTTACGATCTTAAAGCCTACTTTTTCATCATCTGTGAGTTTTGATGTATCAGCTTTTTCCAGTGCAAGTTCTGCCTGAATAAGTGCAATTGCTCCTCCGGCTACTATTCCTTCGTCAATTGCCGCCCTGGTGGCAGAAAGGGCATCTTCCACCCTATGTTTCTTTTCTTTCAACTCAACTTCTGTTGCAGCACCTACATTAATAACTGCTACGCCGCCTGCGAGTTTGGCAAGCCTCTCATGGAGTTTTTCCTTGTCATAATCACTGGTGGTTTCGTCAATCTGTGCCTTAATCTGGGCTATTCTGTCCTGAATTTCCTTTTGCTTGCCTGCCCCATTAATAATTGTGGTATTATCCTTGTCGATTTTAATGGTTTTTGCTTTTCCAAGCTGGGAAATATCGGTGTTTTCCAGTTTTAGACCTAATTCTTCAGAAATTACCTCTCCGCCTGTAAGAATGGCAATGTCTTCCAGCATGGCCTTCCGTCTGTCACCGAAGCCAGGTGCTTTTACCGCACAGGTTCTGAGTGTACCGCGCAGGCTGTTTACCACCAGGGTGGAAAGTGCTTCACCGTCCACATCTTCTGCAATAATTAACAGAGGTTTGCCGCTTTGTGCTACTTTTTCCAAAAGTGGGAGCATGTCTTTCATATTTGATACTTTTTTGTCATGGATAAGTATGTACATATCTTCATATACACAGGTCATAGTGTCCCTGTCGGTTACGAAATAGGCGGAAATATAACCGCGGTCAAACTGCATACCTTCAACAAAGTCAATGGAAGTATCCATGGTTTTTGATTCTTCTACTGTAATTACCCCGTCTTTCCCGACTTTTTCCATTGCATCTGCAATTGTATTGCCAATTTCACTGTCATTATTTGCAGATACTGAAGCAACATGGGAGATTTCTTCTTTGTCGTTGATTTTTTTTGAACTTTTCTTGATTTCATCTACGGCAATTAGTACTGCCTTGTCTATGCCCCTCTTCATTTCCAGGGGGGTAATGCCTGCAGCAACGGCTTTTAGGCCTTCTTTTACCATGGAGTAAGCCAGAACAGTGGCAGTTGTAGTACCGTCTCCAGCAACATCATTTGTTTTTGTTGCTACTTCTTTAAGAAGCTGGGCACCCATATTCTCATAAGGGTCGGCCAATTCTACTTCTTTCGCTACTGAAACACCGTCCTTTGTTACTGTGGGGGCTCCGAATTTTTTATCCAGTAAGACATTCCGCCCCTTGGGACCCAGGGTAACTTTTACAGCCTGAGAAATCTGCTCAACCCCTGCCAGAAGCTTCCGGCGGGCATCTTCGTTGAACACTAACTGTTTTGCCATTTCTTCTTCTCCTCTTCCTCTTTGTTTCCCGCTTTCCGGCAGATCTTCCAACTGTGCCTGTGAAACCGGTTTATTATGATTATTTAACTCCCAGCGGGAGGTTGAACCCAATAGGGTCGCCTACAAAGTATCAAATTGGAGGAATTTAGGCAATAGGATACACCGTAAAAAAACGTGTTTTTTTTTGAAGGGCTATTGCATCATAATAAATATACTGTTATAATGGCCTTCCAGTACTAAAAGATTTTAGTTTAAATTACCATTAGGGAGTAGTCCAATGAAAGGAAAGTATGTTGTATGGTTTTTGTTGATTTTGTTTGCGGTATTCGGGATGTCTGCCACGTGTATTACATTTCCGTACGAGGGGGAAACTCCTCCCGTAACGCAGGTTCCCGGCGCCCCGGCCACGGCTGCGGCTACGGCCCCCGCAACGGCCCCCGCAACGGCGCCAGCCCTTGCGCCGCCGCCTCCTCCTCCTCCGAATCAGGTTGAGCTGAGTACTCACAGCGCGGCTTCCTACAGAGCGGCTGTTGCAAGGAATTTAATAATAGAGTTCAAAGGATATGAATTTTTCCCCTCGGAGTGGCAGTCCGCAGAATCCCTGTTTAACCAGGCTGTAAATCAGGATGATACTTCAACCTCTCAGAGCACCGTAGATTCCACCTACCGCTACATAAGAGCGGCGGAAGCTTTCGACAATCTTGCAGGCATTACCCTGGACAGGAACTATCAGAGCGTGGAAGAGGAGTTAATCAGAGCGCGCAATGCGGCAATAGACGCCGGAGCTGACCAATCGGCGCCGGATCTTCTTTCTCAGGCGGACTTTTATCTTAGCAACGCAGGCCTGAAATATGAAATCGGTGATTATTACGGCGCCCAGAGTGATTCACAAACTGCTCTGGCCATGTATGAAGCGCTGAGAGCCTGGCTTGAAGCCTATGCCGCGCGGCAGGAAATAGCCGGGGTTGCCGAGGATTTGGCCCCTGAAGTCTTCGAGAGAGCGGATATTGTCCTTACAGACTCTTTAGCGAGCTGGAATGCGGGAAATTACACCGCCGCCCGTGACAACGCCCGTTTTGCATATTCAATGTATCACGCCATTAAAGCCGGGATAGATGATTTTCTTTCCAGGGAATAATTGATAAGCCGGAGCGGCCTAAAGAACGTTCGTCGTTTTTTGGGCCGTGACGGTTGTCTTTAACCAGTCTCACACATCCATCTGTTGATTTTTGTTCTCGTTCCGGGTTGGTTCTGTGCGGTGCGTTGTAACGTCCTGTTATAATTAAACGAGAGGTAGAAAATATTGCTTCATATATATACGGACGGCAGCTGTTCAGGGAACCCGGGGGCCGGCGGTTGGGCCTATATTATGGTTACAGAGACTCTTCAGGGTGATCCAATAATAGCCAGGGACAGCGGTGGGACGCCGGACACCACCAATAACCGGATGGAAATTCAGGCGGTTATAAGCGCCCTGGAAGCCCTGAAAAAGATGACCGACATGCCCCGGGCGGTAACCCTTTACACAGATTCCCAGTACGTTCAAAAGGGTATCACAGAGTGGATACATTCATGGAAACGGAACTCCTGGCGTACCAGCGGAAAGAGGCAGGTTAAGAATCTTGATCTGTGGCAGGAACTGGACGCTCTGGCTGCCGGCTTGCAGTCCGGGGGCCTATCGATATCGTGGAACTGGATAAGGGGGCACGAGGGCAACAAGTATAACGAACTCTGTGATAAATTTGCTAAAAATGCTATTGCATTATTGTGACGATGTTGATATAATTTGCCTTGGAACTGGTGAGGAGAATTAACAGTTAAGAGAGCTTTTTTTAACTCCATTGGTTTTGGGAAGGCCTCTGTAACAAAAAGGACGCGAGCTATGAAAAGAAAGTATGTTGGATTTGTATTGATAGTCTTATTGGTTATTTTTGGCGCCGGTTGCAAAACTGCCCCGCGTGTAGAAGAAGAGCCGCCCGTGGTCGAAGTTGTCCCGGAGCTTACTTCTGAGCCAAGTGAGGCTGAATTGGGCGCTCTCAATGCGGCAATCAACAGAGCCGGTCACTCCCGGGTATTAACGGCATATTTCGACGGGGACGAGTTGTTCCCTTCGGAGTGGTATGAAGTCGAATTGTTGTTCACTCAGGCGGTAGACCAGAATGATACTTCCACGTCTGAAAGCACCAATGAGTCCACTGCCCGCTATGTAGAAGCGGCGGAGGGCTACGAGGTTCTCGCATACAATACCCTGTCCGTACGCTTTTGGGAGATGGAACGGCAATTGCTCAGAGTACGCGACGGAGCGCTCAGTGCCGGAGCCTATGAGCTGGTGCCGGAATACCTTTTCCAGGCGGATGATGTCATTGAAGGTGCAGAAATTAAATTCATGAATGAGGATTATTACGCTGCCAGTGATGACGCATTGACCGCCATGGTTATGTATCGCGCATTATGGGCGGGGCTTGACGCCTATAATACCAGAGAGGAAGTGGCTTGGGCCGCCGGGCTTATGATTCCCGAACCCTTTTTACGAGCGGACATTGTTTTTGAAAGAGCTCTTGATAGTTGGGATGAGATGAATTACTCCGCCGCCTATGACAGTGCTCATGTCGCTCATTCAATATACCATGCCATAGGAGTCGGTACGGATGCCTATATTGACTCTTATCAGGATCGGAGTCGATAAATAACTGCCGTAGCAGCCTAAGGACGAAATTGAATCCCTATAATCCGGGTGGTATCGGTCCTTGAGGCTGCAACGGTTCTTTGCAGAACTCTTGACATATTAGCAAGAAAACTATTGCATTGTTGTGATTATTTTGATACAATCTGCCTTGGAACTGGTGAGGATAATCAACTGTTAAGAGAGCTTTTTTTAACTCCATTGGTTTTGGGAAAGCCTCGATAAACAAAAAGGATGCGATCTATGAAAAGAAAGTATGTCGGATTTGTATTGATAGTCTTATTGGTTATTTTTGGTGCCGGTTGCAAAACTGCCCCGCGTGTAGGAGAGGAGCCCGTGGTCGAAGGCCCCCCGGAGCAGCTTTCCCTTGAACCGAGCGAGGCTGAACTGGACGCCCTCAATGCGGCAATTTACAGGGCTGGCCATCCCCGGGTACTAGTGGCGTATTTCGGCGGAGACGAACTGTTCCCTTCGGAGTGGCAGGACGCTGAATTGCTGTTCGCTCAGGCGGTGGGCCGGAGTGACACTTCCACATCTGAAAGCACCGATGAGTCCGCCTCCCGGTATATTAAAGCGGCGGAAGGCTACGAGGTTCTCGCATACGACACTCTGGCCGTGCGCTTTTGGGAGATGGAACGGCAACTGCTCAGAGCCCGCGACGGGGCGCTCAGCGCCGGAGCTCATGAACTGGTACCGGAATACCTTTTACAGGCGGATGATGTCATTGAAGTTGCA